>Ga0185307_1000564_pt1 | contig 22958 bp, 25 predicted proteins | sample LHCtaG_FD_128010 | JGI IMG/M metagenome (GOLD analysis project Ga0185307, IMG submission 128010) | Hot spring microbial communities from Little Hot Creek, USA to study Microbial Dark Matter (Phase II) - LHC4sed_matched (SPADES... | ecosystem: Environmental > Aquatic > Thermal springs > Hot... | reverse complement strand
AACTAAAAATAATAGTTGGACACGCCCTAAACACCATAAATCTTAAGAATATAACGGGCTTCGGGGGACAAAAGGAATTTTCCACCCTTAGGGAAAGGTTACGTCTAAATAGCCGCCAATCTTGCAGCAGCCAGCGATCCTAATAGAAAAATTAGATTGGGGGCATAAGGCAACCCCTTAATGCCCATAGAAGATTGCCTTTAAAGAGGCTGCCGGGAGAAGACCGGATTGCCAATAGACCGCCAGTGACGATTTTCATCAAAGCCTCTTGGATATACGCCTAGCGCTGAAGTTCCAGGAATCTTCCTTAGGATTTTATTAATCCTGTTCAAGCAATCAATTCTTTAACCTTTCTTATTATGCCAGCTGCGTCTATTTCCTGCTCCGCCATAAGCTCCTCCGGCTTTCCAGAATGAGGCATCCTTCTAATAGCCAATATATGCGGTTTTAAACCTAGAGATGCCACCGCTTCCCCTATTCCGCCTTCAGGATAATGATCCTCAACGGTTATTATATGCTTCGTCTCCTCAAACGCCCTAATTAAGGTTTCAGCGTCAAGGGGCTTTACGGAGTAACAGTCTATCACCCTTATCTTGATTCCCTCAGCTCTAAGCTTTTCGTAGGCTTTCAGCGCTTCATGCACGGTTATACCGCCTGCGACAACCGTTACCTCATCATTCTTGCTATATCTGAGAACCTTTGAGCCGCCGATATGAAACTCTTCGTCATTATTATATATTACCGGCGTCCTAGGCCTAGTTGTCCTAATATATGATATGCCCTCATAATTTGCCATTGCGCAGGTGAGCTTCTCGGAGCTTACGGCATCACATGGATAAAGAACAACGCTGCCAAATAAGGCTCGGAAAAGCGCCAGATCCTCCAAACCCATCTGGGAGGGGCCATCCTCACCTATGGAGACCCCGGCATGTGAACCGGCTATTTTCAAATTTGCCCTCGAATATGACGCCATCCTTATTTGGTCATAGGCTCTTGAAAGGAAGCATGCGAAGGATGAGAGAAATACATCGAAACCGTGGGTTTGAAGGCCAACTGCTGCGCCAACCATATTCTGTTCGGCAATATAGCACTGTAGGCTCCTTTCCGGGAACCTATTAAAGAAGTAGATTGTAAACGTTGAATTTTTAACATCTCCATCTAAAACAACCATCCGCTCATTTTGTTCGCCGAGCTTTACAAGCGCGCGGCCGAAGGCTTCCCTAGTTGCAACCATCTCGCCAATTTTATAATTGGTTGTGATGGAGTATTTCCCCCGGCTTCCAACCGGAATTTTAGCCTCTATAAAGTTTGATGGTTGAAAACTAACGTTTTCAGATATGTTCCGAAGTATTTCCCCCTCAGCCCTCTTCAACTCCTCCTCGCTTAGGGCAGTCCCATGCCTTCCTTCAACATTTTCCAGGAAGCTAACTCCCTTACCCTTAACAGTCTTGGCGATTATGAAGAATGGCTTATTGGATTTCTTAGCCTCCTCAAATGCTCTAATTAAATCGTTTACGTTATGCCCATCGCATACGGTCACATTCCATCCGAAGGCTTTCACTCTCTCAGCATAAGCTTGCCAATCCCATTGAAACATCGTCGGTTCGCTCTGCCCAAGCCTATTCATATCTAATATCGCTACAAGATTTGACAGGTTGAGCTTACCAGCAAGGTTTAGGGCTTCCCAAACAGAACCCTCCGCTACCTCACCATCGCCGAGGAGGACGAAGACCCGCCTATTTATGCCCAAAAGCCTCTTAGCGTAAGCCATGCCTAAACCTATAGATAGACCTTGACCGAGAGAGCCGGTTGCAACCCTTATACCCTTAACCCTAGGAACAGGATGCCCCTCAAGTTCAGATGAAAACTCCCTAAGAGTCATAATTTTCTCCCTAGGAATAACGCCGATCTCAGCTAGAGCAGCATATAGGATTGGGGCGGCATGGCCCTTTGAGAGAACAAACTCATCGTTGTCAAGGTAATCCATGCGGTTCGGATCTATGTTCATAACGCTGAAAAATAGCATTGCCACAATCTCAGCGCTTGAGAGACAGCTTGTCGGATGACCGGATCTAGCCTTAGTTGTGGATCTAACGCTATGCAGCCTCAGAATGTTCGCCTTATTCCTAATGTACTCTTCAACGTTAATATTTGTCATTTTAACATCACTTCAGCTCCATTTTAAAAGAAATATTTATGATCAGTAAATAAGCGTTGCCGAGAATCCGACGCTCCCTTAAATGGAAAGGGGCTGCATAAAAGTTGATGGAAGCCAATCAAGAAGCGTAAAAATTTTCGCCGCTGGAAAGACTCGAAGATGTCTTCATGAGCATACGGATAGAATAGTTAAGAAATGAATTTTCCATCGCTAAGTTTTAAATATTCATTGTAACAAACATAGTCAAGTGGATGCGGAGGTAACTGAAATGAAATGTCCAGAATGCGGTCAGGAAGCAAAGCTTGTAAAAGAGTGGGATTTAGGCCCTAGAGTCCACGTTAAACTATATGAGCACTGCGGCAAAAAATTCCGAGAATACGTAAAAAAGACATAAACATGCTGATTCCGCGTTTCCCAGCGCATGCCATTGAACAATACTAAATCCTTTTATTTTTTGATTTTTCAGCGCGATCAGTATTGCCATAAGCCTTTTTTGTTAGCCTCGATTAAATATTTAAATTAAGCCGCCTAGCTTAAGCGTGGGTTCCCCTTGGATTCCGGAAAATCATTGCGCAGTATCCCAATACTGAAGATTTTAGATGAATCATTCTCGTTATATCTGGCTAAAATAGAAATCTTCTTCCCGATTTTTCTGCTTCTGAATATTCTCAGCATGATCCTGATTCACATTGTGGTAAACTTAATCCTCCCTCCCTTCAATCCTCCAAATGTGGGCGCGAATGAACTTTTCATTTGGCTAATCAATTACGGATTCTCAGCAGCAATATTTTTCTCCATCCTATTTTTAGCAATATGGGCTATTACAAACCTGGGCAGCGCCCTCATCATTGGGCATGTGTCAAAAATTCTTGAGGGGGAGACGTATTCGAGCGGGAGGTTTTTACCGGCAACTCATCTTCTTGGAAGGGTTTTAGTGCTAAGCCTTATAACAGGAGCATTAATGACGCTAGGCTTCATCCTGCTATTCTTTCCAGGAATATTGATGGCGATAATCTTCAGTTTATCAACCCCAATAATGGTCATAGAACGCTTAAACATTATGGGCAGTTTACGCAGGAGCAAAGAGTTAACTGATAATGCGTGGTGGAAAATTTTTCTACTCTTACTTTCAATCTTCATCATGCTAATAATGGCGATTCTATTCGCAGAGTTTCTCAGCACCTCCTTCTACACGCAGAAATGGCTGAGGGAAATCTTCAGAGCCATCGTGGTTTCGCTTGTTGAGCCGATTTATCCGATAAGTCTAACTCAACTCTACTATCACTTAAAGAAGCATAAAGCTAAGCCCGCTATAATCGAGTATCCATCCGCGGAGGCTGAGGAGATCCCGTCACATATATCTGAGATAAAGTTCTGCTACTACTGTGGGCAAGTTCTCCCGTATGATGCCGTCTACTGCCCAAACTGTGGAAGAAAAATTGAGTCCAGAATTTAATCTTTAACATTCGGGCGGTGAAGCCCATGGGCTTCAGCCATGGATAGTTCGCCTTCAGCATCTTGGAGAAGCGAGAGAGGGTGGGGATGGATCATCTCCAAATTTTTTAGCAATTTTTTTAACTTTTGGAGTGCTTCTGCCTCCACCCCCACCCTCAGCATAATTTTTTGAGGATGATCATTAATAAAATTATCTGATATGTAACGATATATTCCGCTAATCTAAACTTTTAAATTTGGCTAGGAAATCATTTAATTTTCGCTGTCTAATTCTGCATGTAACTATCATCAATGTTTGTTTGATCGTGAAGGATTAGTAAAAAAGTTTGAAGATAAGGTTAAATGATGCCATCCAATATTTTTATCTAAGCGTTGGGAGGCTGAATCATTGGATTACTCATTAGTTACAGAAGCATATGAGAAGATTGAGGGCACAACTAAAAGGCTTGAGATGACGGATTACCTAGTTGACTTTTTCAAGAAAACTCCGAAAGACGTTATTGATAAGGTCGTCTATTTAACTCAAGGGAAACTCTACCCGGATTTTGTAGGTATAGAGCTCGGCATGGCAGAGAAGCTCGCAATAAGGGCTGTTGCTAAGGCTACAGGGCGAAGCGAGAAGGAAATCGAGGAGGACCTTGCAAAAACCGGCGATATAGGTGAAACAGCTCAAAAATTTCTTGAGAGGAAACGTCAAATATCATTTTTCCGAGTGCCGCTCACCGTCGAGAGGGTTTATCAGACGCTTGACAAAATAGCTAGGGCTACTGGCGAGGGCTCTATGGATTTAAAAGTGAACCTGCTGGCGGGAATTTTAGCGGATGCAACGCCTAAAGATGCAAAATACATAATTAGAACAGTTACCGGAAAACTCCGGCTTGGAATAGCCGACATGACTGTTTTAGACGCTTTGGCTATAGCTTATGGCGGAGGAAAGGAGGCGAGAGACATCATAGAAAGAGCATACAATATATCTTCAGATCTTGGGAAGGTTGCGAAAAGCCTTGCAGAAGGCGGCATTGAGGCGCTTAAGAACTTTAAAATCACTCTTGGCAATCCGATTAGACCTATGCTGGCTGAAAGGCTCAGCTCGCCAGCGGAGATACTGGAGAAGCTTGGCGGTAAATGTATTGCTGAGTATAAATATGACGGTGAAAGGATACAAGCCCATAAGGATGGGGATAAAGTAGTATTATTCTCAAGGAGACTTGAGGACGTAACGGAGCAGTATCCGGACGCTGTTGAGCTGATTAAGACGCATGTTAAACCGAAGGAGGCAATTGTTGAGGCGGAATGCGTCGCTGTAAACTTAGACTCAGGCGAGATGATGCCTTTCCAAGAGCTCATGCATAGGAGACGTAAATATGATATCGAGAAGGCTATAAGTGAGTATCCAATTTCGCTTTTCATGTTCGACGCTCTTTATGTCGATGGAAAAGATTTAACTTTGGAGCCCTATCCGGTTAGGCATAAAATCCTTAAGGAAGCAATTCAGCAGAGCGACAGGGTTCAATTAGCCAAATATTTAATAGTTGATAACGTTGAGGATCTGGAGAAATTTTTTGAAGAAGCCGTGGAAGCCGGATGTGAGGGGCTGGTCTGTAAATCGCTTAATAGCGATGCCATATATCAAGCTGGCGCAAGGGGCTGGCTATGGATAAAATATAAGCGGGACTATAAGAGCGAGATGATAGACACCGTCGATCTGGTTGTGGTTGGAGCCTTCTATGGTAGAGGGAGAAGAGCCGGCACCTATGGCGCGTTGCTGCTGGCAGTCTACAACCATGAAAACGATACTTTCGAAACAATATGTAAGTGCGGATCAGGCTTCACCGATGAAGACCTTAAAAACCTGCCGAAGATGCTTGAACCATACAGAATCGACCATAAACATCCAAGAGTTAACTCAAACCTTGAGGCAGACGTATGGTTTCTACCTAAAATGGTTATAGAGGTCATTGGAGCCGAAATAACCCTAAGCCCAATACATACATGCGCGAGAGACATGATAAGGAAGGGAAGCGGCTTAGCGATAAGGTTCCCAAGATTCACGGGTAAATATCGTACAGACAAGTCCGCTGAAGATGCAACCACAATTGACGAAATAATAGAAATGTACAAGAAACAGCTAAAGAAAATAGAAGTGGAATGATGGAAAATTAATTTTGCCAAGCCAGGTCTAAGCCTTAGGTGTCGCCCGGCCCGTTTAAGCAAAGTCTTTATCGCACGCTAATCTTTAGCCGTTTCGATTAGCGTGCTCTTTGCTTAAACGCAACACCTAAAGCGTACTTCCTGACTTGGCAAGAATTAAAATGTTTTTCTTTTTATATAAGACTTTTGCACAAATTTTTAAGTTTAAAAACTTAATATTTTTTGAGTGATGGGTGTTGGAGCGCTCCGTTGAGAGATTTGAGGACGATTTAAATCTTACTGTAAATAGGCTTTGTAGCGGTGAAAGTGAGAAGGTGCGTCAGCACATTATGAGATTAAGGGATAAACTTATGCTTCTTTATAAGAAAAACATGGTTAAAATTAATCATTCTATAATGGAGATTATTTGCGCTAAATATCTCATTATAAATGGTTATTATGTTGATTTAGAATATGCTTTGGACAGCATATCATGCGACATATATGCCCTAAAGGGGTTAGGGAGCTTGATAGTTGAGGTTGAAACCGGTTATGTTCCGCCTGAGCATGCCGTTGACCCTATAACTTACTGTAAAGCCAGAATAGTTAGCAAGATAACTAGGTATAGCGGCTATGCTGAAAAATTTGCCCTGGCAACCCCGCCATACTACACCTTATGGTTTCCTCCAACCCTAGTTAAGCCCCCGCGCTACAGGACAATGGGCGAGATTAAAGAGATTAAGTCGCTCTGCGACCTCTACTATAGTAATCCGCCTGTTAGCTTAGAAGAGATAAGGAACGCCCGTGTACACGCAATATATATTCTCGACGTTGATAAGGGCATCGTCAAAGAGACCGATCCTAACACTTATTTAGAGAGATCCCAACAATTTTGTGAATGGTGATGCTTTGAGAAAAACCACGCTACTAATAATTTCCTGTATTCTTGTAACATTGTTATGCTGGACTAAGAATTCAGCAGCGGATTACCTGTCTTTCAGCGTTGAAAACCTTAGAAGGGGATATTTATGGGTCATCATAACAGCCTTATTTGTACACGCTGACCCGCTCCATTTAATTGGAAATATGCTCTTCCTATATGTTTTTGGGCGAACATTGGAGGAGGAGATTGGATCAGCTAAAACCATGCTGGCTTTCTTTTTAGGCGGCGCCTTATCCTTCATTTTAAGCGCATTTCTCTACGAGCCTGACGTAAGCATGATCGGGGCTTCAGCTGCGATTTTCACCCTTACATCAATAGCTATGATTATTAAACCGCTTAAGTTTTCCTGGCTCTTTCTCATGCCGTTGGGCCTGGTGGCCCTGATCTACTTCATTTACAATGTTCTTGCGGTTATATATCCAGGCTTCGGCGGGACAGGTGTAGGTTACATGGGGCACATGATTGGCTTCCTGATAGGTGTACCCCTCGGCGTGATGTGGAGCCGCGGAAGATGGAAAAGGAATATTTTAATCTCAATAATTATGCTTCTCATATATGCGATTCTGGTAAATTACGCCAGCATAATTCTTAGGCTAGAAGTTTGACATAAACCCGAGCGCTGGAAAATATTTCCATTTTTCCAAAAATGTTAAGAACAGATGGGAGCTCTACTTAATAAATAATGTAGCAGCAACTTAACATTTTCTAAATAGATGTAGCAGTCCGATGATGGAGGGGTCACGATGAGGATTTACTTCGGAGTGTGCGGTATTGGACTAGGACATGCTGGACGCTGCGTGCCAATAGCGAATAGGCTTAGGGAAAAAGGCGCTGAAATTTTATTTTCAACCTATAGGGACGCTGTGGAATATATTAAGGGGGAGGGCTACCCAGTTGTTGAACCGCCATCGATGGGCGTTATGGTTAAGCCAGATGGAACAATAGATTTTAGGCAAACGGTTGTTAATCCCGGACCGTTCCTCGCAGCATACACGTTCACGAGGCAGGTTGAAACCGAAATCAGGTTTATGAGGGCATTTAAACCCGATGTTGTCGTATCAGACTCTCGTGTTTCACCATTATTGGCTGCAAGGATGCTGGGCATTCCGAATATATGCATTGTTAATCAATTTCAGATAATAATACCTAGGAGAAAAAGGCTTCTCAGGCTTGCGAAGATTGTTGATACAGGCGAGCTGGCAATCATTGGGGGAATATGGGTTAGCTGCACCGTTCCGCTTTTAATCCCTGATTTTCCACCGCCATACACCATATCGATTGGAAACCTTAAGATGCCGAAGAGATATTTTAAACATGTAAGATTCGTCGGACCAATATTGCCAACATATCCGGAGGATCTCCCAAGCAGCGATGAGATCCGCGAATATCTTGGTTTCGAGAAGGATAAGCCGCTAATATTTGTTCCAATAAGCGGCCCTATTAAAGAACGTGTTTACATAATTGAGGTTTTAAAGGGGATTTTCAGAACTTTTCCATCTGATTACCAGATTGTCATGTCAACCGGCAGCCCTAGCAACCCAGTTGAGGCTGTCAAGTATGGGCATTTCACAGTTTACAATTGGATTCCAAACAGGTTTGAATATTTAAAGGCATGCGACCTTGTAATATCTAGGGCTGGGCATGGAACGCTGATGCAGAGCATAAATTATGGAAAGCCCATGATACTGATACCGACGCCAAGCCACACTGAGCAGATGAATAATGCTAGGAGAACGCAGGAGATGGGCATAGCGGAGGTTATAGAGCAAAGCGATGTAAATGCGGAAACCCTCCTAAAAACAGTTAATAAAATTTTATCTGATGACTCCTACAGAAGAAATATTGAGAAAATTCGAGAGAGCGCCATGGAGATGAACGGTTTAAAAACCATTGTTGATATAATAGTGAACGTTGCCGAGGGAAGAATCACTTAGAATTTTGATTATTACGCTGAAAACCCTTATAATTCATTCCAAGCAGATAAATCTCGGCGCTCTCTTTCCTGCTGGCTTTTGGCTTAACAATTTCAACCCGCATAAAATGGTTCTTAACTTCATTTAAGAATTGATTGAAGAATTCGCCCTGAAAGACCTTAACAAAAAAGTTTCCGCCCCTCCGGAGCACTGATAACGCTATTTTTAGCGAGCTCTCCGCCAGCTCTATCTGTCTAGCATGATCCAGCTCCCAGATCCCCGAAATGTTCGGCGAAACATCGGAGACTACAGCGTCCGCTGGGCGCGGTAGAATAGCCTTAATTCTCCCAATTACTTCCGCATTTCTAATGTCGCCTAATATAACATGAACATTATTATAATTTAACGCCTCAACCTCCCTTAAATCTACGCCTAAAACGAAGCCCCCCTCACCGACAATTTGCCGCGCAGCCTGCAGCCATCCGCCGGGAGCCGCGCCTAAATCAACAATGATGTCGCCGGGATGTATAAAATTATACCTTTTAACTGCCTCCAGAAGCTTATACGCTGCCCGCGACCTATACTTCTCCTCTTTAGCCCTCTTATAATAATAGTCTCTCTTCCGCCTCTCAATCCATTTTCCCGACAAAACTTTTAATCACCATAAATAGAGGATGCTTTAACCCGGGTTCTCCTTTAATGCCCACTCAATCAATTTGTCGCAGTCATTTGGGGAGACCTTGCCTCCGGCGCCGCATCTCAGGTTTTCCTCACATGATAAGCATGGGCAGTCCAATATTGAGTCTATGGAGACCGGTTGCCTTTTAGGATAAAGCCTATATGTCCACCGTCCCCTTGAGAGCTCAGGCTCACGGTATATGAGGCCCTTATTTTCCAGCCTGATTGAAATTCTGGAGCCTTCTCTGCTGCTGGCATTTATCTCACGCCATAAATCGGATTGGAGTATGCCCTTTTCACCGCTACTCATTATTATGTTAAGCGCCTTCTGCTCAAGATCATTCTGCTTAGGCATAGCGTTTCCCCATGTTAAGCGAATGCTTAATTATATTAAATAATGGCGAAACTGGCACATAAACATATTGAATAAGCAATATTGACGCTTAAACTTTATGAGAAGCATCCGCATCATCTATTACTATGACTATGCGAGAAGGCTACTGCTTGGGTATTGAAAGCAGCGCCGATGATTTTGGAGTCGGCATAGTTTCCTTTAACGGTGAGGTGCTGGCAAACATAAATGATGTTTATATCCCTGAGAGGGGTGGGATTCATCCCCGAGAAGCATCTAGACATCATGCTATGGTAGCAAGCAAAGTTATATCTGAAGCATTCAGGAAGGCTGGGATAAAACCTAAAGAAATAGATGTGATAGCGTTTTCGCAGGGTCCAGGTTTAGGACCATGCTTAAGGGTCGGCGCCACAGCTGCCAGAGCTCTTTCATCCTATCTGAATAAGCCCTTCGTCGGGGTCAATCATTGCCTAGCCCATATAGAGATAGGTAAAATGGTGAGCAAAGCGGTTGATCCTGTTACCCTCTATGTGTCCGGCGGTAACACGATCGTCGCAGCTTTTGAGGCTAAAAGATACCGCGTTTTCGGCGAAACGCTGGACATAGCCGTTGGAAACTGCTTAGATGTTTTCGCTAGAGAAGCTGGACTAAGGCCTTCATCCAGCAAGCCCTTAGGCGCCGTTGTTGAGGAATTAGCGTCGAAGGGTAAGGTTTTAGTGAGACTCCCATATACAGTGAAGGGCATGGATATGTCCTTCAGCGGATTATTAACAGCGGCCGTAAACATTATGCGTGAGGGGAAGTATTCCCTTGAAGATCTATGTTTCAGCTTGCAAGAAGTTGCTTTCTCCATGCTTACTGAGGTAACTGAGAGAGCGCTTGCGCACACCGAAAAACCTGAGGTTCTATTAACCGGCGGTGTTGCAGCGAATAAAAGGCTTCAGGCAATGCTTAAAATAATGTCTGAGGAGCACGGTGCAAGATTCTGCGTTGTGCCGAAAGAGTACGCTACGGATAATGGCGCGATGATAGCGTGGACAGGCGTTTTATGTTACAAGTTTGGGATTACGATGCCCGTGGAAAGGAGCTTCGTGAAGTTAAAGTGGAGGCTGGATGAGGTTGAAGTTCCATGGGTTAAAGCCCAAATCAAGTAGAAGCGGGGTTACGGAAATATGCTAATAAAAAAGGGGGCTGAAGCAAGCCTATACCTAAAGGAGTGGTGCGGCAGGAAAGCCATCTTTAAGATACGCCATCCGAAAAAGTATAGGATGCCGGAGCTAGATGGGGAGATTCGAATACAAAGGACTAGGCATGAGCCGCAAATGATCCATAAAGCTAAGGAGGCCGGCGTCCCAACGCCAATAATATTCATGGTTGATCTTGAGGAGGCATCCATCATAATGGAGTTTGTTGAGGGAAAACAGATTAAACAAATACTTGCCGATCTCTCAAGCGAAGAAAGAATCAACTTATGCTATCAAATTGGTAAATTAATCGGTAAACTTCATAAGAACGGCATAATTCACGGCGACCTCACAACCTCAAATATGATCCTCACCCCATACGGAAGCATTGTGTTGATAGATTTTGGGCTTAGCGAGCAAAGCAGGGAGATCGAAGCGATGGGCGTTGATCTTCACTTAATGAGGAGGGCTTTAGCAAGTACGCATTACGAGTACGTCGATGAATGCTTCAACGCAATTATAAGGGGGTATAGGGAAATAATGGGTGGCGAAGCCGCTGAAGCCGTCCTAAAAAAGATGAGAGAGATAGAAAAGAGGGGAAGATACATATCGGAGAGGTGAAATGGAGCTGTCAGCATGTAAGGTTTCGCCGCATCATAGATTAATATTCTTTGCAACTGGAAATATACATAAATTTAACGAGGCTAGAAGAATCCTCAGGGAATACAATATTGCTGTCGCCATGATTAAAGTTAAAACCTTAGAGGTGCAGAGTGACGATATAGAGGAAATCGCCAGGTTAAGCGCAATCGACGCAGCGCGTAAAACAAATCTTCCAGTAATAGTTGAGGACGCTGGGCTCTTCATAGACGCGTTGAACGGTTTTCCAGGGCCATATTCTTCCTATGTTTATCGGACAATAGGGAAGGAGGGCATAATTAAACTTCTAGAGGGGGTAAGCAACCGCGAAGCCCACTTCAAATCTGTAGTTGCATTCTGCGATCCCAAGGGCAACGCTATATGTTTTGATGGATTAGTTAAGGGAAAAATCACGATGGAGCCTAGGGGAAGCAGCGGTTTCGGGTTTGATCCAATCTTTGAGCCCGCTGAGAAGCCTGGGGAGACATTCGGCGAAATGTCCATTGAAAATAAAAATAGATTCTCGCATCGCGCGAAGGCCCTGAGAAAATTCGCCGAATGGTATGGAACTTAGGCATCATCTTGGCGTGCTCATCTAGTAAACCAAAAAGTATATTTCCTACTTTAAAAGTTGTTGATCAATATCTGAAGGTTGATCATGATGCCGGTGGTTGATCCCTTTAAGAGAAGCATAGCTCAGAGAAAAAGGCTTTACATGAAAATATGCAGGGAATGCGGCGTTAGGAATGCACCGTCGGCTGAAAAATGTAGAAAATGTAGAAGCAAAAATCTCCGATGGAAGAAGCGTGAGAAAGCTAAATGATGGATCGGGCTTAGGTTAACTAGGCTTTACCCTAGTCTAAGGATTATTTCAACTGGGCATCCTTGAGGAATATTCATTCTTTTTAACCATGCATCTCCGATAGATATCATGGCGAATATTCCCGCAACCTCGGCCTTTGCCTTATAAACCAGATTCAGCAGCGCATTTTGCGTTTCGCCGCTCTTTATAATGTCATCGACTATTAGAACGCTGTCACGTCTCTTAATGGAATCTCTTGGAATATAAAGCGTCAAAGTATAGCCTGAATCGCTTAGAACATATGTTTCCTCAAGAAATGATGAAACACCAACCTCTTTGGTTGTCTTTGCAATAACAAGATTTACACCCAGAGCGTTAGCAACCATTGTTGCAAGCGGAACCCCATCCACCGCGGCGGTCAAAACCCTGGTTATCCTATTCCCAGCAAACTTTGTTATGGCGTAGTTTGCAGCCTGCCTTAGGAGAATTATGTCTCCAATGAGAAGCGTATTGTCAAAGTATCCTTCACTGTTAAGCCTAATTCTTCTCTTAAATTCGCTTTCTAACCCAATGATTTTTGATAGAGCATCCCAGAGTTGACGTGCCCTCTCAATGTTTGGAAGAACATGCCCCTTAGCATATCTACTTAACACTGTTACTGGAAGATCGGTTTTCGCAGCTAGCTCCCTGTAGGTGTAATGCTTCTTCGCTGTACGAAGAAGCTCAACCGTTGCCAAACGGAACTTCAAGTCTTCCGCATGGGTTGAAGTTTTTATCTCATCTGAGGTTAAATCTGCCAGCATAAAATCTTCCACCGCCATCAGTTAAGTTAGGTAAATGTTTTGTTTGGCTTTCTCCCAATAACTTACTTTTCATATTTTTTATAGGACTTCGAAATTTATTCTTATAAAAAAAGGCTCAAATATTTCTATAAAAATTATAAGGAGAAAGTTTTAAGTCCTATTTCATGTTTAGTCTAAAGGCGCTCATGCTCAGTTAATAAAAAGCCTCAAACTTATCATTTTATAGTTAAAGGAAGAATCACTGAAGACCGCAAGTATATTATGGAAAAAGCAAAACGATATTTTATTTTTCGGCGGCAAATTCTAATATTTGATATTGTAATAAGTATTAATTAAAATGCAAGTGATCCTTTATGAGCGGCGAGGGAGGTTCGAAAAGGAGAGGAAGGGTGAAGATACTCTATAGGCCAGCTAAAGAAATCGTTATACTTGATTTCTTCCAGTTTTCTAAAGATGCCTTAGATCAAATGTTCGCTCGATTAATACAGTCAGGCATGCCGGTAATGGCTCAATGGGCTGATGGGGTTGTCTTCATCTATTTCCCAATAGCTCCGGAAACAGATGAACTGATGGAGAATTATCTTAAGGGAAGAATCTTCTGGAACTCCGTTAACTTCGCATTGATGCCGAAATATTCCCCATCCATTAAGGTCGGGGGCTTAGAGATACCGGTATTAAACGTTTCAAACCACCCAATCCTCGCGGAGGTTGCAAAATGGTTGAAGACGCAAGCTAAACCCGAAGTGAAGACTGAGGCAAGCATCGCATGAGGGACCAAGCAGTCTGAACCATAACGTGGAAATAGATAAATACATCTTTAACCTTTTTTTCTCTAATCCTCCTAGGAGGAGAAAAAATTGTTCGGGTACGCTGGCAGAATCCTAAGGGTGAATTTATCATCTGGAAAGACGCTGATTGAACCTTTAAAGGAGGAGATGGCGAAAAAATATATCGGCGGCATAGGTCTAGGCATCCGCTTATTGATTGATAATTCTAAGCCAAACATAGATCCACTCAGCCCGGAGAACCCGCTTATCCTTACAACGGGCCCCTTAAGCGGAACCATCGCTCCAACAGGCGGTAATGGACATGCCTTTGTTGCCAAATCCCCCTTAACCAACGGTGTTGGGGAAGCTAAGTCGCACGGCTTCTTTGGGGCTGAATTTAAAAGGGCCGGTTACGATGCGGTTATCTTTGAGGGAAGAGCCGAAAAGCCCGTTTACGTCTGGATAGATGATGACAGCGTTCAACTTATGGATGCAAAGCACTTGCTTGGCAAATCACCTCAAGAAACTGAGGATATAATTAGGGAGGAGCTGGGCGATTATTACATTCGCGTTGCATCGATTGGATTGGCGGGTGAAAAACTTTCAAGAATCGCCTGCATAATAAACGATAAAACTAGGGCTGCTGGAAGATGCGGTTTAGGCGCAGTTATGGGCTCAAAGAATCTTAAAGCCATAGCTGTTAGAGGAACAAAAAACGTGGATGTTGCAAAGCCCGAAGAGTTCCTTGAGTTCGTCCGAGTTCTCCATGAGCGGATGAAGGGTCCGGCGACGGTTAAATACAGAACATTGGGAACCCCGCAGAATGTCCTGGTTCATAATTCGCTGGGCGCCTTGCCAACTAGAAACTTCACTAACGCCACCTTTGAGGGCGCTGAGAAGGTTAGCGGCGAATATCTAAATGAGCGCTTCGTAGAAAAGATCGTTGGCTGCTCCTCATGTGCAATGCGTTGTGAACATATAGCTGTTGTTCCAGAAGGCCCATATAAGGGAACGATGGCTCGCGTTGAGTATGAGCCCCTCTGGGCTTTTGGTCCTCACTGCGGCGTTGATAGGATGGATGCGGTGATTAAGGCAATAGATTTATGCAATTACTATGGGATAGACGCGATATCCGCAGGCGTCATCGTTGGCTTTGCAATGGACTGCTATGAGCATGGCATATTGAGTAAGGATGATACTGGCGGACTTGACTTAAGATTTGGAAATGCTGAAGAGATGATTAAGGTTGTTGATATGATGGGTAGACGGGAGGGGCTGGGCAATATACTTGCTGAAGGCGTTAAGAGGGCTGCTGAAATAATCGGTAAGGACGCTGAGAAATATGCTAACCATATTAAGGGGCTTGAGATGACCGGCTATGACATAAGGGGCTTAAAGACAGCGGCCCTAGCCTATGCTGTATCGTTTAGGGGCGCCGACCACAATAGGCATGGCGCATATGCATTAGACATATCTGGCAAGACAAACCGGTTCAAGTTTGAGAAGGGAAGATCCAAATTAATTATTGAAATAGAGGACTTATATACGGTGATTGATTCGTTGATCGTATGCAAATTCTCAAGGGGAGTCTACTATAAAGGATTCGACGACCTATCCAAATATTATACTCTGGTTACGGGAATCGATATGACCGCTGAAGAACTTAGGAGGTCCGGTGAGAGAATAAGCAATCTGGCGAGATTATATAATATTAGGGAGGGATTCACTAGGAAAGATGATCATCTACCAGTTAAGGTTATGACCACGCCTATACCGGATGAAACAGTCTCGAAGGGCTGCTACATAACTCAGGAGGAATTAGACTTTATGCTGGACGACTACTACGAGCATCGCGGCTGGACTAAAGAGGGGGTTCCAACTTTGGAAAAGATTAAAGAACTAGGCTTGGAAGATCTAACTTATGTGGTTGAGGGCAAAATTTAATAACAGCGTTAAGTTCATTAATGGGGAACCAAACGAAATGAATGGAGGAAATAAACATGTCGCATATTCATGCAAGAAAGTTTGTTTCAGACGACCCGGATAAATGCGTTGGATGCGGCGTATGTGAATACATCTGCTCATTTGAGAAGGAGAAAACGTTTAATCCATTAAAATCACGTATAAGAACTGTGAGATTAGACACTACTATAAACATGGCTGTAGCATGCAGATTATGCGAGGATGCACCATGCGTAGCAGCATGCCCCCGCGACGCCTTAAAACAATCCGAGGAGACAGGCGTAATAATCGTTGATGAGGATAAATGTAACGGCTGCGGATGGTGCATTGAGGCATGCGACTATGGCGCAATAATGCTCCATCCGGATAAGAAGGTTGTCTTCACATGTGACACATGCGACGGCAAACCGAAATGCGTGGAATGGTGCCCTGAGGAAGCCCTAAGCTTTATAACTAAAGATGTTTTAGCGCAGAAATCAAGGATTTCAGCGGTGAAGAAGCTCTTTTATGAAGCCCTAAGAACCTAAATCATCTTTATCTACCTCATTATTTTTATTCCCTTTTTAGCTGAATTAAGTATTCTAAACGCTTCTTTCCCACATAAACATGCCTTTTTAAATCTTTCAACTTTATCCTTTGGTATATTTACGCAGCGAAAATTTAGCGCTGACAGTTTTCAAGTATATATTGTCTCTTCATAAAGCTTTACCCCTTTGTTTACCATAACTGATTTTAATTCGATGTGAAAGTGATGTTTAATGCATAAATGTGCGGTTTGCAATAGTTCTCTAAGGGAATTTAGGGAGCGCGAATTTATCTGCTACTATTGCGATAAATGTGATCTGGCATATTATGTTTATGATCCAATCTTCCAAGATGAGTTATTTCAAGATCACGACCATGAAATTGAGCAGGCTCCTGATAGACTGAGCGTAATTTTCTCCATCATCTTCATTGCCGTATCAGAAATAATCTACCGTCTGATTTTTTGTTAACGTTCCTCATCGCTTAATGGATAATTAAAGCCTTCCATTCCTCCAATGGCAATTCCTTTTACCCAAAATGAACTGAAAGAGACATACGGATCTAGCCATCATATTTATGAATCTGAGAAGGAAATATAATGGCGTGTATAGAAGCAGGTTTCGATGATTATGATTTCCATAAGCGAATTTTAAAGCGGCAGCTTGCTGTATAACCCCAACAATGAAAGCCAATGGAAAGTATATCGCCACATTATAAATGAAGTATAATCTGTCTGGAGCGAAATAGAAGAACAGCGGCATACTTAATATGGCTGCCAACTCTATTATGGCTCCACCATAACCCGCAATTATTCCATACCACAAAAATAGTGCTACCCAATGTTTTGAGAACAATAATCTTCTATGTATGCTCAGAAAGTTATGCAGCCCACCTAGAAACCATCGTTTTCTTTGGGTCCAGAATTGCCTAAGTTTATGGGGCGCTATCGTGGTGCTTCTAGCCCTATTTGTATATCCAACCTTATGTTTCCTTCTATGCATCTCAAGGGTTATTTCGAGATCCTCAGTTATGGACTTCGGCTCAGTCTCCTTTAAAATCGCCTTCAAAACTTTAGCCTTGTAGAGGCTTATTGGTCCCGGAAGCACAACTACGCCTTTAACAAGAGACTGAGCGCACCTAAAAATTCCCAGTCCTTGGCTGTATTCAAGCTGTTGAAGCAGCACAAATAAATTTTTATCCCCATTCCCATCAGATGGATGAATAAAACCTGAAACTGCGTCTAGATCTTCCATGCTGAGCGCGTCAACAAGGTGTCTAATAGCATCCTGCTCCCACCATGTGTCAGCGTCAACTAAGGCAATCAGCTCTCCGAACGATTTATCAACGCCTGTTTTTATGGCTTTAGCTTTTCCCAGATTCGACTTGTGCTTAATCACCTTTGCCTTTATGTACGGCCATTTCTCCCAATTCATTTTTATCGTTGCTTCAGCTACAAGCCTAGTGTTATCTGTGCTTCCATCATCGACAATTATTATTTCAGAGTAGCCAGGATATTTCGCTGCGCACTCAAATAGGCTTGCTATGCATCTTGATATTGATTTTTCCTCATTATATGCTGGAACTATAAAAGATACTGCTGGTGAAACCCTTTTCTTAGCCGGCATTTTCCTACGATTCCACATCCAAGATGCGATTAAGAATGCCCCGCCGACGCCGATCGATAGAAAAGTGTACCAGGTATAAAAGAATCCTAAGGCGGCATGCCAAAGCCAATGAGTAGGTTTAAGATTGGGCGTGTAATTTAGGATTCCCCTAATAATGAAGTCTGAGAGTACGGGGAACCAGCGCCACACTGCGTAAGCCAAGATAAATGGGAGCAAAACAAGTATGGAATTGAGCCGTGAAGTCTTAAGTTTAGATTTGGATTCGCCCTCAAGCGTCAAAGTTTCTTCCGTAACGCTTCCCGCCGAGTTCACCCCAGTCTCTCCTACATAACATGTTTTAGAAATATAGAATTCAAATAAGTGTTATGGAACATGGTTTAGAAATAAATATCCATCTAGGCTTAACATGGAAGAATTCGGTTAAATATAGCTGTTCCTGGATGGAGATCTTAATAAAAGAAAAAGTAGATGTCGGAGATTCAACTAATTTTAATTTCTATTATGTGCCGCCTTTCCAGCCTCTTCAACGCGTCGAAGAATTCGCTTCTCTGCTTTCCCTTCAAATTGAGATGCTGCGTCATCTCTTTTATTGACGATTTAGGCGTTCCATACCTCATCAAGTGGCTTTGGAGATATTCGATAACAAGTCTCTCAACCTTACCGCATTTCCATGTTGTATTCCGAAGAAGAACAACGACTGCCTTGAACATTTTTTGAGTTTCTTTTCCAGATCGCCTAACCATACTCCATCTTTGAATAAATGTCAGGTCAAGTATTTATGTGTTTATGATAACTTCACGGCTAGGCAGGATGCTATTTTCACCATTACTGGAAAATCATTAAAATGATTCCGGTGAAGCTGTAAAGGAAGCTGCTCACGTTCAACCTTTACTTTTATATTTTTGAGGGATGTTTTCTCTTAGAGTAGAGGCGTCCACCATGAGAATCGTAATGCTTGGACCCCCCGGCTCCGGGAAGGGAACATACGCTTCCAGACTTACAAGCCTGCTTGGGATACCGCACATATCTACTGGCGACATGGTGCGTGAGGAAATAAAAGCAGAAACAGAAATTGGAAAAAGGATTAAAAAGTACAGCGATGAAGGTAAGCTGGTCCCTGACGACATAATAGTTAATCTCTTAGTTAGGAGACTTAATGAGCCGGATGCTAAAAGAGGATTCATACTCGACGGTTTCCCAAGGACAATAAGGCAAGCTGAATCCCTAGAAGAAATATCCGGGGTTGACTTGGTCATAAACCTAAATGTTCCGGATGAGATAATAATTCAGCGTCTCTCTAATAGGCTAGTGTGCAAAAGATGCGGAGCCATATATAATAGGCTTACCTTAAAGCCTAAATTTGATGAAATCTGCGACATATGTGGCGGAGAACTTTATCAAAGGGAAGACGATAAACCTGAAGTTATTCAGGAACGTCTGAACGTGTATAGGAGAAGCACAGAGCCGCTTATAGAGTACTACAGGAGAAAGGGGCTCTTAAGAGATATACACTGTAACGATTTAATGACCCCGCCGGATGAGATTGTTGAAAAAATCATGAACATAATTCGAGAGGAGTTCGGATGAAATTGGCAAGGGGACCCATGTTCCGAAAAGAGTAATGAACAAACATATCTGGGGATCCCAAAATTATATCTGAAAAACATAAATAGATATGAATGTTCCCGTGGAAACTTTAAGTAGTCCGCGCTAAATCAATTTCGTAGATTGTTATATCATTTTCATCTGATTTTCAGAATTTTTATGTCAAATTTATCCGAAAATCGCACATAAAATTTTTAAATTAGTGGAAATTAATAAGTTTATCGTAGATTAGCAGGAGCACGATAATTATGAGGAGGATGACTGAGAAAAATTTAAACGATGCTTTTGCTGGAGAAAGCCAGGCGCATATGCGTTACTTAATCTTTGCTGAGAAAGCTGAGGAGGAAGGATTCCCAAACATTGCTAGGCTCTTTAGGGCGATAGCCTTCGCCGAGCAGGTTCACGCCGCTAACCACTATAATGTTTTAAGGATGATCCGCAACACCGCTGAAAACCTTCAGGCAGCCATAGATGGAGAGACCTACGAGGTGAATGAAATGTATCCAGCGTATAATGCTGTTGCAAGGCTTCAAGAAGAGAGAGGCGCCCAGAGAACAACGGAGTGGGCTCTCCAGGCGGAAAGAACCCATGCGTCGATGTGCCAGAAGGCGAAGCAGTCCGCTGAGAGCGGCAGAGATGCCCAGTTGGGGCCAATTTACGTATGCAACGTATGCGGCTACACCTCGGAAGAAGAGATCGACAGATGCCCAATATGCGGCGCAATAAAGGAGAAAATCAGGAAATTCTAAAACCTATAAGCGAGTGAGGAGGAAAGGTTAAAAGTGGATAAATGGGAGTGCCGAGTTTGCGGCTACATTTACGATCCAGAAATAGGCGATCCGGATCAAGGCATAAAACCGGGAACACCATTTGAAGATCTGCCCGACGATTGGGTTTGCCCAGTATGCGGCGCTCCAAAAAACATGTTCAGAATAAGAAAATAAAAATAAATAATCGAAGTAGCTACAAATATGTTTGGGTGAGCCTTATGGAGCCTTCCAAATTTTATGTTCTGCCTCAGCTCCCATACAATTACAGCGATTTGGCACCATACATGTCTGAGGAGCAGCTACGCGTACACCACACTATACACCACCAGGCCTATGTAAATGGAGCAAACTCCATACTTAAAAGGTTAGATGGTGCCCGCAGAGAAAACGCGGATATAGATGTCAAATCTATCTTGAAGGAGCTTTCGTGGAATATAGGAGGGCACCTGCTACATTCACTATTCTGGAGGAACCTTGCGCCGCCGGGTAAAGGCGGCGGGAAGCCGGGCGGAAAATTATCCAGCATAATTGAGAAGGAGTTTGGCAGCTTCGAGAGGTTCAGAAAGGAGTTTACTCAGGCCGCTGTCAGCGTAGAGGGTTCTGGCTGGGCGGCTTTAACCGTGTGTAGGCAAACAGGTCGTCCAATAATAATGCAGATAGAGAAGCATAACACTAATGTGTATCCAACATTCCCAATCCTAATGGTCTTAGATGTTTTTGAACACGCCTATTACATAGACTACAAAAACAGAAGAGCTGATTTTGTGGAAGCATTCTGGAATATTGTTAACTGGGATGAAGTAAGCCAACGGTTGGAAGAAGCGCTCAAGTAGGCATGAAGATTCGTGTAAAATTGATGTTGAAGTGATCCCATTTCTTTTTCTGGTTAATCACGTAAACTTTTAATTTTGCTGTATTCCAATAAACATAAATGTACTCGTAAGTTAATAGTTTAATTGGATTTAGGGAGTGAAGTCGGAGTGGAAAGTCTTCTTGTGAAGTTTATTAAAGAGCAGATTGAGATTGAGAAGGAGATTGTTGATTCACTGAGTAGGGGCATAGCCAATATAACTAATCCAGCTGTTCGTGAAACTTTAAGGGGCATCTCATTCGACTCAATGAAGCATGGTGAAATGTACTCAGCGGCCCTAGAGCTGCTAATTAGCGCACCTCAAGCAATAACCCAAGAACAGTTAGATAGGCAGAGAGAGCTCGTTGAGAAGCACATACGTATAGAGGCGTCAATCATAAAAAGAATAAGCGAAGCGCTCCCGTCAGTAAGTAATGAGAAGGTTAGGCTTCTACTAAATGCCATATTAGAAGATGAAAAAAGACACCATGAACTACTGAGAAAAGTTCTAGAGATTCTGGTTAAGGGCGAAACAATAACCGATGGAGACTGGTGGAACATAATTTGGCGTAGCGTTCCATTCCACGGTGCGCCAGGAGGATAAAACTGAGAATAGCGGATTCTGTTTTTCTCTCTTTTATCTTATTTTTAATTATTCGCTTCAAATTTTTACCGCGTTATACTTTTCTTAATTTCTCATCATCTTAATGGCTTTACCGATGGAATATCCTCTTTAATGGTTTTCCAAAGAATTTTCACCGCGCCAGGCAATAAACTCTGAAACTGCTAACGACTGCGAAAATGAGGGGTGATCAGAGAAAAAATGTGGTGTTGATCAGATAGTTGTTTTCCTAAATATTGAATCTTGTGGAATTATTTTGTTTTATCTACACTCTCTCTTCGTCCCAGTGCGAACAATTTCTCATAGTAAAAGTGGTTGATGGCAATGCCTACCCAGTCTTTAAAAAATCCAGTGATATAACGAGCTTATCAAGCCGATGGATACTTAGTTTTACCAGTAAAACTAGACGTTATAGAGGAGGGTGAGGAAATAACAGTAGCCCTGTTGTTGAATAATATTATGTTATTAGCCACCTAAAGAATTCTTATTCCTTCTTCCTCGATAGTTTTCATCCACCTCAATCCTTTGTAGAACCTGAATTCTTTCTTCGGTATTATATGCAGTTCAACTCTCGGAAGTTTTATGCTCTTCATAAGACTCTTATAAACGTTATCTTCGCTGCTTTTTTCATCATCAAATATTACCAGTAGGTCTATGTCGCTTGCAACAGTGTATCTGCCTTTAGCATATGAGCCAAACAGTATTATACATTCTAAACCTAAACTATCACGGAGCTCAGCAGCGCATCTACTAACCTCTCTTACAACCTCTTCCCTACTAAACTTTGGAAAGAATATTTTCACAGAACTTGAATATTTTCTCGGCATACTCAATTAATCTCTCCGCCTCCCTACGAGTATATCTCCTCCTCGGCGAGGATGAGGGATGAGCATTTGGATATCTTGTAGGTATATAAGCCTTATCAAGCTCTAAAGCATTTTCCAAGAGTTCTTCATCCACCTCAATCCTTTCTTTTAAACTCAACAGAAGATCATAAACTGAGTGCCCCCAAGCTTCAGCACCAAGCCTCTGAAAAACCGCTTTAACAGCTTTTTCAGCCGACTGCTGAGCTGAGAAGCAAGCCCAATCGTAGAAGCCCGCTCTCAAATCATTCTTAGCATGCTCTAAGTCGCCCTCAGCCTGATCAAGCCAATCTCTACTCCTCTCAACCATAG
>Ga0185307_1000563_pt1 | contig 22964 bp, 15 predicted proteins | sample LHCtaG_FD_128010 | JGI IMG/M metagenome (GOLD analysis project Ga0185307, IMG submission 128010) | Hot spring microbial communities from Little Hot Creek, USA to study Microbial Dark Matter (Phase II) - LHC4sed_matched (SPADES... | ecosystem: Environmental > Aquatic > Thermal springs > Hot... | reverse complement strand
GCTATGTTGAAGTGACGGGATATCCCGGCACTCCACCCTTAGACGCCATTACAGGGATCGTTCTCCATTCCGATGTCCCTATGGTCGGCGAGTTTGAATGCTCTCATCCGCTCGTTAACCGATTAGTGGAAAACATCCGACGGGGCTTGCGAGGCAACTACTTTGAAGTCCCGACCGATTGTCCGCAGCGGGATGAGCGACAAGGTTGGACGGGCGACGCTCAAATTTTCGCTCGCACTGCAACCTACTTCGCCGACATTAGCGCTTTCATGAACAAGTGGCTGATTGACCTTAACGATAGCCAACGGGAAGACGGCGCTTATCCTGATGTTGCTCCAGCGACAGGCGCTGGTTTCGGCACACCTGCTTGGGGCGATGCTGGCATCATCGTCCCTTACACCCTTTGGCGCATGACCGGCGACAAACAATTCATCACTCGCCACTACGAGAACATGCGCCGCTACATTGACTTTCTCGTTCACAACAGCAAAGACTACTTGCGACCAGACATCGGTTACGGCGATTGGGTCCCCGCTGGACCTGCGACACCGAAGGATGTCCTTGCCACAGCCTATTTCGCCTATGTCGTCAAGTTAATGGCTGAAATGGCTGATGCCATCGGTCGCAAAGAAGATGCGGAAGAGTATCGGCAACTGTTCGCCAAAATCCGAGAAGCATTCATCAAAGCCTATGTCCAGCCCGATGGACGTATCAAAGGTGACACGCAAACTTGCTACGCGCTTGCACTTGACATTGACCTTTTGCCCGACGAGTTGAAGCCGAAGGCATTGGAGTATCTTGTTGCTGACATTGAAAAGCGCGATTGGCACTTGGCGACGGGTTTCGTTGGCACGAGACATTTGATGTTGGTGCTCAGCAGTTTTGGGCGAAGCGATGTGGCTTATCGCTTGCTTTTGCAAGAAACTTACCCGTCGTGGCTTTACATGGTTCGGATGGGTGCTACGACGATTTGGGAACGGTGGAACAGCATTCAACCTGATGGCAGCATTCACGAGCCGGGCATGAATTCCTTCAACCATTATGCTTTCGGTTGCGTGGGCGAGTGGCTCTTCAGGTTTGTTGCTGGCATTGACGAACTTAAACCTGGCTTCAAACGCATCCGCATTAAACCGCATTTGAACGGGTTGGATTTCGTGAAGGCGCATTATCGGTCAGCGAAAGGACTCATCAGCGTTGAATGGCTGAAGGAAGGCGAGCAGGTGCACTTGAATGTCACCGTCCCCGCTAACACAACTGCGTTAGTTTATGTCCCAGCGAAGGACGCTGGGAGCGTAATTGAGGGTGGTAAACCTGCCGCTCAAGCGGAAGGCGTTCGTTTCGTGGGCATAGAAAACGGCTGCGCTGTCTTTGAAGTGACTAGTGGCGCTTACAGGTTCACTGCACCCTTGCCCAAATGACGACTTGCTCATTCTTAAGCCCTGCTACCAAGTAGCAACTATTGGGCGAAAGCGCTGAGCGGTCAGCCAAAGATGCCGAACAACTATTCAAGGGAGTCGCTGGAGCGCTGCTACGAAAAGCATCCATGCCTCGCTGCTGCCTTGTGCGTCTTAATTTTTCAGCGTGCAAACTGTTTCGGAAATTCAGCGGAAGGAGGGAACATAGATGGCTGATTTAAAGAGGCGCGAGTTTTTGAAGCAAGTCGCGTCAATTGGGGTCGGAACGACATTGCTTGGGAAAGCCCAAGCGGTTGATGGGCAAACTTCTTCCTCAATTCCGCAAGTTGTATTGGGGAAAACGGGAATCAAAATCTCGCTTGTGGGATTGGGCACGGGGATGAGAGGGTGGATGAGGCAATCCAACCACACTCGGATGGGATACCCTGCGTTTGAAAGGCTTGTCAAGCACGCTTACGAATGTGGCATCAACTTCTTTGACACCGCTGACCTTTACGGCACTCACACTTTCCTGCGCGATGCACTCAAAGGCATCCCAAGAGAAAAGTTCGTCATCCAGACGAAAATCTGGTTCATGCCCCGAGGTTTACCTGAGGTCGTCACCGATGCAAAGGCTGCTGTTGACCGATTCCGCAAGGAACTTGGCACCGACTACATTGACATCGTCTTGTTACACTGCACGACGAGTGGCAATTGGACGGATGAGTTGAAGCGGATGATGGACGATTTGGAGGAGTTGAAGCAGAAGGGTATCATTAAAGTTCACGGAACTTCGTCCCACAGTATCCCAGCCCTGAAAGCGTCTTTAGAATCCCCGTGGGTTGATGTCCAGTTGGCTCGGATAAACCACACTGGCGCAAAGATGGATGGGATGCCCCAAGATGTCGTGCCAATACTCAAGGCGATGCAGGAAAAGGGCAAAGGGGTCGTCGGCATAAAAATTTTCGGCGAAGGAACTTTCCGTGAGCCATCACAGAGGGAAGCGAGTTTGAGGTTCGTCTTGTCGCAAAAATGCGTCCACGCTTTCATTATCGGCTTTGAAAAGCCCGAGCAAATTGACGAAACGCTGAAGATGGTTCGGGACATCCTGAAGTCTTGATCCACAAAAGTGCGGTCGTTGTTGGAGGCTACCATTGCTGGCTCAGGCTGAGGGTTGCAAGCCAGCGGTCATTGCGGAAGTTAGGGCGGGTGATGGGGTTTTCAAGCCAGCGGACGCTGAAGGTGATGTATTTCGCATCGCTGAGCCTGTAGTTGTAACTGACGCCGAACAATTCAGCCCTGATGGGCTGTGGTTTGTCGTTCTTTAACTTTGCCCATTCAAATTGCCACTTGATGGTCTTGGTTGGAGTCCACTCAAGAGCCAAACGCCAATCGTGGGTAATGGGCATGTTCGGGACACCAATCTGTTCTTCCCAAGAGCCGATGAGTTTACACTCTTTGCTCAGCCGAAGGGTCAGATTCGCTTGATGGAGTTTGTAGGGGGCAATTTGCTGCCTTACAAGGGGCAACTGAGGTGCAAGCGCCAAACCTCCGGTGAACTTCAACCAATCTTGCTGATGCCACTGTTGTGCCCAACCTTGAGGCATGTTGGTCAGGTTCGTCACCGCAAGTTGTGAACCGTGCTTGTCAAGAGGCATGACCATCGCAAATTCTCTCATCGGCAACTCGCCGCGTTGGTCGCGGAAGGTTGCAGCGCCCCATACTAACTTGCCCTTGCCGATCGGAATGGACAAGCGCCAGATAGGAATCTCGCGCTCTTTTCCATCCCACTGCTCAACTTTCCAGTAAGAGAAACGCAACGCGAATGGGCGAGACTTCGTTGCAGGCAACTCAAGGTAGACGCGTTGGTCACTGGCTTCCTTTTCGCCGTTTTCCACTTGCCCCAATTGAGCGCCGAAGTGAAGGTCAGGTTTGCTGGCAACAACCCAAATGGTTCGGTAACTATCCGCTTGAGGCGAGATTATTGTCAAGGGCGGTGTGCCCGCTTGTGGGACGGGCTGAGATGCTGCTTGAGCGGATTGGACAAGTTGCTTCGCAGTTTGTTGCTGTTGTGCGGCATCAAGCAAACTCATCCTCCAGTAGCCGAAGTGCCAAGTGAGCCCTTCCTTACCCTTGCTCGGCAATTGAATCGTCAACTTCTCTTCGTTGCCATCCCTTCCATCCTCCCGATTGAGGCAACTGAGTTGGGCGGTCAATTTTAACCTGTTAGGCACCGACAAATCCCAACTCAGCCTCAAACCCTTAACATCGGTTTTTGCTTTGGTGTTCACGGAGAAGCGAGATAATTGCCATTGCTGCGTTCCCTTCTTGTTATCGCCGAGTTTGACGGTCAAGTCAGTTTGTTGACGGTCACCGTTAGGCATCTCCGTCTTTGTTAGTTGCATCGTGACCGCTGTATTGGGGTGAGGTTGGTAGGCGAGGATATGCTGCTTCGTCTCAACGCTGCTGTTGCCTTGAGGCTGTTTGTTCAACTGAGTTGTCAACTGCCATTCAGGAGAAAGCCGCATCGTCAAGCGTGCATTCACCGTTTCGCGCTGCTCCTTGCCGGTTTCCTCATAAACTGACCTGTCAATAAAGAGGATGACAGGTTTTTTGTCTGGCGTTTGAATGACGGTTCGGGCGAATCGGGTATCGTGCTCTTTATTGCCTTGTTTTGTTTCAGTGAAATGGCGCTGCATGACAAGTTGCGTGCCGCCAAAGATTGGAAGTTGTTGGGCTGTATCCCAGCGCAAATGTCGCTCAATTACTACAGATTTGCTAAGGTCTTTCGGTTGCAAAGTCCAACCACCGAAGGCGATGGTCATGGGTGGCGTCTTACGCTTCGGGTCTGGGTTAAGGGTCAAAACGGTCTCATGGCTGTGCTTCTCTCGGAAAGGCTGAGGTGCGTCGGGCAAGGCTTCGGCACTACTTCTTGTGTGCACGAGGTTCATGTTCCGCGAAATTTGCCAAGTGAACCTATCCTGTGTCTCACGCCAACCGATTCGGCTTGCGAGTTCGTTCAACCCCAATGCTTTCAATTGCTCAGCGTTCAGGGTTGGTGTGGCTTCGTCTTCAGTTCGTTCCCAGGTGAACTTTCCTCCAGAAAGGCTCAAAGCGTAAGTTTTTCGTTCAATAGCCGTCCCGCTGCTTTCGTGTCGTGAACGGCTGAAAAGCAGGCGTTCTTTCGGGGTCAGTTGCAAAGTAAGTTTTTGCCAAAGGGACGACCAACCAAGTCGTGGGGCAACCTTTTCCCAACCGATGGCTTTGAGGAAATTGGGGTCAACGCCACTTGACAATTGCTCTCTCTGTTCTTCCCACTGCAAACGCCCACTGAGCAAAGTGATTTGTGTTCCTTCGCGCTCAAGGATCGTCTTGCCGCTCTCATATCGGTAGCGGGTCAGTGCGAGGCTATCCTTTGCGCTCAATTGCCACTTCAGTTCTCGGTCGCGGTAAGACCAACCAATCTTGGGCAAATCCTTTTCAAGACCGACTGCTTTTAGGAAGTTGGGGTCAACGCGGGCTGTGTCTTCGCTTCGCTCGCTAAAGGTCAACCTGCCGCTGAGCAAGGAAAGTTGAGTTGAGTTGCGGGTGATTTCGGTTGTGCCGTTGCTGAGCCGGAACTCCTCTCGGCTGAACCCATCCTTAGCGCTGAACTTCAAAGCCAATTTTTCTCGGCTCGTTTGCCAACCGATGCGAGGGATGAGGTTTGCAAGTCCCAGAGCCTTCAGCGCTTCAGGGTTTGTGCCTTTCGCCACATCTTCCCGCTGCCTCTGCCAGACAAATTGCTCCTTGCCGAGCACAATGCTGATGTTGTTTCTTCCGACAACACCGCCAGAGCCAGAGATGTCTCTCCGCTCAAAAGCCAGTTGGACGCCTTTGTTCTGGTAAGCAGTCTGCAACCCTTCTTGCTTGAGGTTACCCCAAAGTTGCCAGTTGCCCACCTGCAAAGGTGCTTGGCGGTTTTGACCTTGTTGTGGAGTCAATGCCCGTTGGATGACCTGTTGCTGTGCTGCGCCTGCAGGTGCGGGGATTTTGTGCATGTCCTCAACCCGGATTTTGTCCCACTGAAGTGTCAAGTGGGAGTTGCCGATCTGGATTGAGCGGGTCTCTGCCGTTCCTCCTCTTTGCCCCGTGGTCGTGTTGGCGAAGGCTCGAAATGTGGTCTTATCGTCAGGCTTCCATTCGGCTTCACCTTGCCTGACGCGAACTCCAGCAACAGCGTTTATGGGCATTTGCAAGCCAGTTTCGGCAGCAAGTTTCTGGGCAAAATCAGATGTTGCTGGTTGGAACTTGGAATCCGCTTCAGCGTAGTGGAGGGTTGTCTTGAACCGACCATCACGGCTTTGATAGCCGACACTTTGATGGAAGAACTCGCCTTGCCAGACAATGAAGGGTGAGCGCTCCCACTCGTCACGGAAGGCGGAGGGCGAGCGGAAGCGCATAGCAGGCGAAGGTGGTGCAAGCAAAGTCAATGCGTTTGCTGTGTCGCTTGGGTCTTCAGGGAAGGAACGGGGCACAACTGCACCGCTCCTCAAAACAGTGGAGCGAAATTGAAATTCGCCCATTTTCAATTGTGTGCTTCCACCAACGACAGTGCGCCCAACGATAAACTTAGGTTGCTGGAAACTTCGGCGCGGAGGTGGCGAATAGTCCCGGAACAGGCTGAGTGAAAGGGATTTGGAAAATGGAAGGGCGACCGAGAAACTATTTGGGTTGGGCGCCTTGGGTTTCGCCGTCAAATCTTTCGGCGCGAAACTCTCGCTTTGAGCAAAAACAAACGAGGCGATGGCTGCCACCAGCCCGAACACAATTGCCAAGTTATTCATTCTCATGGCAGCATCACCTCACTTTCGCTACCATAAAGTTTAACACAAGTCACCACGAAATGCCAAAGCGAAAGAGTGGGATGGAAGCAGTATGGCTACGGTATCGTTCCGCAGCAAGGGGGATGGAGAGGTCAGGAGTAAGTGCTTGCTCCTCAGGCGCTCTCGCAGGACGCCTCTCAGGAGGCACAGTCACCAAAGCGACACCTGACTTTTGATATAGCCTCTGTGACGGCGGAACCACAGTCAACTTCACGCGTGGGGGTTGAAGCGGTATGTCGCCCTCTATGGTCACTGGGGGCAACTCAACCAAGCGACGGGGTTCCGAAGTGATGGGCGCTACAATCGGGGACTCTTGCATGGTTTGGGCAAGTTGAGTTTTTGGCATCCGTTCAATTAGCACTGCCGGACTCTGAGCCTTCTCAGAAGGCTCAGACGGGAGATGCACAGTAATCGCAGGTGGTGCCGCTAACTTCGGTTCCTCTGTAACAAGCGGCTCCAAATTGCTCACTTCGGGAACGGGTTCAGTTTCAGGATTGATGGCCGCTGAAGGTTCAGGGATCGCTAACCTTTTGACCTCGGACTCCACTTTTGCCTCCACTATATGGGTCGTTTGAGACCGTTGCTTCATAGACTTCTGAATCTGTTCAGGTTCCTGCTGAAGCGGTTGAGTCACAGCACATATTGGCTGGCGATGGGTAGGTTGCTGGTGAGGTTTCGAAGGGTTTACAGCAATTTTCGGAGCAACAGGTTCTCGTTTACTTGGCTCAATCTTCGCTGCAGAGGTCGTCGGTTGGCGAACAGCGACAGGGGTTTGATTACGGGACGGGAGTCGCCAGTGAGCAAAGACGATCAGCACTAAAGCCGCTGCTGCAGCGATGGGAAAGGCGACTCGCCAAACGAAAGGCACAATGGTCGGTCGTTTGCTCATCCTCCTCAGTCGCGCTTTGAGCGCCTCTTTCTCTGCTGCTGTCGCTTTTAATCTGGGAAGCGAACGGAGTATCAAGACCGTTTGTTCGGCTTGCCAAAGGGCTGACTGGCAACGGTCGCAATTGGCTAAGTGGACGACAAAACTCGCACGCTCTTGAGGTGTCAAGTCGCCGTCTATCCAGCGCCAAATCATGCTTCTGAGAGTAGCGCAGTCCAGTTCAGGGACGGAAGGAACTTGAGCCAATCGTTTCAGAAGTTCGGCGCGCTCTTCAGGGGTTGATGACAGGCTGGGCAGGTGGACCAAAAGGGTGCTAAGGCGCTGCCACTTTTGCCACTCATCAGCACAGCAGGAGCACTGACTCAAATGCTTCTTCAACTCCTCCTGCTCCTTTTTTGTCAAACTGTCTACTAAAACCATCAAATTGCACGCCCAGTCGCAAGACACTATTGGCACCTCCTGAAATTTGTTTACCAAGTCTTTGGACAATCGTTGAAAGTTGAAGTTTCATGATAACTTCTAAGCCTTCGCATTTCAAATCTCACTCGCCAGTTTTCGGACCAACTCCGATGCCGTTGCGCGAGACCATTCATCAACTTCCCAGACCGCGTTCAGGTCGGGATTGTCAATTGGGCGATGCCGCTCCATGACTGCTCTAATGATTGTGGGGATGTCCATGAAACCGATTTTCCGCTGAAGGAATGCGTTCACAGCGATTTCATCAGCGGCGTTCAAGACGGCAGGCATAGTCCCTCCAACTTGCACTGCCAACTTAGCAAGGCTTAGGCAAGGGAAGCGAACTTCGTCGGGAGGTTCAAAGGTCAGCGCCCCAATTTTCGTCAAGTCAAGCCTTTGAACCGGACATGGGAAGCGTTCAGGGTAGAGTAGTGCATATTGGATGGGCAACCTCATGTCGGGCAACGAGAGTTGCGCTTTGACAGAACCATCAACGAACTCAACGAGCGAATGGATGATGCTTTGAGGGTGGATGACGACCTCTATCCGCTCCGCAGGGACTCCAAAAAGCCACCTAGCCTCAATTATCTCAAGCCCTTTGTTCATCAAGGTCGCCGAATCAATTGTCACCTTTGCGCCCATCCGCCAAGTTGGGTGAGAGAGTGCTTCCTCAACAGTGACTCGCTTTAGTTCGTCCATAAGCTTTGTGCGGAAGGGACCGCCAGAGGCGGTCAGCAACAACTTGTCAACTTTTGAGACATCCTCACCTTGGAGGCATTGGAAGAGGGCACTGTGTTCGCTGTCAATGGGCAAAAGTTCACCGCTTTGGCGCAACTGTTGGATGACAAGGTGACCACCCGAAACGAGAACCTCTTTCGTCGCCAACGCAACCCTTTTGCCTGCCTTTAGGGCTGCGAGGGTCGGCAGAAGGGCTTTAGCCGTCGGAATGGCAATAACCACGATATCTGCTTCTGGGTGGACGGCAATTTCAGTGAAACCTTCAATTCCCGTCAAGACTGGACAATTGAATTTTCCAGAACACGCTTTCGCTGCTTCTTGGTCGGCGAGGGCGACCAATTGCGGTTGCCAGCGGGCAGCGAGTTGGGCTAAGGCGTCAACATCGCGACCTGCAGCCAAAGCAACCACGCGAAGTTTATCAGGGTGGTGGGTGATTATCTCAAGGGTTTGCCGTCCGATTGAGCCTGTTACCCCGATAATGCTTACGCCTCGCAAAGCGCTTCTCACCTCGCGAGTTCATGCCAAAACTGTGGCGAGATTGCGGACTTGAGCCAACGCTTCGGCGAGCGCTTCAAAGGCTTGGTCAATGTGCTCGGGTTGAACGATCAGCGGCGGCTCTAACCTGATAACTCGCGGGTTGTTGAGGGTGTATGCCGTCAATACCCGCCGTTGTAACAAACCTGCGGCTGTCAGAGCCGCAAAGTCCTCATTGGTGAACTCAAGACCGATGAGCAAACCCTTGCCGCGCACATCGGTAATTAAATCGGGAAATTGTTCCCGCAGCGAATTCAATCCATCCATAAGCAACTTCCCCATCTCTGCGGCGTGTTCGGCGAGTCGTTCCTCTTGCAAAACCCTCAATGCTGCCAGACCGGCAGCGCATGCCAGCGGATTTCCACCTAAAGTTGAGGAGTGAAGCAGCGGGCGGTCAAAAAGCGGCTCAAACACCTTTTGCGTCCCGATAGCAGCCCCCAAAGGCATGACCCCGCCGCCCAAGGACTTAGCGAGAGCCATAAGGTCAGGTTCAACATTCCAGTGTTCAGCAGCGAAGTTTTTGCCTGTCCGCCCCAAACCTGTTTGCACTTCGTCGGCGATGAGCAATGCCCCAACCTCGTCGCATACTTTGCGGATAAAAGGCAGAAAGTCTTCTGGTGGGATTATGACTCCGCCTTCGCCTTGTATGGGTTCAACGATGACCGCAGCAGTGTCTTCGTCAACGGCTTTGAGGAGCGCTTCCTTATCGCCAAAAGGAACATGAACGAACCAAGAAAGCAAGGGTTCAAAAGGTTCGCGGTAAATTTCACGCCCTGACGCACTCAATGCTCCCAAAGTTTTACCGTGATAGGCGTTTTTCATCGCAACGATTTTGCGGCGACCTGTCGCCAAGCGTGCGAATTTGATGCAAGCCTCAACTGCCTCTGCACCGCTGTGGCAGAAGAAACAAAACTGCAACTTGCCCGGAGTTATGGCTGCTAACTCCGAAGCGAGTTCCGCTTGCAGGGCGTTGAAGAGCACTCGGCTTGAAAGGGGAATTTTGTCAAGTTGGCTTTTAATGGCTTCAACGATGCGTGGGTGGCGGTGTCCGAAATTCAAAGCGCCAAAACCCGCAAGGAAATCCAAGTAGCGATTGCCTTTCTCATCGTAGACCCAAACCCCTTCAGCGGAAACCTCAACTCCGTCCACACCTGCAAATTTCATGAGCCGAGCCAAGCCGGGGTTAATGTGTTTGGCATAAAGTTCGGCAACCCGTTCGCTCTCGCTCAAGGGTTCCACCTCCGAAAACGGGAGTCACACGAAAAGAGTTTGCCGCAGCAACGGCGATGAGATAAAAGGGCAAGAGGAGATTGGTCGGGGCGCCCGGATTTGAACCGGGGACCTCTGGCCCCCCATGCCAGCGCGCTAACCAAACTGCGCTACGCCCCGACCATTGGTCGCTTGAAATTATAGCGTGCAGCAGTAAGTTTGTCATTGGCACAAAAGTGAGTTCGGAAGTTTTGCTTAGAGCGAGGGCGAAGCAACCCTTTCCAACCGCAGATGACAAGGTTAAACTAAGAAGTGGCTTGCGGAGGGGAGTAAAGGAAGTGGGTGGTCGTCTCACCCACTTTTTCTTTTGTGACCTGTTTCCATGCTTTTGCGAAGCGAGGTGCTTGAAAATGAGTGCCGAATTAGTCGCACTTGTCCAACAAATCGCGAAGGAAAAAGGGTTGCCGTTGGAAGAAGTCTTAGGGGCTATGTGCGACGGGATTCGCCATGCCTACGAAAAACAGTTCATGCGCAACATGGGAAGGCAGCAAAGGAAGCGGTTTCATCCACGGGTCGTTGCCATCATGGATTTAGAGAACAAGGTATTGAAACTCGCTTTGGAAAAGACGGTTGTGGAGAACCCGACGAACCCGCATTTGGAAATCAGTTTGGAAGAAGCAAGAAAGATTGACCCTAATGCCCAAGTGGGTATGAGAGTCCGAGTAGATTTGCCTCTAAGCGAATTCTCCCGTTCGGCAATGCAGTTGGCTCGGCAAAGGATGCAGGAACGGATACGCGAGATAGAGCAGCGACGAATCTACGAACTTTACAAAGACCGAGTCAACACCATCGTTGTCAGTCAAGTCGCAAGGTGGGATTCCTACGGCAACATTTACCTGACCCTTGATCGAGCAGAGGCTTTACTCCCGCGCCGGGAGCAAGTTCCAACAGAGAGTTTTCAGAAAGGTGAGCGAGTTCGCGTCTACATTTACGAACTCAGGAAGCCCACTGGAGGCACAGAGCCCATTATCCTTGTCTCGCGAACTCACAAGGAATTGCTTCGCAAATTGTTGGAAGCGGAGATTCCCGAAATTCGCGAAGGAGTGGTGGAGATAAAAGGCTTGGTCCGCGATCCTGGTTATCGTTCGAAAGTGGCAGTAGCCTCGAAAGACCCCTCAGTTGACCCAGTGGGTGCTTGCGTCGGTCAGCAGAGCAAGCGGATAAACAACATAACACAGGAACTCAGGGGAGAGCGAGTCGACATAATAGCGTGGAGTCCCAATGAAGCGGAATTTGTGGCAAACGCTCTCAGTCCGGCAAAGGTCGAGACCGTAATCATGAACTGCGACGAACGAACCGCGACCGTCATTGTGAGCGATGATCAATTATCGCTGGCGATCGGAAAACAGGGGCGGAATGTGAGCCTTGCTGCCAGATTAACTGGTTGGCGGATCGACATCCGAACTATCAACCAACTCGGCACGGAAGTGGAAGAAACCACCACCAAAGAGACTACTTCGGAGGAACCGGCTCAGGTCGAAGAAGTTACAGTCGGTTCCCCCTCATCCGCAAATGCAACTTTGAACTCACAAAGCGAGGAAATTGTGCCAGTGGCGACAGAGTTGGAGGTTCAGAAGAGTGAAGTTCAAGAGAGTGCGATGGAAGGGGAACAATAACGAACGATTGTGCCTTGGCTGCCGCCAATTAAGGTTGAAACGAGATTTGATCCGAATTGCGACTTTTTGTGACGGGCGCGTCATCATTGATGAGGCAAAGAAGTTGGGCGGAAGGGGAGCATACATCTGCCCTATAGCCGATTGCCTAATTGCTGCCACGAAGAAGAAGGGTTGGTCATACGGCTTGAAGAGACCGATTGACCCTTTGACTTTGAACGAACTTTTGAGCAATTTGAAGCGTCACACGCTATGGATGTCTGGCGATCTCTCTCGGCTTTGGTGAAAAAGCCAGTCTTCAACGAGGTGATGCCGTTTGGCGAAAATACGCATCCATCAACTCGCAAGAGAATTGGGCATTTCCAACACCGAACTAATAGGGTTGCTGAGGGAACTTGGTGAGGAAGTTAAGAGCCACTCAAGCACTATTGACGAGGCAACCGCTGGGGCTGTTCGGGAATTGCTGCACGAGCGAACAGGAAAGGCAACTGGTCCTCAAGTCGTTGTTTTGCCCCGCCGGGCTTTGCCTCCTTTGGAACTTGCAGAGCGTTTGAAAGTGGATTTAGGGACGATCATGAGCCAATTGATGAAATGGGGAACTATCGTGGCACCTACCCAGCCCCTCGAGTTAGAGGTAATTGTGAAGTTGGTCAAAGAGTTGGGATATGAGTTTCAATTTGAGCGGGACGGAGAGAAGCGAGAGGAGGCAGAAACTGCAACTGCAGGAGTTGGGGTTGCTGTCGCGGGAGAAGAATCCACCGTTGCGGAGACTGAAGAGGAAATTGCTGTTGAGGAAGAGGTTAAAGAAAAGCCTGCGGAAGTTAGACCCGAACGACTCTGCCCTCGCCCTCCCGTGATCACTGTCATGGGGCATGTGGACCATGGGAAAACCACCCTCCTTGATGCCATCCGCAAGACAAACATCGCTGAACGAGAGTATGGTCAGATAACCCAACACATAGGGGCATACGAGGTTGAATGGAAGGGGCGAACCATTGTCTTCATTGACACCCCAGGTCACGAAGCCTTCACAGCATTAAGGGCGAGGGGTGTGATGGTCACCGACATAGTCGTCTTGGTCGTGGCTGCTGATGACGGCGTGATGCCCCAAACGGTGGAAGCGATAAACCACGCTCGTGCCGCAGAAATCCCCATTATCGTTGCCATCAACAAAATTGATCGCCCCAACGCAAACCCTGACAGGGTGAAAGTCCAACTTTCGGAACTTGGGCTTGTTCCAGAAGAATGGGGTGGCGAGATGATATGTGTTCCAATTTCTGCTCTCAAAGGTCAAGGGATTGATGAACTGTTGGAGACGATCTTGCTGGTTGCCGATCTGATGGAATTGGAAGCCGACCCAGAAGCACCCGCTTGGGGCTACATCTTGGAAGCCAAAATGGACCCCAAACGAGGACCTGTGGCGACAGTTATCGTCAAGCAAGGGACATTGCGCAAGGGAGACTGGGTTGTGGCTGGAACAACTTATGGACGCATCAGGTTGATGACCGATTGGAAAGGAAGCGAAGTGAAGGAAGCACCACCTTCCAAACCCGTCGTAATCTTGGGTTTAGAGGAATTGCCCAATGCCGGTGACAAACTTGAAGTCGTTGAGGGGGGGAGGGTTGCCAAAGAAATCGCCGAACAGCGTGCTGAACTACAAAGACTCCAACAACTTCAACCAACCAGACGAATTACCTTGGAAGACTTCTTCGCCCAAATGCAGGCTGGCAAAGTCAAGGAACTCAACCTCATTGTCAAGGCAGATGTCCAAGGTTCCGTGGATGCCATCACCTATGCCCTCAGCCGCTTGGAGCACCCTGAGGTGAAAATCAACATAATCCACAAAGGTGTCGGCGATATCTCAGAAAACGATGTCATGTTGGCTGCTGCATCTAACGCTGTCATCTTGGGCTTCAATGTCCGAGTTGACCCATCAGGAAGACGAGCGCTCCAACACGAACAAGTTGATGTCCGGCTTTACCGCATCATTTACGAGTTGATAGACGATGTCAAGAAAGCGATCGTCGGGTTGCTCGAGCCAATCCGAAGGGAAGAAATCCTCGGTGTCGCGGAAGTCAGAGCTACTTTCAAGACCCGTTTCGGCATTGTGGCTGGTTGCTATGTCCAATCTGGTCGCTTGGTGATTAACGCCCCTTGCCGAGTCATAAGAAATGGTCAAATTTTGGCAACTACCCGCATCATCTCGCTCCGCCACTATATTGAAGACCGAACAGAAATCCCTGAAGGCATGGAGTGTGGCGTCGGTCTGGAAGATTTCTCCGCCTTTGAGATCGGTGACCTCATAGAAGCCTTCCAAGTTGTGGAAGTTCAAAGAAGCGTTGAAGAAATTCGCGAAAAAGCACCAGAACTGGCAGCAGTGCAACGATGATGGGGGCGAGAAAGAGTGGGAGGGCGAGGCTCCTGCTGAGCCGGAAACGACAGCGACTGGCGAGTAGCGAATAGCGAATGGTGAGCAGCAAATGGCTTTGACCACCCAACCGAGGTGGGGGCTACAATTGAGTTGAGGGTTGCGAGTTGAAGGTTGAGCGTTATGATTCGGTTTTTTTCTGAACGCGCAACTCGCAACTTTTTAAGCCAGCCTGCTTTAGCAGGCTCTGTTTTGTAGCCACCAACTTCAATCGGTGGACAAATCAGAATTCTGGAGAGCAGTGCTCTTGGACTGCCGAAAAATTTTCAGTGCTTAACTATCGCACTCCGCACCCTGCACCGAATGTTGCACTCAGCACTCTGCACCAAATCTCGCGCGCAGTTGCACGCGTATTGGCACCCTTGACACGCTGCCAGAAATGGCTAAAATTTAAAACACCGATTAGCACTCACGGGTTTCAAGTGCTAAACTTCTAACCGCCAAATCCCAGAGTATATGGAGGTGATTGCGATGAAAGTGCGTCCGTTAGGCAGTCGGGTTCTGGTGAAACCACGAGAGGAAGAACAGAAAACGCCCGGTGGCATCATTCTCCCCGACACCGCTAAGGAGAAACCGCAAGAAGGGGAGGTCATCGCCGTCGGACCCGGAAAACTTTTGGAAAACGGTGAACGCCGACCTGTTGCTGTCAGGGAAGGCGACATCGTGATCTTCAGCAAGTATGCAGGCACCGAAATCAAGATTGGCGGCGAGGAATACCTAATCATTGACGAGGATAGCATCCTTGCTGTCAAAGTTGAGGAGAAAGAACCAGCATCTGTCCAAGCATAAACTTCTAAAACCAATCAAGACGGAGGTGACGAGAGATGCCCAAAGAACTGCTCTATAGTGAGGAGGCAAGGCGAGCCTTAGAAAGAGGCGTTAACGCTGTCGCAAACGCCGTTAGGGTCACCCTCGGCCCAAAGGGACGCAATGTCGTTTTGGATAAGAAGTTCGGTGCACCATCCATCACTAAGGATGGGGTAACCGTCGCTAAGGAGATTGAACTTGTCCAGCACTTTGAGAACCTTGGCGCTCAACTCGTCCGAGAAGTTGCCAGCAAGACCAACGATGTTGCGGGCGACGGGACGACAACTGCGACCGTCTTGGCTCAAGCGATGGTTCGGGAAGGCTTGAAGATGGTCGCCGCCGGTTCTAACCCGATGGCTCTCAGACGAGGAATTGAAAAGGCTGTCCAAAAAGCGGTTGAGAAACTCAAGGAGTTAGCCATTGAAGTTAAAACCCGCGAAGACATTGAGCATGTCGCTGCCATCGCCGGAAACGACCCGGAAATCGGGAAGATTATCGCTGAGGCTATGGACAAGGTCGGCAAAGACGGGGTCATTACCATTGAGGAGAGCAAGGGCACGGAAACAACCGTTGAGTTCGTTGAGGGTTTGCAATTTGACCGAGGTTACCTCAGCCCCTACTTCGTGACCGACCCTGAGCGGATGGAATGCATCTTGGAGGAGCCCTTCATCCTCATTCACGAAAAGAAAATCAGCAGCGCAATGGATTTGGTGCCTCTGCTTGAGCGAGTTTATCGTGCGGGCAGACCGCTGCTGGTTATTTCTGAAGATGTTGAAGGTGAAGCCCTTGCAACTCTCGTAATCAACAAACTTCGTGGTGTCCTTCAATGCTGTGCTGTCAAGGCTCCTGGTTTTGGTGAGCGCCGCAAAGCGATGCTTGAAGATATCGCTATCTTGACAGGCGGCACATTCCTGTCTGAAGAATTAGGCGTCAAGTTGGAGAATGTAGCGACGGACATGCTTGGTCGCGCCCGTAAGGTTGTCGTCACTAAGGATGACACCACCATCGTTGAAGGTGCCGGCAGCAAGGAAGCCATCCAAGGTCGCATCGCTCAAATCAAGAAGCAGATTGAGGAGACCGAGAGCGATTACGACCGCGAAAAGTTGCAAGAAAGGTTGGCTAAGTTGTCCGGTGGAGTTGCTGTCATCAAAGTCGGTGCTCCAACGGAGACCGAAATGAAAGAGAAGAAGCATCGCTTTGAAGACGCCCTTAACGCTACCCGAGCAGCAGTTGAAGAAGGCATTGTTGCAGGTGGCGGTGTTACCTACATCCACTTAGTCCCTGTTCTGGACGAGTTGGATAAGGAGTTGACCGACCCAGACGAAAGGATTGGCGTCCGAATTGTCAAGCGAGCCCTTGAAGAGCCTTTGCGGCAAATTGCCGAAAACGCAGGCTGGGAAGGTTCTGTCGTCGTTGAGAAGGTCCGACAGTTTGAACCAAAGACTGTCAACGGAGATGTTCACTTTGTTGGGTTTGATGCCCTCAAAGAGGAGTTCGTGGACATGGTTGAACGCGGCATCGTTGACCCAGTGAAAGTTGTCCGATGCGCCCTTGAAAACGCTGCCTCCATCGCAGCAATGCTCTTGACAACCGAAGCCGTCGTCGCCGAAAAGCCAGAAGAAGAGAAGGCTAAGACCAGCGGTCACCGCCACGAGTTCTAAACTGTGCTGAAAACGCAACGAAAGCGACGGGGCAGGATCAAACCTGCCCCGTTTTCGTTTTAGGCTGAACTTATCGCGGCGATATGTAAATTCGCTTGTTCCTCAACTCCCAACCCTTCAGTCCGGCCTTCTCAGCGAGCCAGTAGAAAGGCACCCAAATTTCCCCGTGCTCTTCAAAAGGGGCGTAAGCAATTGCTTCCGCTTTTTGCTTCCCTTCCTCCAGCCGATATGCAAACGGATGAGCGAGGAGCAAGACCCACGCACCAGACGGTTCTTCCGTGCGGGAGACGGAAATCAACTTGCCACCAGCATACTTTGCATTAGCGGAAACCTTGACATTGAAGCCTAAAACCTTTGCCGCTTCGTCCAAAGGCACAACGACGAAGAAGTCTTCAAGGCGAAACCGAAGGGGAATTGGACGCCAGTTAGTGCGAACCGGCTTTGGTATAATGCGGTAAACCCAACCTTGCCTCAGTTGAACTTCGGCATACTCAATCCGCCTTAGAACGTCCTTTGACCGCTCTCCTGATTCCATTAGCATCTTGCCCCAACGAACAGTTTCGTCAAAGCGAACTAACTCCCAATTAGCCTCAAACAAAATCCTGACGGTGGTGGTTGCGTGCCGCAAACTGGCAAGAGGCACCTGAGAGTTCCAGAGTTTCACTTTCCCCAAATCTCGCGCAGGCAAATATGGGTCAGGCAATTTGCCTTTGACCTGTCGAACCAGCCATGAAGGAAACCAAGCGACTAAAACATCGCCATACTTTTGGAACACCTCTTCCGCCAAGTCACGAGCCTTTTCTGGCTCACCTTGCTTCAGGGCTGCATACGCCTCTTTGAGTTTACTTGTGGCATCGGGCGGGACTAAAGGGCGAAGTCTCGGCTGGCTAACTTGAGCGACCAGAAAACTGACCTGCAGCAAAATTACCAACATGGTGCAATGGTGAACAAATGCCGCTTTTGTGTCCATTCTTCTTCGCCTCCAATTTTGCTGACAGAAAGGATAACGAAGTTATGCCAAAGATGAGCGAGTTCATCGACTAAGCCTTGTGCCTGATCGTCATTGCTATTGAGCGAAACTTGCAAACCCAGTCTCGTAAAGTTGCCTGAGCATCTGCAAAACCTTCTTGGCAGTGTTGGGGTAGCGGAACTTTCCACTGATGCCATCCCAATCTTTGAGTTTGACCGCGATGTCATCACCTGAAGGTTGCTTCATCTCGCCCGTTATTTGCTTCCAGATTTTTTGCAGCAAATCTTCTGGCTTTTCATTGTCAAGTCGGTCTTGCAAGCACCACTTCAGCGCTTGCCATAATGGTCTCTCCAACTTCTGCCTTGGTCTGTGAAACTTGGGCAAAACCTTCATTAGCACCGCATGGTCCAACGCTTCATCCTCGCTCAATTTGCCGACGACATCAGGCGCTCTCGTGCGTTCCGGACGAACAAAGCAATCTCATCCAACACACGATAGCCGAAGTGCAAGTCGTAAGGCTGCAATAAGTTGCGGTTGAGATTGTCAATTTCCAATTTTTTGCCACTTAACGCATCTACTGCTTGGGGGACCTTCTTCTTGTCTGCTACAGCAGCACAGAACTTACCGCCATTTTGCAAGTCTTCAAGGATTTCCTCACGAATCTGTTCGGCTATTCTCCTCGCCTTTTCTTCGTCCACCTTAGGCGGATACTTCTCCTTGCTGAAGTCCACTTCCCGAAACCCCAAAGTGAAGGCACGGTCAAGGACTTTGGGGCTGAACATATAAGTCGTCTCGTCTATGTTCACCGTCCCGATGATGTAAAGGTTGGGTGGCAACGGCAAATTGCCAATCCTTTCTAACCGAAGGCTCTCCTTAGTCCAACCAATTTTGTCCTTCTCTTGCTCTGAAACATCCTCCTCCGTGTATCGTCCTGATTCCAGCACACTCAAAAAGTCGGCGAAGTAATACTCCACATAGGCAAGGTTCATTTCGTCCAAGATGATGAAGTAGGGTTGAGCATTACCTTTGTTCTGTTGGTATTCCTCCGCCGCTCGCAATAGGAACTCAAGTAAAGGCGTGCTTTCGTAGCGCTCGGTCAACGGGTTGTAGTAGCCGAGCAGTGCCTTGCTGTCACGCCAATCGGGTCGGACGGAAAGGAAAAGATGGGTGCATTCTTGGTCTTGCTTACCCTCGCCACATTTAGGGCACAACAACTCGGCTAACAGTTGAGCCAATTTCGTTTTCCCAGTGCCTGAAAGCCCTGACAAAATCACGAACCCTTTTGTCTTCAACGCCGCATAAAAGGCTACTACTTGCTTCTCGTCAAACTGAAAGCCTTTTGTCCTAAAGTAGCGAACAAGAGATGGAACGCCGTTCGTAAGTTGTTGATCATCTCGCAAGTGCGTGGCAACATACCACAAAAACATGTCAACATCGTAGAAGTTAGCGGGGCGTCCAATTTCTCGCTGAACAACTTCGTTAATGCACTCAAGCAAATCCTCAAACAAAGAGTGCCATTGGGAATAGGCTGCAGGGGAGCGCTCAGGCAAGGAACCCTGACCCAAGCGCCTCATCCCTTCTATGGAGACATTGTTGACAAGGTAAAACCGCTCAGGGAAACGCATCGTGAGCAACTCAGATGCATAGCCAACGCCCAGATGTGTCGTCGTGGGCAGAGCGCTTTGTCCATCATAGGCAATTAGGTTTTTCAGCCACTCTTTGCCCTTTTTGACGTGGTCGGCATTTCCCCGCTCAATTTCTCCGACAGCCTTCTTGTTACCCACATAAGCATCGGTATCCCTGAGTAACTCAGCAAGTTGTTCCCCGGTTAATCCATCAATGGTGGCTTCGTCCTTCAAGAATTTTTGGGCTCGTTGTCGTCGGTCATCATGCTGCTTGATGTGCTTCTTGCCTTCGTCCGACTGCAGATAACTCCTGAAATCTTCAAGCGCCTTTTGGACGGCTTTCTCGCTCCATGACCATTCTGGCTTAGTCATCTTGCTCACCTCTCTTGGACATGGTCTGCTTTGTTCATTTTTCAGGCACAAACGGGAGAGCGCCAACGCCCTCCCAATCACTATTTTGCACGATGTCTGAAAGGCAAGGGTTGGTTTTCATCGTCCCGTCAGTGCGGTAGAACACGCCTTTTGTGCCTGGGAAAAGGATGACGGCAGCACGGCACCTAAGAGCGTCTCAGTAGGTGTGCATCTTGCAGATGTCGGCATGCTTGGCAAGGCGCCCCACATCGCCCTCTTGCTGGGCTGTGTCCATTTCTGCGTCAATAGTCTTACTTGCTTTTGCCTCGCCTGCTTCGCTCATTTCCTTGAGCCTTTCCACATCCTTATCGTCAAACCGAAACTTGGCATCAAAAACGACAAGCAATTGTCCATCCTTCATTAGCGAGAAATCGGGACGCAGGCGGACGGAATAACTGTGCCCGCTTCCATCACCACGGGAAAAAGTGCGGTTGTAAACAAGTCGGTAGCCGTTGCCCAAATTTGCTGACAAGTCGTGTCGCAATCCGTCTTCGTCGCTTTCCAAAGTGCTAAAGTGTGGTCGCTGCCCGTTGCCGAGAATTTCTGCCAACATCTCAGCCAGCCTGAAAAAGCACCAAAACTTGTAGAGTTGGTCAATGCGCTGGTTGTCAATGGCGTCTTGAAAGCGGTCAAAAATCGGTGTGCGAGCAATGTGGAGCAGTCGGTAAATTTGAAGGCACTCACGGTAGCCGTCACGCTTTAGCAGCACCTGTGATGAAGCGGGGAAAATCGTCAGTTCGCTTACATCGGCAAAAAGTGGGTCAGCATGAAGGAAGCGGACAAAATCTCGCAAGCCCACTAAATTGGGTTGATGGGATTTGGTTTTCTCCCAATAACCCAGCCGCTTTGGTTCATCGCACCAAAAAGCACAGTGTCCATGAAGCACTTGATGAAGCGGTTTTCGGGAGTGTCCAGCGTTTCAGTGACACGGCGCTCAAAAACCCGTTCGGGCACAAAGGTTTGCTCAGACACTTTGCTCTTGAGCCGTCTTGCCAATGTGCTCAGCGAACTGCCACAATAAGGGCGCAAATGTTCGGGGTGATGGAGCATCATCAGGATGGTGTCGGCGTCCACGCTGCTTGCCTCGCTCAGCAAAACCCATCGCTCTTCGGTGACTAAGCGACGGTGTGGGTTGCGCCAGATTGTTTGAAGGGCATAGCGGATTTTGTCTGCGTTTCGAGCCAGAACATGCAGGACAAAAATCGGCGATGGTGGTTGCACTCGTTCTTCGGTTGGAAACTCCGTCGGCGCTTCCCACTCAAAAGGCAGTGAAACAAGGTAGCGAATCAAGTCGTCCATCAGGGAGCGAAAAAACTTGGGGTAAAAGAGCGGATTATTTGGAGCATCAACAGGCGTTTTGGATGAGATGACTTCAATTGGGTCAGTCGTCACTACTCTGCCATCAGCAAGCCAGATGCGGATAGCGCTTTTGCCCAGATAGTTTCGAAAGGTAAACGACCACCAACCGTTAGGCTTTTCGCTGGCTTTTTATTCGCCGAACTGAATGGTTTTGGCTTCGGGCTCTACTTGAATCCAAAGTTCCTTCCACTCCTCAACGATGACTTCGGCGATGTCCACTCCGCATTCTTGACACACCCTTTTCAAACACTCATCGGTGACCCGCACGCCTTCTCCCTGCAATTTTACCCGCACACCGCTATCTTTCCAGACAGCATTGTTGTCACATCGTTGCCATTCGCCCATCCCTTATCACTCCACTAATGCGCTGTTGTGAAGGATTTTAGCATCGCGCTTATTGCCTCGGATCGGCTTTGGGGACAGGCGCGAAATTGAACGGGACAGGTGGGGCACGGAATGGGCGACAAAGAAGTGATGGACTGATGGAAGGTGGAAGCAGCGAAATGATCTTGGACAACTGCCACCCATGAGAAGTGAAACGAGATTTATCGTCAACTGGCTAAAGTCCACAAGGTGGAAACTTATTTGTGCCAATTCACTTTGGGAACAAGTTATCCAGAGCCTTGCTAAGCGCTTGCGGTTTAATGCCCAAATCTAAAGCCACCTTTGACCACGCCTTTTCTTTCGCGTGAGCAGAAAATGTTTCTTTTGCCGGTTTCCCTGACGCTTTAGCCAGCCCGTAGCCGACGATAATGCTTGACCAAGTAAGTCCCTTTTCGCGTAAAGTTTGAACTTCGTTGCGGTCGGCGCTGAAGAATTGGACGACGCGCTCAAAGACGAAGAAATTGAGTTCGGGCATGGTGGCTGTAGTCTTTTCAATTGCGCCGATGAAGGTTTGAACCAGCAAAGTTTCAACAGCAACGCTCAAACGCTCTTGGACAGCAGCGAACTTTCGTTCCAATTCAGGCATCGGTGCTGGCGGAACTGGTGCTTCTTTGACCGCATCTTTGAGCAACTGCAATGCAGCCCAAACTTCCATGACGACTTGCCGTCCGCTCGCGTCAATTTCGTCCTGAACCTTCTTGACGATTTCCTCAATTGAAGGAGTTTGAGGTTGCGAACTTTGGCGAGCGGCGACGAACCCGCCGACAAAGCCAATTGCAAGCGCAAGGGACAAAGTTGTAAAAGCCTTTACCTTCATCGTCCAAACACCTCCTCATGACTTGACAATCCATATTCCCACTGCAACGATTGCCCAGTAAAGCAAAATAGCCCAACCGATGACAGGGAAAAAGAGAAGCAAGTGAAGAACCAGTGCTCCAACAAGGGCGATAACCAAATCGCTTCGCTCCCAGTTCACGATGGCGAGGATTCGGCGACCGATGACCCAAGTGACTGGCACCCATCCGATGGAGTAACCTGTGAGCAAGACTAAGAAAAGCAGAACTGCCAACACTCCCGCTGGTGGTGCTGTTTTCCCGACTTCGCCCAGAACAGCAATGAAGATGCCAAGCACAACAACCACGATGAGCCCGAACAGGAACGAGCGGGCGCTTTGAGTTTGGACTGCTTGAGCCTTTCTGTTCACCCACTCAGGTAGTAGCGCTGAGATGACACTCACCCAAGCGGCAACAACAAGGTAGGTTGTGAGGATGAACCAGAAAGCAGCAATTGCTCCCACCGATTGAGCAATTTGCTGGATTGGCTCTTTCGGCTGACATAAAGCGACAGAAACCGCCAACAAGGTAGTCAAGCCGAGCATTTTTGCCCTCATCTTCGCTACCTCCTTTATGCCCAACGGCTTATGAAGTCCCAAAACTGTTGCAGCCATTGAACTGGCGAAGTTGACCAACTTATCGCACCGATAAGCCACTGAGGGAACGAGCGAACGACATCCGCTAACGAGATGCCAAACCAAAAGGCAAATGCAACGGCACCCAATGCTGTC
>Ga0185307_1000560_pt1 | contig 23057 bp, 28 predicted proteins | sample LHCtaG_FD_128010 | JGI IMG/M metagenome (GOLD analysis project Ga0185307, IMG submission 128010) | Hot spring microbial communities from Little Hot Creek, USA to study Microbial Dark Matter (Phase II) - LHC4sed_matched (SPADES... | ecosystem: Environmental > Aquatic > Thermal springs > Hot... | reverse complement strand
AAAAATTTAGTAATTTCTTTGATGACTAATATATTTTAAAATTTTTTCATATTTTTCTTTTGAAATAAGATTTTTATCAAAAAGTATTTTAAATATTTGAGAAACTTTAATTATTGAAATCAATTCTATATTTATTTCTTTAAGTTTTTCAAATCCACCTTGTTCACGATCAATTAAAACAATTGCTTTTTCTACTATTGCATTTATTTCCCTTAAAGCATTAACTGCATTAATTATGTTTCCACCAGTTGTTACAACATCGTCTAAAATTAAAATTTTATCATCTTTATTTATAACTCCTTCTATTAAACTCTTTGTACCATATTCCTTTTTCTCTTTTCTAGCATATATGAATGGTTTCTTCAATTTATAAGCTGTAAGTGCAGCTAATGGCAATCCAGAAACAGCAATTCCACATATTTTATCGAAATCCATACTCAACTCATTTATTTTATTAACATATGCATCACTAATAGTTTCATACATCTCTGGATAAGATGGAATTATTCTTAAATCAATATAATATGGACTAGTAATTCCAGATGAAAGCTTAAAATCATTAAATAGAATACATTTATAATTAAATAAATTTAATATAAGAGATTCTAAATTTAAATATTTCATATATTCATCCCACAAGATTTTTTCTTAAATCTTTCCAATTTCCAATAGCTTCTATACTTAAATTAATCTTCATTTTCAGCTTTTTTTCACCATAAAGCATTACTTATATTATAATATAAATTTTTTATTCTTATAAGATTAACGATTCATTTCTTTTAAAATTTTTTCAACTTCTTTTTTAGGATTTTTAGCTTCATATATGGCTCTTCCAATAATTTCAAAATCTGCTCCATTATTTATAGCTGAACCAAAAGCTGCTTTTTGTGCACCTACACCAGGAGAAAAAATAAGAGCCCATGGGTAAATTTTTCTTGCATTTGAAATATATAATGGATAAGTTGCTGGAAGAACAAAACCATCTACTTTAGATTTAGCAGATATTTCTAATAATTCAATATAATGTTTATTAATAAATTCTTCTGCACCAGTATGACTCATGGCACATAAAGCCAATACTCCTGCATTAAATTTTTTAGCTTCTGAAACAATTTTTTCAAGACCATCTTTAAAGCCTATAATTGCATGTGCTATTACTGCATTAAAACCTATATTTAAAATATTTCTAATTATTAAACTATTAGTATAGCCTATATCTGCTATTTTAAAATCGCAAATAAAAAAATATTTATTAGAAAAATTTTTAATAATCTCTTCTAAATTATCTAGATTTACACATAAAGAAAATGATAATCCAATTTTAATTCCTGCAATATAATCTTCAATATTAGAAAGAAGATTAATAGCTGAATCTAAGAGATTTTTTCTCTCATTTTCTCTAATCTTCAATGGTAAAGTGTATAATTCTTTATAAAGATCTAAAGCTAAAACAATTCTTGAATTTTTCTCTTTAGCATATTTTAATGCTAATTCTTTAAAATTATTCATAATAAATCACTATTTATCCTATATTAATAAATATAACTCCAATAAAAATTGTTATTGCACCTATTACTATATTTATTCCAAATCTTTCTTTTAAAAACATTTTTCCAATAATTAAAGAAAATAAAGGAGTAATAGAAGAAATTGGAACTGCTTTAGCTGCACCTATAATTATTAATCCTATAGATAAACTAATCCATCCAAGTCCAAGAGCAATAAATCCTGCTAAACCTAATATAAAACATGTTTTAATTTTTATTTTAAATATTCTCCTTCTAATATTATTGATAAACATTAAAAAAATAAAAAATATTGAAAGAATTATTACTCTTAAAGTATTAACAATTAAAGAATCTAAAAATTTTAAAGCTTCTCCCATTAAACTTATGCTTAAACCCCATAAAAAAGCACATAGAATTGCTGCAAAATATCCTTTTTTATTATTTCTATTATTTGAAAAATTTGATTTTTCTTCTTTAAATAATATCCATATTCCTAAAATAATTATTAAAGCTCCAATAAAAACAATTAAAGATATTTTTTCATTAAAAAATAAAAATGAGAAAAATATTGTAAAAAGCGGATATATAGAAGAAATTGGAACTGCTCTTGAAACTCCTATAAGGTCTAAGCTATACATGTATGTTAAATCTCCTAAACCTAATCCTATTAAAGAACTTAAAATAATATAAAATAATGGTAATAATGAAATTATGAATAATTCATTTATTTTATTTAATAAAAAACAAATTAATATTAATGAAAATGAAGTAAAAATAATTCTAATAATATTAGCAATTAATGGATCTGTTTCTTTAAGAGCTATTTTATATAATGCTGCTGAAAAAGTCCAGCATATAGCAGAAATTAAAGAAGCTAATTCTCCTAACATTAAATTTTTAAGTTATTTTATAATATATAAGAATTAAAATTATGAATAAAGTAATAGATGAACCAAGTTTTAGATATAAAAAATACATATTTAATGATAGATATCATGCAGGTGAATTATTAGCAGAAAAACTTAAAGAATATAAAAATAAAGATGCTTATATATTTGCTATTCCAGCTGGAGGAATTCAAGTAGGAGTTATTATTGCTAAAAAACTTAATCTACCATTAGATTTAGCTATTACAAGAAAGCTACACATACCATGGAATAAAGAAGCTGGATTTGGAGCAATATCTTGGGATGGGAAAATAATTTTAAATAAAGAAATTATTCCTTATCTTAAATTAACAAAAAAAGAAATAAAACAATGTATAATCGAAGAAAAGAAAATTATTGAGAAAAGAATGAAACTATTTAGAGGAAATAAACCTTTTCCAAATATAGAAAATAAAATAGTAATAATTGTTGATGATGGGCTTGCTTCAGGTTTCTCAATGTTGGTAACAATTAAATCTATTAAAAAAATGAAACCAAGAGAAATAGTAATTGCAATTCCTACAGCTTCACTTAAAGCTATAAATTTAATAAAACCTTATGTTGATAAAATAATTTGTTTAAATATCAGGTCTGATTTATTTTTTGCAGTAGCAGATGCTTATAAAGAGTGGTATGATTTGGAAGATGAGGATGTAATAAAAATTTTAAATAATTATAAAAAATATGAGATGTGAAAAATATTAAAAGAAAATAATTGAATGGAAAAAGATATGCTTTATAGAATAATTTAATAAGAATTAAATTTTAAGATGAAGATGCTAGGTTTTAATTCCAATTATATTAAATTCTTTTAATTCTTCAAAATCTTTATCAAAAGTTGCTATTTTTGATATTCCATTCATTTTACATATAGCTATACTTGTACTATCTGTAAAACTAAATTTTGGCTTTTGTTGTTCTTTAAATATTTTCCAAGCTAAATTAAATATCTCGTCATCAACTCTAATTAAAAGAGTTGCATTAAGAAGTATTTCACCTAATTCAGCAACTTTCATTAAGTTCTTAGTCTTGAATAGCATAACTGTAACAATTTCATCAAATATATAATCACTAATAACTGGGGTTCCGTATTTGCCACTCTCAATATCCTTTAATATTTGAACTGCTTTAGCATGATTTTCATCAATCTCATTAGAATAAGCTATTATTAAACATGAATCAAGAAAAATCATTTTTATTCTCCATATAGAATTTTATCAATTTCTATGCTTACTTTCTCAGTACCTTTTCCCCAATTAAATGGTTTTATATCCAAGAGACTTTTAATTGGCTTTGTACTTTTTTGTTTAATCCATAATTCCATAGCTTGTGTTAATGCTTCTCCCAATTTCATACCTTCTTCTACAGCTTTAGCTTTAAATCTTCTAAAAACTCTTTCATCTAAACCTCTAATCGTTATATTCATACTAGTCACCAATTAATTATTTGTCATACAAGTATTTAAATTTTACATACTTTATGCTTATAATATTATTTTACTTTTTAAAAGAAAAAAGAAAGATTAGAAAAAATTTAAGATATCATATTTTATAAATATTTTTTATTTCACCAATTTTTGGAAAAATTAAGCAACCAACTTCTTCACTTATACCAATAACATTTAATTCATCAATATCAACATATTCTCTTAAAATAGGTGAAAGCAATTCTTCTTTTGGAAGAATATTCACATCACTTCCTTGAGCAAAATATGAAAAAGCTGGTAAAACAATTATTTTTCTTCCATCTTTCATATCACCATAAAGCAAGCAATCAATTTTTTCTTTAACACCAATTTCATCATATAAAGCAATTGCTGGATGTTCATGAGCAATAATGATTGTTTTCACATCATTCCTCATAAAATCTATAGGTATTTTATGTCCATGTAAAAAATAAAATTCATTTATTTTAAATTCTTCATATAATTTAACATTATAACGATTTGATACTCTAGCTATATAATTATCATGATTTCCTTTAATTAAAATAATTTCTTTAAAATTATCCTTAAGAAAATTTAAAAGGTCTGAAACTTCAATAAATTCATGATAACTTGTTTCTGAAAATTCATGCTTTATATCTCCATTAATAATTATTCTACTAGCTTTCTTCTTTTTTATTATTTTAGAAAGCATATCTAATTCCTTTTTAAATTGAATTTTAGGTATAAAAATTCCTTGTTCAGCCATTATTCCCTCATAACCTAAATGAAGATCAGCAATAACTATACTATCTATACTTTCTATATATATTGCTGGAAAGCATTCTATTATTTCTATATTATTATTTTCTAAAATTTTCATATTCAATACTACTACTATTAATATACTTTAATTAAAAATTCTTATTAATCTTTTCTATTTTGTATACTTTTCATGATTGCTTCATGCAATTCTAATAAAGCTTTTTTACGATCTTCCATTAAAACAACATCAGCTTCACCTAATATTATTAAATTATGAGCAAATGGAGAAGGGAGATTTGTTTTAATATAATTAATTCTAACTTTTCCATTTTTTATCCATGATATTACTTTTAAAGCATTTTCTATATCAAATACATCTTCTAATATTTCTCTATAAGTTTCTTCTATTATTGGAAAATTTTTATCTATTTCTTCGCATACTTTAATTAATGTTTGAGCATTTGTTTGTTGTTTACTTACGCTTATTTTATAGCCTTTATAATTTCTAAGAATTAAGAAACTTCTACTTGCACAATGTCTAAAGCGTCTATTCATAAGTTCTGTTCTTCTAATATTTTCTCGAAGAAGAATAATTGGATCGATATTTTTAATTTCTTCCAATAATTTATTTATATCTACTTTACTCTTTTTAGGTATATGTAAAGCAAAACCATTATCACTAACTATTACACCAATATTTTTTCCTAATTGATTTGAAAGAATTATAGCTACAATTCTTGAAAGAACATCATTGGTTCTTCTACCATATAATGAATGGAAAACAATATATTTTCTATCATGTAAATCGTATGTTTCTTCAATAATTATTTCATTAAAAGATGGAATTATATTACAATATTCATACTGTTCTTTAAAATATTCATATATAGAATGTGCAGAGTATTTATCTATAGGATAATTATTAATTAACCAGGAAATTATTTCTTCCTTATTTTCACCTTTTTCGAATTTTTTCTTCATTTCTTTTCTAAATTTTTGAATTTCTAAAGCTAAATCAAAACTTAATGGAAGAAGTTCAGAAAACCATGCTGGAATTGTTGGTACTGCTTCTTTAGGAGCTTGAGAAACATAGCAACGCATTGCTCTTGCATATCTAAATTCATATAATTTTCCACCTAATACAAAAATATCTCCTGGCCTAAGTCTTTCAAGAAAACCTTCTTCAATATTTCCAATATATTTTTTATCTGGTAATCTATAAACATCTACTTTAACTTCATCTGGAATAGTTCCAATATTAAGATAATAAATTATTCTAGTATATTTACCTCTTTTACCAAACATTCCATCATTTTCATCGAACCATATTTTTCCATATACTCTTTGATCTTCAAGATCTGAATAATGACCAGCTAAATAATGAAGAAGTTTTTTAAATGTTTCTTCATCTAAATCATGATAACAATAGCTTCTCTTAATAACTTTTAAAGCATCTTTAATATTCCATTTCTTATTTAAAGCCATTCCGACAATGTGTTGAGCCAAAACATCCAAACAATTCTTTGGAATTTGTATTTTATCAAGATGCTTTTCAAGAGCGCATTTAAGCATTACTGCGCATTCTACAAGATCATCTCTATCCATCGCAATTATAATCCCTTTAGCTACATCACCAAATTTATGTCCACTTCTACCAATTCTTTGTATAGCTCTAGTAACACTTTTAGGAGAACCTATTTGAACAACTAAATCTATATAGCCAATATCAATTCCAAGTTCTAAAGATGTTGAACATACAACTGCTTTAAGTAAACCTTTCTTTAGCATTTCCTCTACATTAAGTCTAATTTCCCTACTTAATGATCCATGATGAGCACCAATTGTTGCATCACTATACTTATTTTTCCATTTATCTTTTAAATGAAAAACAACTCTTTCAGTACCACTCCTTGTATTAGTAAAAATAAGAGTTGTTCTATGTTTAGAGATAAGCTTATCTAAAAGGTTATACATAGCAGAATTAAGTTGTTCTGCTGTAGAATGAACTATATCTTTTACTGGGCATAATACTTTTAAATCATATGGCTTATACCAACTTACATCAACTATTTTGCAATCTCTTAATTCTCCATTATCATTATATCCAACTAGAAAAGCAGCTGCTTCTTCAATTGGATGAAGAGTTGCTCCTAATCCTATTCTAATAAAATTTCCTGCAATTTCTTGTAATCTTTCTAAACTTAAACTAAGATGTACACCACGTTTATTATTTGCAAGTTCATGTATTTCATCTACAATAACCCATTTAACAGTTGAAAGATATTTTGAAAATTTAGGAGCATTAAGCATTACAGCTAAACTTTCAGGAGTTGTAATTAATATATGTGGAGGTTGTTTAAGCTGTTTTTGTTTCTCATTAGGAGTAACATCTCCGCTACGTACAGCTATTCTAACTTCTGGTAAATCTATTCCTTTATTTTTAGCTATTTCTCTTATTTCCTTGAGAGGAGCTAAAAGATTTCTTTTAATATCATTATCTAAAGCTTTTAAAGGTGAAATATATATGCAATACACACTATCTTTAAGTTTCCCTTCTTTACCCATTTTAAATAATTCACTTAAAATTGATAAAAATCCAGCTATTGTTTTTCCAGAGCCAGTTGGAGCAGTTATAACTACATTATATCCATTTGAAATTAATTTAAAGGAATATTTTTGAGGAGGAGTAAGTTCTTTAAAAGTTTTAGTAAACCATTCTTTAACATAACTTTCTAAACATGATAAATTTTCTTCATCTCTAAAAGGCTTTTTAATGAATTCTATAGCCATAATTGTACTCCTTTTTTTACAATTATTTTTAAATAACTTGTTTTAAATCTTTATCAATATTTATGCTTATTTAGGCTCTTAAATTATTATTTTTATATTAGTATTAAATGGCAAGTTTTTAAAATAAGCTAAAATTTATATTAATTTTTAAAATTATAATTTTAAAAATTCTTATAATAAAAAGATATATTAATATTTAAGAAGAATTAGAAATGGAGATATTATTATGTCTAAAAAATTTAAAGTAATTATTACTGATGCAGAATATGAATCTCATGATCCTGAAAAAAATGTTCTATCAAAATTAAATGTAGAATTAATAAAATTTCAATGTAGAACAGAAGAAGATGTTATTAAATATTGCAAAGATGCAGATGCTTTATTAAATCAATATGCTCCTATAACAAGAAAAGTAATAGAAAATCTTGAAAAAGTAAAAATTATTGTTCGTTATGGAGTTGGAGTAGATAATATTGATATTGAAGCAGCTACTGAAAAAAGGATTTTTGTTGCAAATGTTATTTATGATGTAAGCGATGTAGCAGATCATGCTTTTGCATTAATTTTATCTTTAGCTAGGAAAATTCTATTAGCTAATCAAAATGTAAAAAGTGGGAAATGGGATTGGAAAGAGTTGCAACCTATTTATAGATTTAATGGTTCAACTCTTGGAATAATTGGATTAGGAAGGATTGGAAGTGCAATTGCAAGAAGAGCAAAAGGTTTCAATATGAGAATATTATACTATGATACAATAAGAAGAGAAGATATAGAGAAAGAATTAGGAATAATTTATAAAGATTTAGATGATATTTTAAAAGAATCAGACTTTGTTACATTGCATGTTCCATTAACAAATGAAACAAGGCATTTAATAAATGAAGAAAAATTGAAATTAATGAAGAAAAATGCAATTCTTATAAATACTTCTAGAGGGCCAGTAATAGATGAAAAAGCATTGTATAAAGCATTAAAAGAAAAATGGATTGCAGGAGCAGGATTGGATGTTTTAGAAAAAGAGCCTCCATTAAAAGATAATCCATTATTCGAATTAGATAATGTTGTAATAACTCCTCATATGGCATGGTATTCTATTGATTCATTAATAGAAATTCAAAGGAAAGCAGCAGAAGAAGTTGCAAGAGTTTTAAGTGGGCAACTTCCAATAAATCTTGTAAATAAAGATGTTTTAAAATTTATAAAAATTTAATGAAAAATATGAAAAGAGTATATCTTTCTATTCCAATAATTGCAAATAGAAATTTAGAAATCGCAAAAATTATTGCTGAAATTATAGAAAATGAAGGATATGAAATAATTTCAAAATGGGTTTTAGAAGAAGATCTAAAAATAAATACTTCTCCTAAAGATATTTTAAAAAGAGATATCGAAAGTGTTTTGAAAAGCGATATGCTTATAGCTGAAGTGTCAAATCCAAGTCATGGTGTAGGAATGGAAGTAGCGATAGCATTTTTATCTGGAAAGAAAATAATACTTATAAAAAATAAAAATTCAAAAATTTCATATATGCTTCAAGGAATACCTGATAAAGAAATAATCGAATATACTTCTAAAGAAGATATAAAGGAAAAACTTAGTGAAAAACTTAAAATTTTAAAAAAATAAATAAATGAAAGAAGGATGATATTAATGAATAAAGAAGCTTCAATTGAAAAATATAAAGAAATAACTACTTTAGTAGGTTTGCTTCAAGCAAAAATCGGATATAAATTTTTATTTAATGAGCCAACAAAAGAATGCTATTATTGTGATTTATCTCAAGTATGTATAGATAGCTTAGAAGTTGGAAGAATTTATAAAATAGTTGAAATTTTAGGTAAAAAACATAAATGTGATGTACATGAAGGAGGAGTTGTAGCAGTTAAAGTTGTAGAGTCTGAAATTGAAGTTGCTATAAATGCTGAAAAAGCTTTTGAAGGAGCAATAATAAATTTTCAAAAAAATGAATGTGATGAGATAAATTGTAAAAATTATGAATTATGTAATCCTATTGGATTAAAAAATAATGAAAAATGCAAAATAATTCAATTGTCGTATTCAATTGAAAATTGTTTGAAAAAATACAATCTTAAAAAAGTTATTGTGAAAAGAATAATATAATTTTTTAAATATTTTTTAATAAAATTTTTTCCATAGTGTTTACTATATAATCAAGATCTTTAATTTTTAAAAATGGATTTATGGGTAATGAAAGAATTCTTTTAGAAATTTTTTCAGCAATTGGAAACATACCTTCTTTATAATTAAAAAGTTCTCTATATATTGGTTGTAAAGGAATAGGTTTTGGATAATGTATAGCTGTTTCTATTCCTTTACTCATTAATAATTCTCTTAATTTATCTCTACTTAATCCTATTTTTTCTTCATCTATTTGAATAACATATTGATGAAAAACATGTTTAGCTTTTGGATGAATATATGGAGTAATTATCCCATCTATTTCTTTTAATCTCTTAGTTAAATATTCTGCATTCCTTATTCTAATTTTATTCAATTTATCTATCTCTTTTAATTGAATTATACCTATTGCTGCTTGTATTTCAGTCATTCTATAATTATAGCCAATCATTACATGATTATATTTTCCATTCTGACCTTGATCTCTTAATATACGTATTTTTTCAGCATATTCATCATTATTAGTTGCTATGAAACCACCTTCACCAGTATGCAAATTTTTTGTTGCATATGTACTAAAGCATGTAATGTCTCCTATAGATCCAATTTTTTTACCATTATATTCAGCTCCTATTGCTTGTGCAGCATCTTCAATTACTATTAATCCATATTTATTAGCAATTTCCATTATTTTATCCATTTCACATGGTTGACCATAAAGATGAACTGGCTCTATTGCAAGAGTTTTCTCATTTATTAATTCTTCTATTTTCTCAATATCAATATTATATGTTCTTTCATTTATATCTGTAAAAACAGGCTTAGCTCCAGTATATATGATAGCATTTGCAGAAGCTATAAAACTAAAAGAAGATGTGATAATTTCATTTTCTTTATTAGCTCCTATTGATAAAAAAGCTAAATGTAATGCAGCTGTTCCAGAATTTACACATATAACATGCTTACATCCAATATATTTAGCTAATTCTTCTTCAAATTTTTTTACTAAATTACTTGAAACAAGTTTTCTAGATCTTAAAACAGATATTACTGCTTTTTCTATTTTCGAATTATGATAAGGAATTACTAAAGGTATTTTTCTCATTTTTAATCATTAATATTCAATTTTTTTAATTATTTCAAGCTGTTTTAAAACATATTCTCTAGCTTCTTTTGCTGTTGGAAGTTTTCTTGATAAAGAACCATTCTTAATAAAATCTATTAACATTGATTTCATTTCTTTTCCACAATTTGGACATTTTGGTATTTCTTCATTCCATAATTTAACAATGTCTATAAAGCAATCCATACATCTCCAAACTTGCTTTTTACCAGAGAATTTCCCCCTTTTACTTATAGGTTTTCCATTTACTTCAACTATATCAAGTGCAAAATCTATTGTAGGAGCATTACTTACTGAAGTACCTACTCCAAATCCATCAGCTCCAGCTTCTATATAATCAATAATATTATCTTCGTCCACTCCTCCTGAAACTATTATCTTAACATTCTTATATCCTCTACTTTCTAATTCCCATTTCACTTCTTTTATAATTTCTTTCATATTTCCTCTTCGAGAAGATGGCGTATCTAATCTAACACCATAAAGTTTATCTTTTAAAAGCTTTGCTGCTTCTAAAGATTCTAATTTTTCATCCCAAAAAGTATCAACTAACATTATTCTTGGAACTTTCTCAGGCATTATTTCATCAAAACTTTTCCAAGCTTCTATTTGAGAGCCAAAAACAATTATTAATGCATGAGGCATTGTGCCCATGGGTTCCATTCCTATTACTGAGGCTCCTTTTAAAGTCGATACTCCATCAAATCCTCCAACATATGATGCCCAATCTAACATTGGAGATATAGCTGGATGCATTCTTCTTGCTCCAAATGCTATAAGCAAACTTTTCCAAGCTTTAATTCTTATATGAGCTGCTTTTGTAGAAACACCACTACTTTGACAAAGAAAACCCAATAATGGAGTTTCTAATTTACAAAATTCAATATATGGCCCTTCAATAAAAGCTACAGGTTCTCTAATACCATAATAATCATTACTTCTAAAGACGCTCCCTTCAGGCATTGAATAAAAATTTACTTTATATCCTTCAAGCAATTTAGCAACTTCTATAACTCCTGTTAGAATGCCCCATTTTTTCCCTTCTGGAAGCCCTCCAGTTGTAACTTCAGCTACAACATTTACTTTATCCATTCCTTTTTCTTTTAAAATTTTCTCTGTCCTTTCAAAATATACATCTGTTGTATATCCAGATTTAATTTCTTCATCTGAAGCTATTAAAAAAGTCTTCATTTTTATATCGCTCCATAGCTTTATTTTAGATTATAAGTTCTATAATTTGCTTTAAATAGTTTTAAGAAAACTTAATTTTATTTAAATAAAAATTTTGGAAGAATATTAATGTAAAAATGTTTTAAATTTTAAATAAAGTAAAAAATAATAGAATGTATTAAGTATCACTTTTTGATTTAAATCTTGATAACTAAAAATATAAAGCTTTTATGAAATACGAAAAGAGTATTGTAAAAATTTTCTATATTGAAATCGCATAAAAAACACTATTCATATGTTCAAAAATATTTTTTATTTTAATTTTTCTAGCAATATTGCAGGACAAATTCTTATAATACCTTTTATCTTTTCTATTTTTTTAATAAAATTCGTAAGTTCATTAGAATCCTTGAACCAGCACTCAGCAAGTATCATATGGTCACCCGTAGAAGAATATAAATTTTTAATATCATCCATTGCCTTTAAATGTTCTATTATCGAAATATAATCTTCTGGAGTTGTATCTATTCCTATAAGAGCATCTATCTTAAAACCAAGCTTAGTTGGATCTACTTGAATAGTGTATTTTTTTATTATACCCATTTCTTCTAATTTTTTTATCCTTTTTCTTATAGCAGTTTCGCTTACATTGAACTTTTTTGCAATATTAACAAAGGATTCACGAGCATTATTTTCAAGTATTTTTATTAAGTCTAAGTTTGATATTCGAACCATAAAATTTATATATAAGAACTAATATATAAATTTATAGAACTTTTAGGTGAAAAAAATGGAAAGGAAAGGAATACCTCTTCTTGGAGATAAATTTCCTGAAATGGAAGTACAAACAACTCATGGGATTTTAAAATTGCCTGAGTATTTTGCAGGAAAATGGTTTATATTATTCAGTCATCCAGCAGATTTTACTCCAGTATGTACTACAGAATTCTTTGCATTCCAAAAAAGATATGATCAATTCAGAAAGTTAAATTGTGAGCTTATTGGTTTAAGTGTAGATCAAGTTTTCAGTCATATAAAATGGATAGAATGGATAAAAGAGAAATTAAACTTGGAAATAGAATTTCCAATAATAGCAGATACTGGAGCTGTAGCTGAAAAACTTGGACTTATTCATCCAGCAAAAGGAACAAATACAGTAAGAGCTGTTTTTATAGTTGATCCAGAGGCAACTATTCGTCTTATTATATATTATCCACAAGAAATTGGAAGAAATATAGATGAAATTATAAGAGCTTTAAAAGCTTTACAAATATCTGATAATAATAAAGTTGCAATGCCAGCCAATTGGCCTAACAATGATATTATTGGAGATCATGTGATAATTCCGCCAGTAAGGGATATAAAAAGTTTAAAAGAAAGATTAGCTAAAGCAAAAGCTGGAGAATTTGAATGCTTTGATTGGTGGTTTTGTCATAAAAAACTTTAAACTTCCATTTTTATTTTTTTAAAAAGATAAAGTAAAGTATAGAGTTAATTATAAATAATATTCAAAAATCGAATCAAGAGAAAGTTTAGTTATTTTAATATTATCCTCTATAAATTTAAACTTAAACGTAGCTTTTACATTTTTCTTTTAAATAGTCTCAATTTTTAATTGGATTATTTTTTTAATTTAATTTTTTATCTTTAAAACTTTTTAGTTTTTATAAAAATGCTGAATTATATTCTAAAAAGAAAATTTAGAATAGAAATTAATTTAACTATAATAAAAAGGTTTTAGTGTTTTTCTAATTTTTTCTTTTGGTTCCCATCTAAATCTCCAGTAACCTTCAGCAATATCTTCAATTGCTATTTGAAGAGTACCAGCAAGCATATCACTAATTAATGGTTCATCAGTTAAATGAGATATAACTAGATCTATATCAACTTCTTCTGATGAAATATCTTCTGTTATAACACTAACCTTAGCAGCTTTACGTATAATCCATACTTTTAAAGGCCCACCAGCAGTATTAAACATTGTTTCTATAGCTTGTGTAGGTGGTGGCCATAAACCAAATTCTCTTGCTAGATTAATTGGAATTAAAAGTTGAGGTGTTTCTGCTTCATAACCACTATTAACTAAAGCTATAATTTCTTTAATAAAACTATTTTTCTTGAGTCTTAACTTCACTCTGACTGCCAGTTAAAACACCTCTAGCATCTATTCTTCCTATTTTAGGAATTTTAGCTTTAATAAATCCAATTTTCATTTTTTAAATCCCAAATTAATAAATTAAACTAGAGACTTATAAAGTTTAATAATTTTCATTAATTTTATTAATTTTTAAATTCATAAAAATTATTTAGCTATTTTATTATTTCTTCAATATCTTTTACTTCTGCTGCATAAAGTTTTTCCATTATTTTTAAGCCATTTTCATGATCTTCTTTATTAATTGTTGAAACGCATTGTTTAGGGATTATTATTTTAAATCCTCTATAATAAGCATCTGCAGCTGTATGTGAAACACATATATGAGTATGAACTCCAGTCAATATTAATGTATCAATATTCATTTTTTTAAGAATTCCTTGTAATCTAGTATTGAAAAAGCCACTGTACTTACTTTTATAAACAATTTTATCTCCTTTAATAGGTTTTAATTCGTCTATTATCTTAGCTCCTTCACTTCCTTTAATTGCATGCGGACCCCATATCTTAAATTCATGATCTCCTTCTTTATGTGCATCACATATATATATTATTGGCATTTCATTTTTTCTAGCCCAATCAATAACTTTATTAATATTCTCTATTAACGATTTTGCAGCAATTTCATCAAAAGCTTTAATGAAATCTTTAAGCATATCTATAACTAATACTGCGGCTTTCATCGCATAAACCCTCAAATTATATTGCTTTTTAACTTAAATATAGGTTTTTATTTATAAAAACTTATTAAAATATAAGGTTTTTCAATATTAAATTTAAACTTATAATTATTAAAATTAAACCAAATATTATTTCAAGAATTCTTGCTTTAAGCTTTCTAGCAATAAAAGCACCTATTTGAGTACCAAAAATTATTCCTATGCATAAAGGTATTGCTAATTCTATTAAAACATTTCCAAGTAGAATGTGCCCTATTACTCCTGAAATTGAAGTAAAAATCATTATAAACATTGATGTAGCTATAGCTATATGCATAGGCATTCCTACTATGATATGCATTATAGGAACTGCTAATGCTCCTCCACCAACCCCAAACATACCTGAGGAAATTCCAGCAAGTATTGAAAATAGAATTCCAAGAGGAATATTAGCATAATATTTAAAAACTTCTCCTTTAGAATCAATGATTTCTACATATGAGTAATATTTTTTATTTTTAATATTTTTAAATTTTTTATTGTTTTCATTCTTTTTAAATGCTTTATAAAATATTCTAAATGAAATAAAAATTAAGAAAAAACCAAAAAGAAAAGCCAATTCTCTTGAAGAAAAGAAAATTGTTAAATATGAGCCAATTAATGCACCTGGGATTGTTCCAATTATTAAATACAAACCACTTTTATAATCTATCCTTTTTTGTTTATAATAAGCAAAAGTAGATGAAATAGCTGTAAAAATTACTATTAAAAGGCTTGTTCCAATTGCTTTATGAGTACTAATATTGAAAAAAATTATTAATACTGGAACAATGAATGAACCTCCCCCTATACCTGTTAAAGAAGAAATTATTCCTATTCCAATAGATATTAAAAATAAAAGAAAAAATTCAAACATTTAAAAACACTTTTTATTTTTATAAAAAAGGATTATATATAAATGTTTTTATTAAATTAGAAAAGATAAATTTTAAGTATTTCTTTTTTAATAATATTTTAAGTGATTTGGATATGAGTAAAGATCAAATAATTGGAGTACTTCTATTTTTAGGAGGAATAGTTGGAATAATTTTATACTTTTGGCTAGTTTTCCTTTCTCCATGGATTTCATTAATATTAGAAATTACTGCTTTTGTAGCTGTTGCAGCAGTTTTAGCAATAGTAGCATGGGTTGGATATACTTTAGCAACAACTCCTCCACCTGAGCCAATAGAAGAAATAGAAAAAATTGAAGAAGAAAAGAAAGAAGAGACAGAAATAATTAAAGAAAGTAAGGAAAGCGAAGAAAAGAAATAAAAATTTAATTAAAATTTATTTTTTAATAAAAAATAAATTTTTTATTGATGAAAAAACCTAAAATAAAAATAATAATCGTACCAAATCTTCGTAAAGCATACATTAAAGCTTCAAGAATATTAGAAAATAATATTTATGATTGCTTATTCATTAATTTTCCTAAAATGATAGAAAAACTATTTTCACTTCTTTTAAATGATCATATAAAATATGATGAATTTATTTTAAGAATAGAAAATTTTAATCTTCCATATATTTCATCAAAAAGCTGGCTATATATTTATGAACCTTTAATAGAAAAAATTTATTCATTAAAATGGAGAAAGTTTAAAATTTTTTGCTATATAAGTAATGAAGATTATTTTAAATCTATTGACTATTCAATCAATTCCATAGCATTATTATTAAGAACGACTTTAATGAATAAAATTGATAAGGAAAAATGGCTTAAGCAATTATTTGAAGAAATAAAATTTGATAATGAATTAAATGAAAAAACATTAAAAATTATTGAAAATGAAGCAATAAAATTTAATAAGAGCATATGCATTTCAGATTTTAATGGATGTTTTTTAGAAGAAAAATTAAGTGAAAAATTTGAAGTAGAATTAATATATTCTATATTGCCATATTTTTTTACACCATTAGCAATTTTAAAAAGAAATTTAATATTAAAAGAAAAATTAAACGATTATGAAATTGAAAAATTAATTTTTCAACAAATAGATTATATTAAAAATTATGTTTTATTAAGTGATAGTATTGATGAAGCTTATTATAAATGGGTTTCAAAAAAGCTTTTAGAATATATTAATTGTAAATGTTTTTTAACTTAATTTTTAAATTGTATGAGAAAAGTTAAAAGTCACCATATATATTTAATTAAGGAAAAATATGAGTGAAAGATGGATTTTAAATTGTAAGAAATTGCTTGAACAAATAAGAAAATTTTTAGGAGAAGAAGAAAAAGATAGACTTGAACTTGTAAGAGCAATGGATTTTTCATTAAATGCAATTTATAGAAGCTGGGTTGGATGGATGGAATGGGTTAGAAATCCAGAAATAATGGCAGGTTTTACTATTGAAGAATTAAAAGAAATGAGTGAAAATTTATGCAAATTTGCTGAATCATTTTTAGAATATGATATGAAAGTAACAGAGAAAGCAACAATGAAAGCTCAAAAGAGAGCAGAAAAGAAAGAACCAGATTTATATATAATGTAAATAAATTAAATATAACTTATGCCTTTTTTATAAAGATAGATTGTATCGAAATTAAATTTTTCAATTTTTATAGGTTTCCATTTTGGAATTTCAAAATCATGAGAAACAACTCTTGCACCATTTTTCAATTCTTTTTCAAGTTTAGGCCTAACTTTTTCATTTGCACTAGTTGTAAGATAAAGAGTTACTACATCAGCATCACTAATATCTATTGAAAATAAATCTCCTTGAATAATTTTTGCTCTTTTTTCTAAATTATTCTTACGAATTTCTTCTAAAGCTTTTTTAACTAAATCTTCTCTCAATTCTATTCCAATAGCATTTGCTTTAAATTCTTGAGCAGCAATAATAACGATTCTTCCATCTCCACATCCAAGATCATAAAGAGTTTCTCCTGGTTTTAATTCTGCTAAAGTAAGCATATACCTAATAGTATCGAAAGAAGTAGGAGCATAAGGTGCTATAGATACAGATTCTTTAAAATAATTAATGTACGTCATTCTAAAAAGCATTTTTAAAAAATCGTACTTAAAAACTTTTTATGAAGAAAGCTTTATTTAAATAAGGTATAATTATTTTTTAAGAAATATATCTTAAAGCTTGATCTAAATCTTCAATAATATCATTTGAATCTTCTAATCCAACAGAAAGCCTTAAAAGATTATTTGTTATACCTAGTTTTAATCTTTCTTTTAAAGATAAATCTTTATGAGAAGATGAGGCAGGATGCATTATTAAAGTTTCTGTTCCTCCAAGACTTGGTGCTCTTTTTATAATTTTTAATTTTTTTAAGAATAATGGAATTTTTTTAGTATTTATTTTTAATTCAAAACTAATAACTCCTCCAAATCCATTAAGAATTTTTTTAGCAATATTATACGTAGGATGTGATGGTAAACCAGGATAGTATACTTTATTTATTTTTGAATTCGATTGAAGATATTCAGCTATTTCCTTTGCATTTTCTTCATGTTTCTTCATTCTTATTTTAAGAGTTTTCAATCCTCTATCTAAAAGATATGCAGAATGTGGATCGAGTATTCCACCAATCATTCTTCTCCATTCCCAAATTTTTTCAATATCACTTCTTTTTCCTATTATTGCTCCTGCGATTATATCATTATGCCCATTAAGATATTTAGTAGCACTGTATAATACCATATTTGCTCCTAATTTTAATGGTTGAAGATTTACTGAAGTTAAGAATGTGTTGTCAACTATTAAAAATGCAGAATTTTCTATTGCTTTTTTAGATATTGATTCTATATCATATACATATAATAAAGGATTTGACATACTTTCTAAAATAACCATTTTTATTTCTGGTGATAGAGCATTTAGAATATTTTCTGTTCCAGGATTGGATGTTTTTACTTTAATACCAAATTTTGATAATTTTTTAATTAAAATATAAGTTAAGCCATACAAATCTTTTGGAATAAGTATTTTATCTCCACTTTTTAATAAACTTATAAGTATTGTTGATATTGCTGCCATTCCTGAACTAAAAAGTAAACAATCTTCTCCTCCTTCAAGCAATGCTATTTTTCTTTCAACAAAATGTACAGTAGGATTATCTTCTCTTGAATATTTAAAAGGTTTTTCTCTAACTTTAATACTTCCACCTTCAGGAAAAGTAAAAATAGCACTTTGAAAAATAGGAATAATAAATGCACCAGTTAATGGATCAAAATATTTACTTCCATGAATACTTTTTGTTGAAAAATCGATTTCTTTCTTCATTTTTTAATCACCTATAGGTCTTCTTTTAATAATCTAGCTTCTTTACCTATTTTAGAAACGTATGCTTCTGCCTTAATACCATTTTTTTCAAAAATTTCTTTCATACACTCTGCTATTTTCATAGTTTCTATTTTTGAAGAATCTACTAAAGCAATTATTGATGGTCCTGCACCACTTATAGCTACTCCAGCTGCACCATTTTTTAAAGCTATATTTCTAACTTTTTCATAATATGGTACAATTTTTGATCTAGCAGGTTCAATTATTATATCAGACATCCCTTCTCCTATAAGATTAATATTTGATAAAAGGAAACCTGCAATTATTAAGCATGCATGACCAACATTATGAACAACTTTTTCTAATTCTACTTTTTTAGGTAATATTTTTCTAGCATATTTAGTTTTTGCTTTTTCTTTAATCTTAATTTCTGGAGAAACTATTGCAATTTCAATATTTTCTGGTGCTTTTAAATTAATAAATTTAGGAGGATTAGTTGAATATATTAATGTAAAATTACCTAAAAGTGAAGCTGCAACATTATCCATATGTGGTGTTCCAGCTGAAGCTTTTTCACCTTGTGCAGCAAAATATATTAATTCTTCTATTGATGCATTAATTTTAAAAAGGTTTTTTAATGCTAAAGCTGTCGCTGCTGCTGTTGCTCCACTACTTCCAAGTCCAGAAGATGGTTTTACTCCTTTAAATATACTTATTTTTAATCCAATTTTTTTACCATAATAATGATTTAACATGCTTTTAGCAACTATTCCAGCAACATTTTTTCTAGGATCTTTAGGTATGATATCTCCATATTTTCCATAATTTTCAATAATTATTTTTTCTCCATCTATTCTTTCTATTTCTACAATATCATAAAAAGCATCTAAAGCTATTCCAAAAATATCGAATCCAGGTCCTAAATTTGCTGAAGAAGCATGAGCTAAAACTCTTACTTTTTCTCCTAGTTTCGACACCCCAATTCTTTTTATAATTAAATAAAAAAAGATATTTAAGTATTATCCTTTTTCTTTTTCAATTATTTCTTTTATATATTCTATATATTTTTCAAAATTTAAAAAATCATTTTTTTCTTTTTCAAAATTTGTAGGTTCTATTATTGCTATCCAACCATCTTCATATGGAGATTTATTTATTAATTCTGGTTTAGATTTTAATTTTTCATTTATTTTTATAATTTTTCCAGTTAATGGTGAATGTATTTCTGAAATTGTTTTTATAGATTCTATTAAAGCTATTTGCTTTCCTTTGTATATATTTGAATTTATTCCAGGAAGTTCAATATATACTATATCATGCAAGTTTTTTTGAATATAATCTGTTATTCCAATTTTTGCTTTATTGTTCTTAATTTTAATCCATACATGATCTTTACTATAAAGCAAATCTTCAATAATTTTATATCCTTCTATTTCAATCATTTTATCACAAAAAATTTAAAGAAAGCTTTAATTAAAAGTTTTTACTTAAAATAAAATTATAAAAAATGCCTTTTTTAGCATATATTTAAGCTATGAGCATTTCTAAATTTTTTATTAATTCTTCACATACTACATCTATTTCTTGCTGTAAGCTTTCATATTGTTTTTGGAATGTTTTAAGTACTATTTTTAAAATGAGATTTTGAAATTTTATTGGTAAATAACTTATATAAGATCCTAAATCTTCACTAATTTTTTTATTAAATGAAGTAAATAATAAAGGAGTTGCGCATGCAATAATTTTAATTAGAGAGGTTATGAATAGTAAAGTTAAAGAAAAATTATTTTTAACAAATTCCCATGCTTGTTTTTCTTCAATAGAAGGTTTTAAAAAATATTTAATATATTCATATTGATCTTCAATATAACCATATTTGCATAAAAGATTTGTTACTTCATAATCTTTAATAGCTATTGAAATTAAATATGTTATATTTCCAAAGAATTTTTCTAAATTTAAATATTTTTTTGAATATTCTATTAATATTTTTGGTATTGAAAAAATATAATAATCAAGTGATCCATGAAGGATGCTATGTGCTACTTCATGCCTTATTCCTCCAATCCTAACATTTTCTGGAAGCTCATTTAATTTATCTATTGCAATCATTATTCTAGGTATGCCATGATATGCATCATGTGTTGCAAAAAATTCTTCTTCAAGAGATAAACTAGATATCTTTTCTACTTTTTCTCTTCTTTTAAATTCTTGCATACTAAAACTTTTTTCAAAAATATAAAGATCAACTATCTCAACATTTTTTATTTCTATTCTTTCATAACATTCTTGCATTATAGAAATTATTTTTTTAATATCTTCTTCATTTATATTGCCAAATTTTCTAATAACTATTCTAGTCATATCATACACAATATTTAGAAAAAGAATATAAGTATAAAAATGAAAAATATTATTGTTAAAATTGTAATAAATAAATTCCTTTTTGCTATATTAATAGATTCATCTAAAGTTTTTGAAAGACTATTAATAGAATTACCTAAAACTTTAATTTTCTCAATTGAAATTTCTTTAACTTCTATTTCTAATGGTTTTATTTTTAAAAAAGCATCATTAGTAACTTTAATTATTAAATTAATAATTTCTTCAAATGGAATAGTCGCACCTATTGGAAAGTATCCTTCTCCACGAGTTAAACCTGTAACTACATGCGTATCTGTTGTTGTTACTTCAACTTCATTAAAGCCTCTTTTTATCAATTCTTCTATTATCCTTTCTCTTAAACCTTTTATTATATTATTTCCATCTATTGATATATATGCAATTTTTTGTTCACCTATTTTCATAGTTAAAGCAACAATTCCATTTTTCCCAAATCCTTCCAATTCACTATATTTCTCAATTTTTTCTTGAGAAAAACCTGCTTCTATTTTATATTTAGGTAATTTTAAAGATTTTTCTAATGCATTTAAAATAGCTTTATATATATTTTCTTCATCTTCATTACTTAATTCTTTAAAATCTTTATTTATACAATTATGAGAATCTATTATAAAGCTTATTTTAAAACCTTTATTAGCTAATATTTCTTTAATTTTAATTCTTATTTTTGTTGGAATATCTTCTGTTGGAATAGGTGAACGTGTAATTAATAAAAATGGATAATTACCAAATAATTGGCAATAAACATTTATATTTCCAATTCTCTCTTTTATTAATGGTGTTGCTTCATTTATTTTTTCTCCATTTATTTTTAAAATAGCATTTTCAATATTTTTCAATATTCTTTCATTATCGATTAATTTTACTAAATCTTCTTCATGTGTTGAAGGTGAATGAAATATTAATGGAATGATATTTAATTTTTTTTCAAAAATTTCTGAAATTAATGATGGAAAAATGCTACTGCCCATTTTTCTAAAAGGACCAAAATGAAATTCTGGAACAATTATTGCTCCAATTATTTTCTCTTTATCAAAAAATTTCATAATAGGAATATTTATATTCTTTTCTTCTGAAATTCTATCAAGTATTTCTTCAAATTTATTATTTTCATTTTTATACCATACATGCGCAAATGCTTTAAATAAATTTATTGTTCCTCCAATATTATTTTTTATACCTACTTTATCTATAGATTTAATATACCATAAAGCAATGAAAAATGATATAAATATTATAAAAATAAAATAAATGAATAATTTCGGTATTTCAATAATCAATATTTTTCCTAAAAAGTTTAAATGAAATAGGAATAATACAAAACAAAAAAATGGATGAAAGAAAGAAATTAAGAATAAACTTTTTATGCTTTTATTTAAAAGAATATATAATATTGTGAATATAAAAGCTATAATTGTGCCGCATCCAAGTGAGAGTATTAAATAATAATATTTCATATTAAACAAAGTAGAAAATATTGCGGATAGAATTAATATTAATCCTAAAATCATATTTGAAAAAAATATTAATCCTAATATTCTCTTAAAATTTAATAAACTTTCTTTTTCTTTAAAGAAATATATTAATAATGAAGATAAAATTCCGCTTGAAAATAATATAAAAATTCCTGAAAATATCCCATTTATAAAATAATTAAAACCAAAAGCTATAATACTTGAAATTGTTCCAAAAAATATACTTTCAATTAAAAGATA
>Ga0185307_1000558_pt1 | contig 23082 bp, 28 predicted proteins | sample LHCtaG_FD_128010 | JGI IMG/M metagenome (GOLD analysis project Ga0185307, IMG submission 128010) | Hot spring microbial communities from Little Hot Creek, USA to study Microbial Dark Matter (Phase II) - LHC4sed_matched (SPADES... | ecosystem: Environmental > Aquatic > Thermal springs > Hot... | reverse complement strand
AGAGGAGGAAGAGGATCTTAAAGCTTTGATTAACCTGGTAAAAGAGATCTCTCACAAACAAAAACGGATACTCCGAGCCTCAAAAGGCAAAATCATCTTAAGCATCAGCCCCTTCGTTCCTAAACCTTGGACCCCTTTTCAATGGTATCCCTTTGAGGAGATCGCTTCTCTAAAAAAGAAAATAAAATACTTGAAGAAATCCTTAGAGGTGCAAATAAATTATGACCTTCCCAAATGGGCTTATTTTGAAGCGCTTTTCTCCTTAGGGGACAGAAGGATAGGATTAGAACTTTACCGAGGTTGGAAAGAGGGCGATTGGATAAGGCACTTCAGGGTTTCTTCGGTAAATCCGGATTTTTGGGTCATGAGAAAAAAAATGACCACCGAATATTTTCCGTGGGAAATAATCTCCACACCCATTTCAAAGGCCTCTCTTTTGGATGAGTTTATGAAATACGAAAGGGCTTAATTATCTTTTTTGTCTTCTTTTCCTTCTTTTTCCTCTTTCTTTGCCCTATCCTTGTTTTTATAGTCGGTAGCGTACCATCCGCTTCCTTTTAGATGAAAGTTTGCCAAAGAAATGATCCTTTTGGCCTCGCCTTTACAATTTTTGCAAATGGCTACCGGAGGATCGTTAAAACTTTGCAGAAGTTCGAACTTCTCACCGCAGTTGGTGCATTGATATTCGTATATGGGCATTTCCCCCTCCTTGGGTTTATTCAGTAGAGTATTTCAAAATAACCTCAGGAAGGACTCTTTTCAAGCGGAAACTCTCTACTGAAATTGTTAGGTATTGACACCTGGGACGGAAACTTGTTATAAAATGCACAAAGTAAAAAAAGGAGGAGAGCTATGGATTTTGCTTTCACCGAAGAGGAAAAAATGGTTCAAGAAATGGCCCGTGATTTTGCCCAGAATGAGATTGCGCCTATAGTTGAGAAGGATGAGAAAGAGCATGTTTTTCGCAAGGAGATTGTAAAGAAAATGGCGGAACTTGGTTTTTTTGGCTGTATCGCCCCTGAAGAGTATGGTGGGAACAACATGGGTTATGTGGCGGCTACTATCATCACTATGGAGATCGCCAAAGAGAGTCCTTCCTATGGTCTTCCCTTTAACCTTCAGATGAACTCCATCCAGTCGGTACTTTTGGAGTTTGGTACGGAAGAACAGAGGAAGAAATGGATACCTCCACTAATTAACGCGGATCTTTTAGGTTGTTTTGCCCTTACCGAGCCCGATGTGGGTTCTGATGTGGCTTCGATGAAAACCACGGCCAAGGAAGTTTCTGATGGATGGATCTTAAACGGTACCAAGATGTGGATCTCGGGGGTTCCGGTGGCTGATGTGGGTATTGTGTTTGCGATGACCGATAGAGAAAAAAAACATCGAGGGATGTCTGCTTTTATAGTGGATATGCACACCCCAGGCATAACTCAACGGGCTATTGAGGACAAGTTAGGGCTTCATTGTGCTCCTACTGGAGAGATAGTTTTTGAAGAAGTGAAAATCCCAAAGGACGCAATCGTAGGTAAACCCGGCGATGGTTTCAAAATAGCTATGTTTATGCTGGACCGCACGAGGCTTTCTTGCGCGGCTCGGGCTGCAGGGGTGGCGGAGAAATGTTTTGAGCTTGCCAAAAAGTATGCTAACGAGAGGATCCAGTTCGGCGTTCCCATCATTCAGCACCAGATGATCCAGGATCAACTGGCGAGGATGTGGTGCGAGCATGAAGCGGCGAAGCTTTTGGTATTTAAGGCTGCTTGGATCATGGAGCAAATAAGGCTTGGAAAACTAAGCGAAAGAGCTACCCTTCACGTATCTACGGCTAAGTATTACAGTGCAGAAGCGGCGGTCTTTGCTGCCAATGAGGCCATGAAGATTTATGGTTCCTATGGGTACTCGGCAGAATATCCCATCGAAAGGTATTATAGGGATGCAAAGAGTTATCAGACGGTGGAAGGTACGTCCAACATCCAAAAGATCATAATAGCTAGGCATTTTATTGAAGAACAAAAATAAAAAGGAGGAGAGGAAGATGGAAGTGACAGTACCCATGGTCGGAAAACTCGTGAGAATCCTTGTTAAAGAAGGGGATCAGGTAAAGGAAAACGATCAAGTTGCAATAATTGAAGCGATGAAGATGGAGATGCCCATAGTGGCGCCCATATCAGGTACTGTAAAGGAGATAAGAGCTAAAGAAGGACAACAGGTTACTTCTGATACCGTAATAATGATCATTGAATGAAACATAGGAGTTAAAGATGAAACTGGAAGGAAAAGTATCAGTTGTTACAGGAGGGAGCCGGGGGGTGGGTAGGGCTATTTGTTTGGCTTTTGCTCGGGAAGGCGCGAGTGTGGTGGTGAATTATGCTACAAGACCTGACGCAGCCGAGGAAGTGGTGGAGGAGATTCGGAAGATGGGACGTAAGGCTGTAGCAGTAGGGGCTGATGTGGCCACTTGGGAAGGAGCGGAGAAGGTTATAAAAGGCGCGATTGATAATTTCGGAAAGATTGATATATTGGTGAATAATGCGGGTTTTATACGTCCAGCTTTGCTTCACAAGATGACCGAGGAAGATTGGCAAGCGGTAATTGACATTCATCTTAAGGCACCGTGGTTATGTATCAAAGCGGCATTCCCTTATATGAGCGAACAAAAATCTGGTTCGATAATTAACGTCACTTCTGTCGCAGGTGTGGTGGGGACAGTGGGTCAGATCAATTACAGTGCGGCTAAAGGAGGGGTTATAGCCTTAACCAAATCAGCCGCAAGGGAATTGGCTCAGTATGGTATAAGGGTCAATTGCATATGCTTAGGTATTGTTGAGACAGAGATGAGCGAGAAGATAAGAACCGATCCTAAGTTGGTGGAGATTTATAAAAGAAGGATCCTATTGGGGAGGTTTGCCACTCCCGAAGAGGTGGCTGAGCCCTTTGTATTTTTGGCTTCCGATGATTCTTCTTACATAACCGGACAAGTGATAATGGTGGATGGAGGATATGGGATGACGTAAAGAGGAAAATAATGAGAGGAGGTGCCATATGAAGGTACCAGAAAAAATAGAAACATGGCAAATGGTAAGGCCATGGGGTAAGGATGATAAGGGTAATCCGGTTCCTGGTATTATAGAAAGGACTTCTATCCCAGTACCGGAGCTTAAGCCGGGTGAGGTGTTAGTAGAGGTAAAAGGGTGTGGGGTGTGCCATACCGATTTGGGGTATTTTTTCGATGGGGTTCCTACCGTTAATAAACCGCCATTGACCTTGGGGCACGAAATAAGCGGAGTAGTTGTAGCGGGGGATAAGGAGTGGATAGGTAAGGAGGTGATAATTCCTGCGGTTATGCCCTGCAGAAAGTGTTACATCTGCAAGATAGGGCGGGGTAATCGATGCTTGGATCAGAAGATGCCGGGGAACAGCTTGGGTATTTATGGAGGCTTTTCCAGTCATATTCCGGTTCCTTCTATAGATCTGTGTGAGGTCAGAAACAGACCCGCTGATATGCCGTTGGAGAAGTTGGCTGTTATAGCCGATGCGGTGACCACTCCGTTTCAAGCGGCCAAGAGGGCGAACCTTGGGCCAGGGGATCTGGTGGTTATTGTTGGTTGTGGGGGTGGAGTTGGTGTTTATATGACTCAGATTGCCAAGTTCGTGTTCAATTCGGAGGTTGTCGTTGGGATTGATGTGGATGAAGAGAAGCTTAACCGGGCTTTGAAATACGGAGCCGATTTTGTGATTAATGCAAGGGATAAGAGTCTACGTGATATAAGGGAAGAATGGAGGAAGATCTGTCGAGAGAATGGTTTGAGGGCTTATGGTTGGAAGATATTTGAAGTTTCGGGCGTTAAGGCCGGGCAGCAGATAGCCCTGGAACTTCTTACTTTCATTTGCAAGCTTATCGTTGTCGGTTATAGTCCTCATACAAATGAGTATCAGCTCTCAAGGCTTATGGCTTTTGATGCCGAGATGATAGGTACGTGGGGTTGTTTACCCGAGCATTACCCGGTAGTTTTGGACATGGTTTTGAAGGGTAAGATTCAAATAGATCCCTTTGTGGAATTGAGACCCATGAGTCAGATAAGAGAAGTCTTTGAGGAAGTGCACGCTAAGCCTCCGTTGAGGAGGATCGTGTTGGTGCCTGATTTTTAAAAAAACCACAAAATTATAAAAAGGAGGGATGAAAATCATGGGATTGGAATGGTTACCAAGAGAACATGGATTAAAGGATCACTCCCGACATGGTACGGAGTTTTGGGGCACTGAGCCCCCTTGTACCATGTATGAGAAGAGACCCCTTAGGGACCCTCAGGGTAATGTAATTGAAGGGCTTTATGTGGCTTGGATTATCCTCAATAATCCCGCTCAATATAATTCTTACACCACCCAGATGATAAAGGGGGTAATTGCAGGATTTGAAAATGCCTCTACCGATAGAGAGGTGGTGGCAGTTGTTTTTACCGCGGTAGGTCCTTATGCTTTCTGCACGGGTGGGAATACTAAGGAGTACGCCGAGTATTATACCAAAAGGCCGGAAGAATACGGGGCTTATATGGAGCTCTTCAACAACATGGTGGATAGCATTCTCTCTTGCAAAAAGCCCGTTATCTGTAGGGTAAACGGCATGAGGGTAGCAGGAGGCCAGGAGATAGGAACCGCTTGTGACCTCACCATCGCCTCTGACCTGGCGGTCTTCGGGCAGGCTGGTCCTCTTCACGGTTCAGCCCCGGTTGGTGGTGCTACCGACTTTCTCCCTTGGTTTTTAAGCATAGAAGATGCCATGTGGAGCGGTGTTATGTGCGAATTATGGAGCGCTTATAAGATGTGGAGAAAGGGGCTTATAACCAAGGCTGTTCCAGTGTTGAAGGATGAGAAGGGGAACTGGGTGAGGAACCCTATGGTGATAACCGACAGATGGCTGGAAAATGGCGAGATTGTTTATGGTGAGTTTAAAACCGGTGAAGAATACGAAAAGGCAAGGCAATGGGTAAACGAGAAGCTCAAAAATAATGACTACGATTTTTCCCTTTTGGATAAGGAGATCGACAAAATCGTATGGCGAATTGCCAACCTCTTTCCCGGATGCGTGATGATGACCATTGACAGCATAAGACAAAAGAAGAGGTTTTTCTGGGATCTCATGAAGCATGAACACAGACATTGGCTTGCGGCTAATATGATGGGTGAGGCCTTCCTTGGGTTCCACACGTTCAATACGAGAAAGATGACCGGAAAGGACACTATTGACTTCTTGAAGTATAGGAAACTTATAGCAGAAGGAAGGCTGGTGGACGATGCATTTATGGAAGAAGTAATGCCCAAGCCTAAGGGATAAAGACGCTGTAAAAAAGGGGGCTTAAGCCCCCCTTTTAATTTTTCATCACAAGCTTCATTTAACCTTTAAGATGGAAGGTGAGGTGTACCATATCGCCTTTCTCAAAGCCCATTTTGGCAAAAAACCGTAAAAGATCCCACGAACGCCATTCCACAAAAGTATACACCGTTTTAACGCCTATTTTTCTCAAATTATCAATGAGTCTCCGAAAAAGGAGAGTGGCGATCCCTTTCTTCTGATAATTCGGATGAACTCCAATGGTCTCAATTAAGGCGACCGTATCCGGTACCCCGTATTCCCAACCGGCTACCTCAGCGATTATAAAGCCCACAACTTTTCCTTCCACTTCCGCTACCAGAGAAGTCATGGGGGACCGTTCTTCTAAGAGGTCAATTTTCATAAGCCAATACTTACGTCTGTTTTTCCCTAAAATCAACCTTTCTATTTCTACTATCTCATCTATGTCTTTATAATCCAAAGACCTGATCTTTACGGATTCCTTTTCCATCTCTGCCTCCCTAGTTAAGATATAGCTCAAGAAAATAGGATGTCAAAAATTTTTGCTTGAAAAGGTTAAAAATGATGTTACAATAATATTTAAATATCTTAAGGAGGGAAAGAAATGTTTGTAAGAGATATTATGACAACTAATGTTATCACGGTTTCTCCTGATACTCTTATGGTAGAAGCAGGAAGGATAATGGAGTTTCACAATATCCAAAGGCTCCCTGTGGTAGAGAAAGGCAAGCTTGTGGGTATTATTACTCGAAATAGACTTCTTCGGTATTATCCTTCTCAAGCAACCTCTTTAAGTCATTGGGAGCTCAATTATTTGTTGGCCAAGATAAAGGTTAAGGACATAATGAGGAAAGAGCTTGTTACGGTTCCTCCCGACATTACTGTTGAGCAAGCTATAGCAATAGCTCAGAAAAATCGAGTAGGTTCATTGTTAGTAGTAGAAGACGGAAAACTTGTAGGGATTGTGACAACAAACGATTTCTTCTATCGAATTTTAAACCCTCTTATGGGCATCGGTGAAGAGGGTGACAGGATTATCGTATATGGTGGTGGTTCTTTAGCTGTTGCTATAAAGGTTATGGAGATTGTGGAACAGAAAGGCTTTAAAGTTAAATCATTTTGTACTTTGCCTTCGGAAGGAGAAGTTTTCGATTTGGTTTTGCAATTTGAGGAGAAAGATGTTTCCGAGCTTATCAAAAACTTGAAAGACAATGGCTTTTCAGTGGACGTTAGACCTCATCAAGCATAAAACTTAAGGGAGAGGCACGAATGTACGAAAGGATATTAGTTCCATTGGATGGTTCTATAATGGCCGAAAACGTGCTTCCTTTCGTGGAGGGAATTTCCAAGAGATTGGGCAGTGAGGTAATTTTGGTTTCGGTTTTTCCCGAGGACAAGAAGGTGTTAGATCGTCCTTTAAGGGCTTATATTGAAAAACGCGTGTCCGAACTCCAAGCCTTGGGGGTTAAGGCTAGTGGTATGGTTGTATATGGGGAGGACCCAGCGGAAGAGATTTTGGCTTTAAGCGAAAAGATCAACGCAGGACTTATTGCTCTTTCGGCATATGGAAGATCCGGAACAAAATGGCGATTGGGCGGAGTTCCTAGTAAGATATTGCAAGGCACAAGGATACCTTTACTTTTAACCAGAACGTTTTCCTTTGATGAAGCTATGAGACAAAGGGAATTTAAAAAAATACTCGTACCTTTGGACGGGTCAAAGGCGGCAGAGGATATCCTTTCTTACTTAGAGGAATTTCTGAAAGGAAGTTATAGCGAGATCCTTCTTTTACACGTCCTGGAGCCCTTTAGGATACCTCCTTATGTGGAATCGATAATTGAGGCGACTATGGAGCCTGAGGAAAGGGAAAATTGGAAAGAACAGAAAGAAAAAGAACGTTTGGAAGAAGCTCAAGGATACCTTAAAGAAGTGGCCGATAGGCTTAGAGAAAGGGGTCTTAAAGTAAAAGAAACGGTTAAAATGGGGGATATCGCTGAAGTTATCCTTTCAATAGCCTCGGAGGAGAAATGTGATCTTTTGGCCATCTCCAGTCACGGTAAGCAATCTGGAGTAACCCGGTGGTTGTTTGGTGATGTGGCTTTTAAGATAATAGAAGGAGCGATAATCCCGCTTTTTATCTTGCCTAAGCGTAAAGGGTTATTGTTTGCGGAGTATCACTGATAGGTATTTTCGGGTAGGATATTTAGCATTCTTTTTATCCGTTATAACAGTTCCTTTAAGCAAAAGCTTTAGTGGTATATGTTTAGGAATAGCAAGTCTGTTTTTTTTGTTCTCCATTTTTAAAAAGGATATTCCCTTAATTTGGCATGATAGGATATTTTGGGTCATTTTATCATTTTGCGCTCTTCCTTTTATCGGTCTTCTATGGACAGAGGATATAAAGAGTGGTTTAACAATTTGTAAAAGATTTTCTTTACTTATTATCATCTATTTATTATGTGCCCATTTTCTAAAAGACGCTGAGGATAAAACAAAATTATTAAAAGTATTAGTAATCGGTGTAGTAGTTCTCAATCTTCTAGGATTAATAAAATTTTTTGGCATAGGGAATTTTAAACCTTTTTCACTTCCAAGTGTTGTTATAATGAATCCTATATGGTTTGGAAACGTTTCGGCTATTTCTTTATATACTTCCCTTGTGTTTTTTTTTCTTTTAGAGCAAGGAAGAAAGATATGGGCATTATGTTCAATTATTAACACTTTAGGAATAGTCTTATCTGCTTCCCGTGGTCCTTATTTGGCTACATTGATAGTTTTTGCTGTAGTTTTCCTTCCTACCTTTCTGAAAGAAAAACTCAGGATAGTATTTCTATTGTTGATGGTAATAATTTTGGGAACAGTGTGGTTTAAGCCGGAATTTAAGCAAAAAATTTTTGCCATAAATGATCAAATGAAGGCATTCTTTTTGAGTTCCGAGGTTAAGACTTCTATAGGTGCGAGGCTAGGCATGTGGAAGCTTTCTTTTGAGATGTTTAAAGAAAATCCCATTTTAGGAGTGGGGACTGGGGATTATGAATTGGAAGTGGCAAGAAGGACTGAAGGAAATTGGTCTTTTTTGAGAAAATACAATCAACCCCATAGTATTTATTTTTACTTTTTAGCTCTTTACGGTTCGATAGGCATCGGGGTTTTGAGTTTTTTATTTTTCATGTGGTTTAAGGAATCCTTCAAAAGGGCCAAAAATTTCGGCGTGAGCAAGGCTTTCGGAATTTTGGCTTTGGCTGTGGGTTTTCATTATCTTCTGGCTGGTTTTACCGAGACGCTTTTCAAGATTCACATTTTGGTCTTCTTTTTTGGGGTGATGGCAGGGATTTGTTTTACGAGGGAGAAAGGGAATGTTTAATTTTTGAAAAAATAGATTAAAATTATTTTGGGAGGGCTGGTCAGGTGGCCGCTGGAGTTTTTTGCTCCAGAGGAAAGTCCGGGCTCCAGAGGGCAAGGCGCCGGGTAACGCCCGGAGGGGGTAATCCCCTGGAAAGTGCCACAGAAAACACACCGCCTCGGCCATGTGGCTGGGGTAAGGGTGAAAAGGTGGGGTAAGAGCCCACCGCCTCCTTTCACGAGAAAGGAGGGCACGGCAAACCCCGCCTGGAGCAAGGCCGTGTAGGGGACAGGGTGGTCCCGCCCTTATGTCCCGGGTAGGCCGCTTGAGCAGTCAGGTGACTGACTGCCCAGATGAATGGCCACTGCCCCCAATTAAAGGGGGAACAGAACCCGGCTTATGACCAGCCCTCCCTCATATTGTGTCATGAAGGAGTATTTGCTTGCCTTTATATCGCTTTTTGTGGCCATGGACGTTATTGGGGTATTACCCATCTTTTTAGGGTTAACCGAAGAAATGAACAAAACGAAAAGATCAAAGGTCATCCGGCATTCTATTGTTACTGCTTTTAGCGTAGGAATGGGTTTTTTGTTTTTGGGAAAATTTGTATTCGGCCTTTTGGGAGTTACGGTGTCGGATTTCAAGGTGGGGGGAGGGCTTATACTTTTGATAATTGCCGTTTATGATTTGCTTTTTCAGGAGAAGAAAAGCTATAAATCAAGCGAATTCGTAGGAGTTGTGCCATTAGGGGTTCCACTTTTGGTGGGTCCGGCGGTGATGAGCACTCTTCTGATCTGTCACGATTCGTATGGTTTTATGCCTACGCTTTTTGCCTTCGTACTCAATCTCTTCTTTACCCTTCTGATTTTTGGACAAGCCGATAAGTTAATAAAGGTACTCGGGGAAGGGGGAATAAAGGGAATAGCCAAGGTGATGAACCTGTTTTTGGCTGCTATTGGAATTATGATGATGAGGCGAGGCATCTTAGAAATGATAGCTTTATATAAGGTTGACTCAGTGTAAGGAGATGTGGTAAATAAGTTTGAGATAATCTTCACAAATTAAGGAGGTCAAAAATGGAGATATTAGTTTGCCTAAAACAGGTCCCAGATACGGAAGCTGAGATTAAGCCCACCCCTGATATGAGTTCGATAGATTATACGGGGATTAAGTTCATAATTAACGTTTATGATGAATATGCGATTGAAGAGGCCTTGAGGCTCAAGGAGAAGGTAGGGGGGAAGGTGACTATTGTTTCACTAGGACCCGAGAGAGCGGTTGAAGCGATAAGGACCGCTTTAGCAATGGGGGCCGATGAGGCGGTTCATCTGAATGATCCCCTTTTCTTCGGGGGAGATGCTTATACTACAGCTTTGGTTTTGGCTCAAGCCATTAAGGGAATGCCTTATGATGTGATCTTTTGTGGTAAACAGGCGATTGATGACGATTTAGCTCAGGTCCCTTCCATTTTGGGTGAGCTCTTGGGTATTCCTACAGTTACAAACATTCAGCGCTTTGAACTAATTGGGGACAAAAAGGCGAAAGTAGCGAGACAAGTGGAAGGAGGGTTAGACATAATTGAAGTTAATCTTCCAGCCATTTTTACTGCCACTAAGGGTTTGAATGAGCCCCGGTATCCTTCTCTGCCAGGAATAATGAAGGCCAAGAAAAAACCCGTTAAGACTGTAACCCTCAAGGATGTGGGGTTAAAAGAAGAGGAAGTGGGAGAAAAGGGAGCTTTAACCAAGGTGGTGAAATATTCGCTTCCGCCCATGCGTAAGGCGGGAAAGATAATAGAAGGGGAAACGCCCGAAGAAAAAGCAGCCAAGTTAGTTAAACTATTAAGAGAAGAGGCAAAGGCGATTTAAGGAGGTGCAAGATGGGAGGGATATGGGTATATGCTGAGGTGAAAGAGGGCAAGGTAAAGAAGGTGGCTTATGAGATGTTAGGTGCTGCCAAAGAAATGGCCCAAAAGAAAGGGGAACCTGTGGGTGCTGTTTTAATAGGAAAGGGAGTTTTTTCATTGGCGGAGGAGTTAGGGCATTATGGGGCCGATAAAGTCTTTGTAGTTGAGGGGGATCAGTTCCAAACTTATACCACTGGTGCTTATACGAAAGCCCTTTATGAGTTAGTTAAAAAAAATGAACCTTCAATAATACTTTTTGGAGCTACGATTAACGGTAAAGATCTTTCGGCAAGATTGGCCGGAAGGCTTGGTGTGGGTTTAGCCACCGATTGTACCGAGATATCTTTGGACGATCAAGGGAATTTGAAAGTAAAACGTCCCATGTTCGCTGGTAAGGTATATGCGGAAGTGGTTTTCGTACCCAAAAAACCCCAGATGGCTTCGGTACGTCCGAATGTATTGCCTTTGCCTCAGCCCGATCGGTCTCGTAAACCAGAAATAGAAAGGGTGGAAGTTCCAATTAGCACGGAGGATATGGGCTTCCAGGTTGTGGGTTTTGAGGCAGTAGGAGGTGGGAAGATCGACTTAACAGAGGCAGAGATCATTGTCTCTGGTGGACGGGGTATGAAGGGCCCTGAAAACTTCAAGATGCTTGAGGAATTGGCTGAGCTTCTTAACGGTGCGGTTGGAGCTTCAAGGGCGGCGGTGGATGCGGGGTGGAGACCTCACTCCGATCAAGTGGGTCAGAGCGGTAAAGTGGTAAGCCCTAACCTTTATATAGCCTGTGGCATTTCTGGGGCCATTCAACACTTGGCCGGAATGGGTACATCAAAAATTATAGTGGCTATAAATAAGGATCCGGAAGCTCCGATCTTCAAAAAGGCCGATTATGGGATAGTGGATGATCTATTTAAAGTAGTTCCGGCTTTAATAGAGGAGGTGAGGAAGCTAAAAGCTCAAGGTTAAAAGGTTAATTAAGAGGTCAATTGATAAGGAGAGAAGAAAAAGGAGAGAGAAATGGAAGTGGGAAGGGAGTTATTTTGGAATATCGGTAAAATTGGCAATCTTACCTATCTGATAATGGGAATTGCGGTTTTGATATTTGTTTATGCGCTTTATGAAAGGGTAAAAGCTTGGCGGAAAGGGAAGCCCGAAAGCCGATGCGATCAAATCGGAGAGAGGATAAAGGGGGTTTTCCTTAACATCCTGATTCAATGGAAGGTAATTCGAGAGAGCCTGCCCGGGGTGATGCATGGTTTAATCTTTTGGGGGTTTTTGATCTTATTGATTGGAACCGCGCTTGAGGCTTTCGATCATTATAGTGGTTTGCATTTCTTAAAGGGAATCACTTATATGGCCTTCTCATTTGTGATGGATTTTGGTGGTTTGGCAGCTTTGATAGGGGTATTTTTGGCTCTAATACGGAGGTATATCCTTCGACCTCGGGCCCTTGATAATAAAGCGGAAGACTTTTTGATATTGCTTCTGTTACTGGTAGTTCTCGTAACAGGGTTTTTGGTAGAAGGGGCAAGATTGAGCAGTCAGTCTTCTCAGGCACCTTGGGAGAAGTGGTCTTTTATAGGCTGGAGCATAAAGGGATGGTTTTCTCCAGAGGGTGCTTTGACGGCCCATAAATTCTGGTGGTGGATTCATTTGGTAACGGCTTTCCTTTTTGTAGCCCTTTTGATTAACACCAAGCTATTTCATATCGTCACTTCCATATTGAGCACTTACTTCAGAAACCTTAAGCCCCAGGCATTAAAACCCATTGAGAACATAGAGGAGGCGGAATATTTTGGAGTTAACAAAATAGAAGAGTTTACTTGGATTGACCTATTGCAATTGGACGCGTGCGTTCGATGCGGAAGATGTCAGGAAAATTGTCCTGCCTTTTTGACGGATAAACCCCTTAACCCCAAGGAGGTCATTCAGAATTTAAAGAAAGCATTTTTAAGGAAGTCCAAACTCTTTTGGGAGCACCTGAAAAGCTGGGGTAGTGAGGAAAAAGGGAAAGAAGAAGAGGAAGAATTGTTGATAGGAAATTATATAGATGAAGATGCTATTTGGAGTTGTACCACCTGCGGAGCTTGTGTTGAACATTGTCCCGTTTTCATAGAACAATTCCCGAAATTAATAGAAATGAGGCGTTATCTCACCCTTATGGAGAGCCGATTCCCTCAAGAATTGCAGACAGCCTTTAAAAACATGGAAAACAACTCTAACCCCTGGGGTATAGGAATGCATACACGAGCTGATTGGGCTAAAGAAATAGGGCTTAAAACCCTAACCGAAGATCCAGATGTAGAATACCTTTTCTTCGTAGGATGTGCCGGTTCTTTTGACGACAGGAACAAGAAAGTAGCTATTGCTATATCAAAATTATTGAGTTTTGTAGGAATTAAACATGGTATTTTAGGCGTTGAGGAAGGGTGCTGTGGGGATTCTGCTAGGCGTTTGGGTAATGAGTATTTATATCAAATTATGGTACAACAAAATATTGAAACAATGAAAAATTATAACGTTAAAAAGATAATTACGATGTGTCCACATTGTTATAACACATTAAAAAATGAATACCCACAATTTGGAGGGAATTTTGAAGTGTATCATTATGTAGAAGTTTTTTCAAAGCTAATTGATGAGAATAAAATTAAACCGTTAAAAGCTTTAGATTCAAAAGTTACATATCATGACAGTTGCTATTTGGGCAGGTACAACGGACTTTATGAAGAACCAAGAAGTATACTTAAGGCTTTAAACCCAAAAGTTATTAAGGAAATGCCGCGTTCTCGCGCTTATAGTTTATGTTGTGGCGGTGGAGGTGGAAGGTTTTGGATGGAGGAACATTTGGGAAGAAGAATTAATCAGGAGAGATTCTCTGACGTTCAAAAAACAGGCGCTCAAATGGTCATTACCTCTTGTCCTTTTTGTTTGACTATGTTAAGCGATGCCGTGAAGGAAAAAGAGTTAGAGGATCAAATCGTAGTAAACGACTTGGCCGAACTTTTGAAGGAGGCTTTGGGTGTATGAGGTGTGCGTGAGGATGGGTTTTTCGGCCGCGCATAATTTGAGGAACTATAAAGGAAAATGTGAATCCTTGCACGGCCATAATTATCAAGTGGAAGTCGCTATAAGAGGCGAAAAACTTGAAGATGGAGGAATGTTAATAGATTTTAGCCATATAAAATCATTAATGAAAGAGATAATCCAAAGGTTGGACCATACATATTTAAACGAAATCGTTCCATTTGATATTGAAGAACCTTCCTGTGAGAATATTTCCCGATATATTTTTCAAGAATTGAAGAAGAAGTTGCCGTCAAACTTAAAATTATATCGAGTTACAGTGTGGGAATCTGATGATACTTGTTCGAGTTTTTTAGAACCATGAAAGATGTACAAAATGAACGAGATAATCGAAATCAAGAAATACAAAAGGTAGGAGTAAAAGGGATAAGGTATCCTATAACTATTTTGGATAAAGAGCATGGGTATCAAAATACTGTTGCAACTGTTAATATGTATGTAGATCTCCCCCGCCATTTTAAAGGAACTCATATGAGTCGATTTGTTGAAATTTTAAATAAATACCGTGGCCAGATAGGAATAAAAGAATTAGAATCTATTCTTTACGAAATGAAAAACAAATTAAAAGCCAAGAGTGCTTATATTGAAATCGAATTCCCTTATTTTCTAGAAAAGAAAGCACCTGTTACAGGAGCAAAGGGCTTTATGGAATATTTGTGTTGTTTTTATGCTTCAAGTAATCATTCAAAAATTGATCTTTGTGTTGAAGTCAATGTTCCAATAAGTACTGTTTGTCCTTGCTCAAAAGCCATTAGTCGGTTTGGTGCACATAATCAAAGAGGTGTTGTGAAATTAAAGGTAAAGTTTAAAAAGTTAATATGGATTGAAGACCTTATAAAACTGGTTGAGGAGTCAGTTAGTTCTGATCTTTATACTCTTTTAAAAAGACCAGATGAAAAATATGTTACTGAAAAGGCTTACAATAATCCAATGTTTGTGGAAGATGTAGTGCGTGAAATTGCAATAAAATTGAAAGCAGATCCTAATATCACTTGGTTTTCCGTAGAAGCTGAGAATTTTGAATCAATTCACAATCATAACGCATATGCGTATATAGAACATCATAATCAATAATTGGAAATTTCAAAAGGATCGTGATTGATAGTTTTAAGTTTTTCAGCAGCATGATTAAGTTTTTCGATGAGGAAGAGGAGTTCTTTTTTATTTTTAAATTTTAAAGTTAGTAAAAACTCTTCGCTTTCAAATGCAGGAGGGTGAGAAAGTAAAGGAGATAAGTTTAAGTCTTTGATTAAATTTTGGAATGAAATTTCTAAGTGATACAAGTGAGAAAAGCGGTTTCTTTTTAACCAATTTCTTAGCGCTTCTAACTTTTCTTTAGGCGAAAGAAAGCCGTGTAGAATGGGTTCTATTTGTTTCAATAACTCATTTAAGGATATTTTTTCTCTTAAAGCTAAATCTCGAAAGGATAATAAAATTTCTTTTAAATGAGAAGTGCTCGGCATAAGGGATTCAAGAAAGAGAATTAAGTTTTCGAGTTCATCAGGGCTAAAGAGAAGGAAAAGTGACGCGTCCGATAATTTCAACTCCTTCTTGGCTATATAGATTAATACCTTTTGCGGAAGATGAAGGAGGCTCATCAAAGTATTGTAAATTTCTCTTCTTGCTCCCATGCCCAAAAGCGGTAACCATTTTTCTATGACTTCCTCTTCTGATATTCCAAAATTGAGAAGTTTTTTTATAGATTTAGCCTTTTCTATAAGGTTCATTCGGGAAAGGTTATGTCCCACCGCGATTTTTATCGCTTCTTTAGGAGAAAGCTCATGCTCCTGGAAGATCTCCACCTTTGTTTCCTTTACCTCTAATGATTCCAGAACCATAAGCCTTTTAAGACCACAAACTAATTGAAGTTTCTCCTTTTCCTTTCTCAAAATTAATGGGTAAATTAGACCGATCTCTTTAATGGAGCTCTCTAATTCTTTGAGATCGGGCAAAAAAGAAGGACTATAGAGGTTTCTTTCCGTTATTTCATCAAGTGATAATTTACTAATCACTTCCGAAAGGCCTCTTTCCCCCAGAATGCACCGATTTCTCCTAACTCTTCTTCTATTCTTAACAATTGATTATATTTGGCTACTCTTTCACTTCTTGAAACGGCTCCTGTCTTGATCTGACTTGCTCCTAAAGCTACTGCAAGGTCAGCTATCATGGTATCTTCCGTTTCCCCAGAGCGATGGGATACTACGACATTATAGCCCCCTCTTTTAGCCGTTTCCACTGTAATAAAAGTTTCAGTAAGTGTTCCAATTTGGTTTGGTTTAATCAAAATAGCATTTGCCACATTGAATTCCATTCCTTTTTTTAATCTCGTAATGTTAGTTGTAAAGATGTCATCACCCACTAATTGTATTCTTTCTCCAATTCTTCTTGTTAATTTGCTCCATCCTTCCCAATCTTCTTCATCAAGGGCATCTTCGATTGAACAAATAGGATATTCTGATATAAGCTTTTCGTAAAAATCAATCAGTTCATCACTAGTCCATTCTTTTCCTTCTATTAAATATTTGCCGTCTTGATAAAGTTCAGAAGCAGCCACGTCTAAAGCAAGAGCCACCTCTTCACCGGCCTTGTAGCCGGCTTTTTCTATGGCTTCACATAAAAGGTCGAGGGCTTGTTTATGGGATGAGATATTCGGGGCAAAGCCTCCCTCATCCCCTATAGCGGTTCCCAAGCCATTTGCCTTTAAAAGGGATTTAAGGGTGTGATATATCTCGCTTCCCATGCGTAAGGCTTCGGAAAATCGATCTGTTCCCCAGGGGACTATCATAAATTCTTGAATGTCCAAAGGGTTGTCAGCGTGCCTTCCTCCGTTGATAAAGTTCATCAAAGGTACCGGGACTTTATGGACAAAAGCTCCTCCCAAGTAACGCCAAAGGGGTATCCCTAAAAACTCGGATGCCGCTTTAGCACAAGCGATAGACACACCCAATATGGCATTGGCTCCAAGATGGGATTTATCAGGGGTTCCGTCCAAATCTATCAAGGTTCGGTCTATGAGGACTTGGTCCATTACATCAAGCCCTACCAGATTAGGGGCGATTTTTTTGTTGATATTTTCCACTGCCCTTTTTACTCCTTTCCCAAGATACCGTTTGGGATCATTATCCCTTAACTCAAGGGCCTCAAAACGGCCAGTTGAAGCACCTGAAGGGACACTTGCACGCCCCATTATCCCTCCCTCAAGCCAAACATCTACTTCTACTGTTGGGTTCCCTCGAGAGTCTAAAATTTCCCTTGCGATGACTTCCACTATAATTGACATCCTTTACCTCCTTCTACAATTTTTGTACCTTTCGAAATATATAAAATTCCAGATATGCAATTTAGAACAATCATAATTGTTATTAAAGGATCCTTCAAACGAGAAAGGAAAACAAAGCTTGACAACGTTGATAAAATAAATAACATCTCGCTTAACGTCGTAGCTTTTCCTAACAGATTAGGTTCTACTTTGATTTCGAAAGAAGCTGCTTTTAAAGTTATGAATCCTATAATGATTATAAAATCACGACCTAAAACTATTATTGCTACCCAAATCGGAATAAAGCCTTTTATGGTTAAACTCAAAAATGCCAAATCTATTAAAGCTTTGTCAGCGATAGGATCGAAGTAAGTTCCTAAAAGTGTTCTTTGATTTAAAATACGAGCTAAAAATCCATCAATCGCATCGCTTATTCCAGCTGATAGAAAAATAAAGAAAGCAGCTTCTTTTTTCTCATAGAAAACAAGGCCAACGAAAATTGGAATGGTAGTTATGCGGTACAAGGTTATGAGATTGGGGATGCTCATTCTCCTTCGCCTTTCCAAAGATCTTTGAAGGCTGTAAGTTCCGGTACATAAGCTAATTCAACGGTACCAGTGGGGCCGTTCCTCTGTTTGCCGATGATTATTTCGGCGATTCCCTTTTTTTGGGAATTGGGGTTATAAACTTCGTCTCGGTAGATAAAAAGGATAAGATCCGCATCCTGCTCGATGGCTCCTGATTCTCTGAGGTCGGCCAATTGAGGTCTTCGACCAGGTCTATCTTCAGCGCGTCGTGAAAGTTGACTTATCGCAATGACAGGGATCTGAAGTTCTTTAGCCAGGGCTTTAAGTGAGCGGGATATCTCGGAGATTTCCTGTTCTCGCCTTTCGGTAGAACTTCTTCCTTTCATTAACTGAAGATAGTCTATTATTACAAGCCCCAAGGCTATTTCCCGTTTAAGCCTTCTGGCTTTAGCTCTAAGTTCAAGAACTGACAAAGCAGGGGTATCGTCTATAACAAGAGGTGAATCGCTCAAGATACTTGCAGCAAGTGTAAGCCTCTGTAGTTCCGCTTCTGAGAGGAAACCGCTTCGAACCTTTGAGGCATTCACTTTTGCCTCAGAACACAACATCCTCATGGCGACTTGTTCTTTTGACATCTCCATGGAAAAGATGGCGGTCGGAACCCTTGCGTGAATGGCGGCATATTGAGCGATATTCAAACAGAAAGCCGTTTTGCCCATAGAGGGGCGTCCTGCAACTATTATTAAATCTGAGGGTTGAAAACCCGAGGTTAACCTATCAAGATCCTTAAAACCGGAGGGCACTCCGGTGACAAGTTCTTTGCGTTCGTAAAGACGTTCGATTATCTTAAAGGTCTCCTTAAGGACATCCTTTATAGGATAAAAAGAAGGTTTGACCCTGAATTCCGAAATGCTAAATATGAGCTGCTCAGCTCGATCAAGGAGGTCTTCTATCTCCTCTTCCTCCCGATAACATTCGGATATTATTTCAGTAGCAGCTGATATCAGATTTCTCAGTAGTGATTTTTCCTTTACGATCCGGGCGTAATTTAACACATTAGCCGAAGTGGGAACCGCTTCCGTCAATTGTACCAAATAGGCTACTCCCCCTATCTTATCCAAAACTTTGTTCTTCTTTAATTCGTCACTTAAAGTGATAAGATCTAAAGGTTCTCCCCTTTCATAAAGATTTAGCATTGCTTCGTAAATTTTTTGATGCGTTTCTTTATAAAAATCTTCGGGCGAGAGGATCTCGGCAACTTTATGTATGACGTCGTTATCTATAAGAATCGAGCCTAAAACAGATTGTTCAGATTCGATACTTTGTGGTGGAAGTTTCTGTAGGGGTATATCCCCCACCATTTTTCATTCCTCTTTTTCCACCCATACTTCAAGAGAAACTTTCACGTTATGATGTAATTTTATCATCACCGTATGGGAACCAATGGTCTTAATTGGTTCAGGAAGCTCTATCTTTTTCCGGTCAATATCAAATCCTAAAGCCTTAAGGGCCTCTTCTATATCAGAAGAAGTTACTGCACCAAAAAGTTTTCCTTCAACGCCTGCGGGACGCCTTATTATACATTTTATAGAAGCCAATCTTTCAGCGATACTTTTTGCCCTTTCCAGTTCCCTTTGCCTTTTTCTTTCTATAATACGCTTTTGTTCTTCTATCGCTTTTTTGCTTTTGTAAGTAGCCGGTTCTGCAAGCTTCTGGGGTATAAGATAATTACGAGCATAACCGTCTTTTACTTTTACAATCTCGCCCGCCTGCCCCAAAGAAGGAATGTCTTTTAAAAGAATAACCTCCATCTCTTGTCCTCCTTTGTCAAAATCATTCAGGTATCGTTACAAAAGGCAACAATGCCAAATGCCTCGCTCTCTTTATGGCTTTTGCCAATTGACGTTGATGTTTGGCACAGGTGCCCGTTTGCCTACGTGGTAAAATCTTGGCTCGCTCATTTATAAAGCGCTTTAGCAATTCGTAGTTTTTGTAATCGATACTTAATGATGGATCCGCACAGAAAATACAGTACTTTTTCTTAGGTGGGTAATATCTAACCGCTTTTTTCTGGTTCGACATTCTTCCCTCCTTTGATAGTAATTATTTTTTTTGCCAAAACCACAGCTTCTTCTTTTAAAACCCCCTCTTTTTCCCAAATCCGCTTTAACAAACTTCCTTCCACAAATAAGTTGTCCCCTTTATTTATTGCTTTTACAAAATCTTCACCTGATCCTATTGCAATTATTGGAATTTTAAATGCATTTTTAATACCTTCGAGCTCTTTCATCCCCGTTTCCTTTAACCAAAGTGAAAACAAACACACAACCAATCCCTTTCGCGTATACCTTATTTCAGGATTTTCCAAGACCCTTCCGGCAAGTATTATCCGGTTGAAGTAGAACAAGTTTCTTTTCCTTCTTGTTCAAGATTTGCCTTCTCCAATCTCAGGGTAAGGTACCTCAAGACATCTTCCTTGAGTTCGAGGACTCGTTCATATTCTTTGACGAAGTTTCCGGAGGATTTAATATAAAGGAGGAAATAATGGGCTTTTTTCTTTCTCTTTATAGGGTAAGCCAAATCCCTTAAACCCCAAGGTTCTACTTTTAGAATCTCTCCTCCTAAAGAACTGACTACCTTTTTAATATCTTCTATTACCCTTTCTACCCCTTCTGAATCGAGATCGGGATTAATAAGGATCATTGCTTCGTAAAATCTTTCCATTTCTACCTCCTTTCGGCCCCTTAGGACCCTGGATTCTTCCAGGGCAAGGAGGACGGTTTTATTCTTTTACCAAACCGGCTATGTAGTTTTTGTTTACTTTAACCCTTATTTTCTCCCCAAGCTCAAGGGTTACCACATTACCTTCGATGTTTACGACAGTTCCGTATAGCCCACCCGCCGTGATGACCTTATCTCCTCTTTTTAAATTATCTAAAATTTGCCGATGTTCCTTCATTCTCTTCTGTTGGGGACGAATTAAAAGAAAATAAAAAATCACAAAGATCAATATGAGCGGTATCAAAGCCGCTATTCCGCTCCCTCCTGTTGCCTTTTCCCCTTGGGAAGCCATTGCGTAAGCCAATGTCTTTAACATTTAACTCCTCCCTTTGGTGTTTAAAAATATCATGGACTTGTGAAAATCTCAATAAGTATATACACTTTTTCTACTATGCGGAAGATAGGAATAATAGGTATAGGAAAGATGGGAAAGGCTATCCTCCAAGGCCTTAGCACCTTTTATCCGAAGGATTACTTATTAAGCTGTGACGTTTTGGAGGAGAGCCGGAGGTTTTCGGAAGGTTTAGGGATAAGGAGTTTTGTGAAGGCCCAAAGTCTTGCAGAAGAAGCCGATTTCCTTATCCTCGCGGTAAACCCCAAAGAAGCCCTAGGGGTTCTTTTTGATATCTCCCAAAAACTGGATAATTCCAAGGTCCTTCTTTCCATTGTAGCTGGCTTCCCTACGCGAAGGATTTCGGAGGCTTTGGGGGAAAAAGGGAGGATACTTCGGGCCATGCCTAATTTACCTCTTCTGGTCGGAGAGGGGGCGATAGGTCTTTGCAGTGGACCACGGGCGGAGGAAGAGGATTTGAAGTTTGCTAAAAGCCTATTTTTAAACCTCGGCGAAGTTGTTGAGGTAAGTGAAAGCCTTATGGATGCAGTAACCGCTTTAAGTGGCAGTGGTCCGGCCTATTTTGCTCTTTTCATCGAAGCCATGATAGATGCTGGGGTCAGGATGGGGTTAAACAGGGGAGACGCCCTTAAGCTTTCCGTTAAAACCGCACTTGGTACAGCCAAGATGATCCTTCAAGGTCTTCATCCTGCCCTTTTAAAGGAAGAGGTAATGTCTCCCGGGGGAACTACTGCCGAAGGGATTTACGTACTGGAGCTCAAAGGAATAAGGGGAGTTATAATGGAAGCGCTTTTCAAAGCGATGCTTAAAGCCAAGGAACTTTCAAATGAAGAGCAAGATCTTCGTCGATAAAGAAGGTCGTTGGTATTACGAAGGTAACGAAATCATAAGAGATGAAATAGTTCAGGAGTTTTTAAATGCCCTTGAGTACGATGAAGAAGGACGTTATTGGATTTGCCTCAGGGAAGATAAAGAGCCTATAGAAGTTGAAGATACCGTCTTTTTGGTGCGACAAGTAGAAAAAATGAAGGACAGTTTTATAATTACGCTTAATGACGGAACTAAAGAGTATATGGACCTTGAAACGTTTTGGATTGATTCAAGGGGTGTTCCTTACTGTTTGGTTAAAAACAAAAAGTTTCCAGCGCGTTTAGGAAGGATGGCTTTTTATCAACTCGCCCAACACGCTTATTATGATGGTGAAAATTACATTATCGAAGTTGGGGGGAAGAGGTACATTTTAAATAGGTCTTAACCTCCCATCCGGAAGGGGATCCTACTATCTCAATCATTCCACATAAATCCGTCCTTAAAACGGTCGCTCCTAATCCCTCGTAGCGGCTGACCACTCTTTGATGGGGATGTCCGTAGGGGTTAATTCTGCCTACCGAAATGATGGCAAAACTTTGTCCCACCTCTCTCGCAAAAGATAAGAACTGGAGGTCTTTGATCCATGATGCGGTACTTTAAGGACTTCGCTTTTTAAATCCGAAGCCTCTCTGCTTAGTTCGATTCCTGCTTTTTTTTGTTATATCCCCGGCGAAAAGAACGGAACGATTGTTCCACTCAATTTTCAGTACTAACGATTGGTCATTTACGTTTTTACTTACAAAATCAAAAGGGGGATGTAAAACCTTAAAATTTACTCCATCAATATTAAACTCAAAGCCCTTATAAAGTTTTCTTATAACAACCCCTTTTCTTTTTATTCTTTTAAAAGGTTTTCGAGTTCTTTAGGCAGTTCGCTTGAAGCGTGCCAAAACTCCTTCGACTTAAAATGTTTGCCTATAAAGATCAACCCCTTATAATTATCCGGTTGAGGATGGTTTATCACAAGGTAATCCACATTCAAAAAACCCTTTCCCAAATAAAAGGTGCGATTACTGATTTTCCTATATCAAATTCACCCATCCAGGTGCCTCCACCGTAAATAAGGATCTTTTTGCCCGAAGGCAATTTTAAAAAGGTCGAATCCCCCTGTCCTACATCCAAAAATTAATCCCCAGCTTGCCAGTAGGCCTTGTTTTTTTCATAACGCCAAAGTGGATCTATGAAGATCCCCATGAAAAGCAAAGCTAAGAAGGTTAAAAAACTTTTTTGGGCAGATTATTCCAACTTAAAATAAGGCCAACTGAAGCATAAAGGAGAAAGGCTTCAAAGAAAGTGAGGTTTAAAAACCAGAGGTGTGAAAAGGGCAGTTTTCCCAAATTTTCAAGTACCGTAAGGAGTATTTACGTAAATAAGGAGGCAATTCCTATAGTTGGAGAGGCTAAAACGGGGTGGATAGCAAAAAGGCCTAAGGAAATCAAAGTGAACAGTAAACCTATTAGTTCCAAAACTGGAACCGCTATTAGATAAATGGGAGCGCGAGGGGCAGTAATCCCCCTCAATTTATTGAGGGGATACACAGACCCCTCGCCCTAGTACTGACAACCGTTTTGCGGTATGTCGCCATTGGCATAAAGAAGGAAACTTGG
>Ga0185307_1000554_pt1 | contig 23138 bp, 25 predicted proteins | sample LHCtaG_FD_128010 | JGI IMG/M metagenome (GOLD analysis project Ga0185307, IMG submission 128010) | Hot spring microbial communities from Little Hot Creek, USA to study Microbial Dark Matter (Phase II) - LHC4sed_matched (SPADES... | ecosystem: Environmental > Aquatic > Thermal springs > Hot... | reverse complement strand
CTCGCGTAGAACTGGCAGAACTCGAGGACATCCACCCTAAGCCTACCATAACACATCAGCTTAGCCCAAAAGTCGGTCTTAGAGTCAGCTAGAAGATCCAGGAACGCGTCAATGCAATCGATCATATGCTTAAAATGTTGGACGGCGCCCGGGCCAAGCTCGTCAAAGGCGCCGGGCTTAAGACCTGATGAAAGCTGGTCAGATTGCTGGTTGGAGACCCGGTCCCATAGGGGTTCGCGGGTTCGAATCCGGCCCGGTCCATCATCCTTCTCCTCTAACAATGCTCTCTTCTCAAGGCTGTTCTGAACCATAGTACGGGGCTGTTCTGATCCCAAGTATTAAAGGGGTGCTGAAACATGATTTATGCATGAATCGGGTACTGGCTTTGGTTTTAGCCATCGGGTTGATTGCTGTTGTTGCTCTTGGCGTCTCTATAGCGGGCTTGATGACGGCGCAGGCTGCGTCAACGGTCAGTGGGACGGTTAATGTGGATAATAATGATGTTAAGCGCCAAAACTACACCACTTTGATGATCTCGGGCTATGGAAGGGCATCATATGTGCCGGATAGGATTACGGTGGTTTTCGTCGCGCTAGGCTATGGAAAGACCGCAGCCGATGCATTGGGCGAATGCTCCTCAAAGATGTCGAGGATCTTCTCGGCCTTGGAGAGCCTGGGGATAAGCAGGGGCAACATGAGGACCTCGGGAATAAACGTGTATCCGAGATATGATTGGGAGCAGAAGCCGCCAAAGCTGGTCGATTATGAGGCATCTTATAGCTTGATGGTCGAGATCTCGGATATATCGCTGGCAGGTAAAGCGATTGACGCCGCCTTCGCCGCCGGAGCTGATGGGATGTATGGCCTCCAATTCACGCTATCCAAGGAGAGGGAGTCGGAGCTCGTGAATCAGGCGATAAAGGCGGCGATAAGCGATGCGATGAAGAAGGCCGAGGTCGCAGCATCACAGCTAGGCCTAAGGATCGCTAAGATAGAATCCATAAGCATATCACATCAACAGGCCCCACCGCCGATAATCATTAAATCAGCCGCGGAGATAGCCGCCGTGCCGATAGCGCCTGGAGAGGGCGAATTAACAGCCAGCGTAAGCCTAACAATAAGCCTCTCGAGCTAGCAGCGGCCTCAACCCGAACATCCATTATTTTTCTTTAAAAGCATGTGCTGTGAATATTGGAAAAAGTCTCTCCCTGGCATATAACTGTGTCATTATAAGTCTTTTGCCGAGTCCTTATTATCTTCCCATATCCGCTTATGTGAGAGGGTGCTGGTGCTTGAGGGATCCTAGCAGGTTGAGGGATGATTTTCCGATATTATCGAGGAGGCGGTGGGATGGGAAGCCGCTGATCTATTTTGATAATGCTGCGACGAGCTTGAAGCCGAGTCAGGTTATATATGCCGTGAGAAGGTATTATGAGGATTATTCGGCTAACGTGCATCGGGGCGTTTATGCCCTCTCGCAGGAGGCTACGGAGCTTTATGAGGAGTCGAGGGCCGAGGTTGCGAGCTTCATAGGCTGTAAGCCGAGTGAACTTGTCTTCGTGAAGAACACTACGGAAGGGATAAACTTGGTGGCCTATGGCATCAAGTGGAGGCCGGGTGATGGAATAGTATCTTCGGTCATGGAGCATCACTCCAACATGATACCATGGCAGATAGTTAGCAGGAGGTTTGGACTCAGGCTGAGCTATGCCGGGATATCGCCTCCGGGGAGGGTTGATCTCGAGAGCCTCGAGGAGAAGATCACCAAGAATACGAAGCTGGTCGCTATATGCCATGTCTCAAACGTGCTCGGGACGATGAATGATGTTAAGAGGATCGCGAGGCTGGCGCATGATCATGGGTCCTTGGTCCTCGTAGATGCCGCTCAATCAGTTCCACATATGCCGGTGAATGTTAAGGATCTTGAATGCGACTTCCTCGCCTTCAGCGGCCATAAGCTCCTTGGCCCAACAGGGATAGGATGCCTATACATCAGGGAGGGCGTTGAGGAGGAGCTTGATCCACCATTCGGCGGGGGCGAGATGATCACGCATGTCGAGCTTGATGGCTATAGACTGAATGAGATGCCATGGAGGTTCGAGCCTGGAACCCCCAACATCGCGGGAGCAATAGGGTTGGCGGAGGCCATTAGATACCTGAAGTCCGTTGGCATGGATTGGATAAGGGAGCATGAGAGAAGGCTGACCGCGAGAGCACTAGAGATTCTAGAAGGCCTTGAGGGTGTGGAGGTTTATGGGCCGAGAAATCCGGAGGAGAGATGCGGGATAGTCTCATTCAACCTAAGAGGCGTGAGCGGTGATCTGGTCGCCGCCCTCCTAGACGAATATGGAAACATCGCTCTCAGGTCGGGATATCACTGTGCTCAGCCCCTACATAAGATACTCGGAATACAGAGCTCCGTCAGGGCATCCTTCTACCTCTATAACACGATGGAGGAGCTGGATGTATTCGAGGAGGTTTTAAGCCGCGTATGCCGAGAGCTTATGGGAGGAGACTAGGAGATGTAAGATCTTCTCTGCGGCTCGAGGAGGTCAAGCTATATTTCCTGCATGCTCGGCGAGGATTATTGGAGGGGCGGTGATGGCTGATGAGCGATGAGCTGGTCGTGGATGCGAGGTATAAGTCCTGCCCAGGCCCCCTCATAAGCCTAATAAGGGTGATGAGGAGGGCTGAGCCAGGGCAGAGGATAAAGCTGCTCTCAACCGATCCCCGCTCACCAAACGACGTGAGAGAATGGGCTTCGAGGACAGGCCATAAGTTCCTCGGATATAAGCAGGTTGACGACTACTTCGAGATATACATCGAGGTGTAGGGGAATCTTTATAACCGCGTAATCCGAGATTTTATACCGGAGCTGGGTTGAGATTCCCGTGCGAGATCTCGGCGCGATATGTTATCCCCGCCCTCAGGCTGATGATAGCGAAGAAGCTTATAGAGGAGCATAATCTGACCCAGGCGGAGGTCGCGGAGCTTCTCGGGGTAACTCAGCCCTCGATAAGCCATTACCTCAACTCCAAGAGGGGGGTCAAGATGGCGAGAATACTATCAAGGTCCAAGGAGATCCGGGACTACGTAGATGCATATGTCGAGAAGGCGATTGCAAGGGGCTCCCCACCCGAGGATATGCCATTTTGCATGATATGCGAGCTCGCGGTTAAGAGAATCATGGACAAGCATGGCGTGGCCCCGAGGGGCCGAGGCCGGACAGTAAGCTAATATAACACGGTTATCTTAGATGGCTGGGGATAGGGTTGAGGAAAGATCTGCTGGAGCAGCTTGAGAATGTTAGGTCGCTTGTAAAAGCTCATGGCAGCCCTCACCGCGAGGTTTACTTGGATTTAGAGAACTCGGGCCTAGTCTTTGAGGAGGCCTTCGTGGCACTTCACGAGGCTTATAGGATCTATGGTAATCCATCGATAACTCATAGGCCTGGGTGGCGGGCCCTCGAGGCGATACTGGAGGCTGAGCTGGGCTTAATGGATCTGATTGGGGTGGATAATGGCGAGGTAGTGTTCACGCATAGCGGCACGGAGGCGAATAACCTGGCAGTCATGGGGCTTGCTAGGGCGAGCCGCGGCCGGAGGAAGCTAATCCTCTCGCAGATAGAGCACTTGAGCGTGAAGTTCCCTGCCGAGAGGCTTCAGGAGCATGGCTTCAAGCTCGTGGAGATACCGGTCGATGAGGAGGGCTTCATAGACTTGGACTATCTCGCCGGCCAAGTTGATGGTGATACGTTGATGGTGAGCGTGGCGGCCGTTAATCATGAGATCGGCGTGATCCAGGATCTCAGGGCCATCGCTGAGATTGTTAAGGATAAGAGCCCCGGGGCGATAATCCATACGGATGCATGCGATGCCTTGGGCAGGATTCCGCTGGATCTCGAGAGTGCCCGAGTTGATATGGCATCCTTCAGCGGCCACAAGATATTCGCCCCAAAGGGTGTTGGAGCCCTCTATGTTAGGGAGGGTGTTAAGCTTGAGCCGATACTCCATGGCCAGTTAAGCTCGCAGAGGCTCTGGCCGGGGGCCGAGAATATTCCAGCGATAGCTGGGTTCGCGAGGGCGCTCGAGATATTCAGGAAAAACTTTGACGAGTATCGCTCGAGAATGAGGAGGCTAAGGGACATGCTGATAGATGGAATATTTGAGAGGGTTGATGATGTTGTGTTGAATGGGCCGAGGGGCGATAGGAGGGCGCCTGACAACGTGAACATGAGCTTCCTCTACTGCGAGGGGGAGGCATTGACGGTCGAGCTGAGTCTCCGGGGAGTATATGTCTCGAGCGGCAGCGCCTGCACCAGCAGAATGCTCGAGCCATCTCACGTCCTACTAGCGATCAAGAGGCCATATGAGGTGGCGCATGGAAGCGTACTCATGAAAGTCTCGCCGATGCACGATGAAGAGGATATAAAATACGTCTTAGAGCAGGTGCCTGAAGCGGTGAAAAGACTTAGGACGATCTCGCCGAAGGCGGTGATGTAGCGATGTCGTCGAGGATACCGCTCCCCTATAGCCCGAAGGTCTTGGAGCTCTTCAGGAATCCGAAGAATCTCGGGAGGATGGAGGATGCCAACGCGGTTGCAACCGCTGGGAGCCTCGCGTGTGGGGACATGATAACAATATACCTGAAGATAGATGATCGGGAGGAGAAGATAATTGACGCATCCTTCGAGAGCTATGGGTGCGCCGCGAACATCGCGACTGCAAGTCTGCTAACAGAGATGATAAAGGGCATGATCCTGAGGGATGCGTGGAACATAAGCTGGAAACAGTTATCGGATGAGCTTGGAGGATTGCCGCCGATAAAGTATCATTGTGGTGTCCTCGCGGTCGGGGCTCTTAGAAGAGCGATAAGAGCATATTACAAGGATAGGGCTAAGCCGGATTGGCTGCCCGACGAGCTCACCCCAGATGAGAGGCATGCGCTGGAAGAGGAGGAGCTCATGAAGATCCTCGCCAAGAGGATTGGCGAGGGCGGGCGCAACAGTCATTAACCGCCCCACAAGCATGCAATCTAGCAGGGGGATGGAGGATCTCAAGGTCAGGATCAGCAAGTACATGAGCTATCTCCTGAGGCATAACCCCGAGGGCCTCAAGATGGATTATGAGGGCTTCGTGGATCTCGGAGAGCTCCTCGCAAAGATGAGGAGAATGTATCCTAGAGTGGATACGCGCCTCATAATGGAGATAGTTGAGGGAGGAGATAGGAGGAGATTTGAGATAAGAGATGGAAGAATCAGGGCGCTCTACGGCCACAGCATACCAGTGAGAATAAGCTTTGAGGAGGATCACGAGGTCAGCATACTATATCATGGGACGACGTGCGAAGCCGCTTCTAAGATCCTCAGGGAGGGTTTGAAGCCGATGAGGAGAAACTGGGTCCACCTCTCGCCAACCATAGAGCTGGCTCGAAGGGTCGCGTTGAGGAGGACGATTAGGCCCGTGATATTAAGGGTGGATGCCGCTAGGGCTCGAATGGATGGCCTGAAATTCTATAAGGCCTGTGAGGAGGTCTATCTCTCCGGAGAGCTGCCGCCGAGATACCTCAGTATCGCCGCTAGGTATTAGGGCTCATCCTGCTGTCTCCTGACAAGCTTGAACTCGACTATTATCGTGTTGTCTGAGATCTGTCTCCAGTCCTCTATCACAGCATCGAGCTCCGGATCGAGTCTCCGGATCTCATATCTCAGGTCCTCAAGCCAGTCATAGACCCCGCAGGTTGCGCAGAAGCTCCCGGAGATCTCGGCGACGAAGCCGTCCTTTCTGCGCTCAACGATTCTGGCAACAGCCTCTGGGCTCCTAAACCTATTATACTCCTCAACAGCCCTATCCACCACATCGGTTTCCATGGCGAAACAATCTAGAACACTTCCGAGGTAAAAAGATGTTCCTTCTCCCCGAAAATAAAAATACCCCCACTAGGCATATTTCAGGTGTGATGAGAGCGGGTATTTCTGACTCTTGGATGATGAGTGATACCCGAGCTGAATGGTCTTAATGGATAAAAGCTGGCTCTACCGGTCCTCCAGTATGGGGTTCTATTCACGGAAGCTTGAGAGGGCGGCTGCCGCCCTTAGCTTTGATGACGTCCTCCTAGTCCCCAGATTCTCATCCATCATCCCCCGGGAGGATATTGATGTCTCAACGAGAGTCTCGAGAAATATAGCATTGAGGATACCGATTGTCAGCTCTCCCATGGATACTGTCACGGAGTCTGAGATGGCGATAGCGTTGGCTGAGGAGGGCGGCATCGGGATAATCCACAGGAATATGCCGGCTGACAGGGAGGCCGAGGAGGTTAGGAGGGTGAAGGAGAGGGGGCTTCTAGTCGGAGCAGCGGTCGGGATACTGGATGAGCAGCGTTTTAGGAAGGTGGTTGACGCGGGCGCGGATCTCGTGGTCGTCGACGCGGCCCATGGTCATAGCGAGAACGTCGTCAGGAGCATTCGGAGGTATAAGGAGATTGCGAGCATAGATGTTGTGGCTGGGAATGTTGTGACCCCGGAGGGCGCGGAGGATCTTATAGCGGCTGGGGCTGATGGTCTCAGGGTTGGGCTTGGCGCTGGCTCCATGTGCTTCACGAGGGAGGTTTGCGGGGTCGGCGTCCCCCAGCTACAGGCGATCGCGTGGGTCGCGGACGTGGCATCAGGCTACAGCGTGCCCGTGATAGCCGATGGAGGCGTCAAGAGGATAGGTGACGTGGTTAAAGCTCTCGCCGCTGGAGCGGACTGCATCATGCTCGGGAGGATGCTGGCGGGAACCGATGAGGCGCCGGGGGAGATTATCGAGAGGAATGGCATGAGGCTGAAGAAGTATAGGGGGATGGGGAGCCCCGAGGTGATCCAGAAGCTTGACAGGTATTCTAAGCTTGTCCCCGAGGGCCTCTCGGGCTATGTCCCATACAAAGGGAGCGTGCGCGACATCCTGAGGATGATCATCGGCGGGCTGAAGAGCGGCATGGGCTATGTGGGCGCCTCGAACCTAGAAGAGCTCAGGCGCAAGAGCATATTCGTGAGGGCTACGCCGAGTGAGAGCCTCGAACGAAGGGTTTCAGGCCTTCTCCTCGAAAAGGATAGGCTTATCGAAATAATGCTATAATCTGGCGCTGACGTGGTTATCCGGGGAGGATGCCCCCGCTCGAGCTCAGAGTGCTTGATGGCGTGGACTGCGTTGGCGGGAATAAGATAGCGGTCTCATCAGGCGGCGAGGCCGTGCTCCTAGACTTCGGCATCAACATGAAGAGGAAGAGGGATTATCTCATCGGCTATAGGGCTTTAGCGATCGCAAACACCCTCTACTATTACCTCTACTCCGGGGTGCTTCCTAGGATTAGGGGGATTTACCGCGTGGATCTAGTAGCTGTTGATGAGAGGGTTAAGGCTATCCTAGAGAAGGGGGAGCAGATTGAGACCTCGACATGCATCTTCTCGCATTCTCACAGGGATCATTATGGCGCCTCCGGCTTTCTATCCGAGGATGTAACGCTCGCCATGAGCAGGTCCATGAAGACGATAATGGAGGCCATGCTAGAATCCTCCGCCGCCTCGGGCATCGAGGCAGAGGTCTTCGAGATGAGGAGTAGGGGTGTAGAGAGCCGCGAATCCCGGATTAGGCCCACAGCGATCTTCGAAGAGTATTCTAAGATCCAAGGCGCACCCTTTCACATAACACCATGCCCAATAGACCATTCAATCCCAGCCGCCTTCGGCTTCGTAATCGAGGACCTCTCCTTAGCCTACACCGGTGATATCAGGAGGCACGGCGCTCTCAAGAGCCTGACAGACAGGTTCATCGAGCGGGCTAGAGGTGTGGATTACCTGATAATCGAGGGAACTAGGATAGACTCATCCATAATGATCCGCGAGGATGAAGTTGTCTGGGAGATAAGGAGATATGCTGAGGAGAAGGAGGGCAAGCTTGTATGCGTTATAGTCTCGCCCGCTGATGTTGATAGGATTAGGAGCTTAATCCAGTTATCGAAGGAGCTTGGCAGGGTTCCAGTACTATGCCCGAGGGCCGCGTATCTCATAGATCGGCTGGCGGAGTCCGGCACGAGGATACCTCTCCCGGATCTCAGCGACGCCGGCATATATTTTGAGCGAAGATCGCTTACCGGCGGAGGCTATGATCTCGAGTCGCAACATTATCGCGGCTGGCTCAGAAGGACGTATGCTGATAGGCTTGATGGCAGGAAGCCCGGGGCGCTCGTGAAGGCCGAGGAGATCTCGGAGAAGCAGGAGAATTATCTAATGATCCTCGGCGGCTTGGATCAAGTCTTGGAGCTCGCCCAAGTTAGGCCTAGGCCCGGCTCCGGGCTCGTGGTCTCAACAAGCGAGCCACATGATGAGGAGCAGGAGATAGAATGGGTCAAGTTCGAGAGATGGGTGAACTTGCTCAGGCTTGATCTGAGGATAGCCCACTCATCGGGGCACGCGGATCGCGAATCCCTCATCGGTATAATAAACGAGATAGGGCCGAGGGCCCTGATACCCGTGCACACCGAGAATCCTCATGAATTTCATAGGCTCGCGGAGGCGGGCGAGATAAGGTCCGAGGTGATCCTGCCAAGCCCCATGAAGCCGATAAAGCTGGCTAGCTAACCCGCCTCGGCTCAGCCCCAAGCCTAAGATCATATATCTCGAGATCCTGGATCGCGCGCCCCACGGGCTTCTCAAGCCTCCTCCAAAGCTCGGCTGGATCCGGGATCGCCGAATACTTCTCACGCCTCCATGAATCCTCTGTTACGCGGAATCCAAGCATTCCACATCTCCTAGCAATCTCCTCGCCGGTGAATGCTATGAGCGGCATGTGAACCGGGAGGCTTCTCATGGAAAGAATCTCTAGGAGGCCCTCGAGCTCGCTTGGCTCCTCGAGGCGTGATCCGAGAACTAGGCCTAGGTAGCCCTTCAGCATAGCAACCTCCTCGCCAAGCCTGAGGATGAACGCGGCTCTAACAGTGGATCTATCATCGCCTCGATGATCCTCGAGCATGTCTAGAAGGGGTCTCGAGGATGCCATGTAAACCCTTATCCTGAGAGCATACTCGAGGAGCCTCTCAACATTATACATGATCTCCGACCTGAGCAGTTTCTCGCCCGAGTCCTCCTCGTGAACATGGAGCAAGTCCACCCTACATCCTCTCTTCATCATGAACCAGCATGCTAGAGCAGAGCCAGCCCCACCCGAGTATAGGCCGAGAACCCTCCCCGAGGCCCCAAGCGGCAGCCCCCCAGGCCCCCTAAGCTTCATCAAAGAGGCATAGATGCCATCCTCAGTTATCTCGACCATGATCACCTGGTCAGGGTTCTTCAAGTCAACCCTAAGCCCTAGCCTCGCTGAAAGCTCCCTCCCAAGCTCCCTCGCAACCTCGATCGATGTCTTAGGGAACCTCTTATCACTCCTCTTCACCATAATCTTCATACTCCTTGCGCTGATCCGGGGAAGGATTTTGAGCAAAATGTCCTGAAGCTCCTCGAGCGATGAGGCCCTTATCGCTGGAGCATACCAAACGACTCCGAAAACCTTGCCGATCTTCTCCAGCAGCTCGGCAACATCCATCCCAGGCCCGAGATCTATAACAAGCCTCCCCTGAAGCCTCCTAACACTCACGCCAACATGCTCCTCCAAGTTCCTGCGGAGTATATGCTCAAACCTCCCACGCCTGCTCCTCTTCAGCGTAATCTCACCATAATGAATCACGATGGAGTTGTATTCGGGGTGAAGCGCCTCAAGCATCCTCCAACACAATCAACCTCTTCTAGGATGCTATTATTGCTTCCCAGGCCTCCTCGGCGCTCGCAACCCTCTTGAGCCTGGCCATTAAGCTGTAGGGCCTAGCATCCTCAACCTCGACCTCGACGATTTTCCCAAAGACCTCATCGCCTCGCGCATCCTCTATGACTATCGGCCTATAATAGATGTTTCTTGCTATCGGCTCGCCCCTCTCACCAATCTCATCAACCAGCGCGTAGCCGCTCCAGCCTATCCACCTCTCACCATTCTCGAGGGCAATCCTCCTCGCGATATCGCTCAGGATCCTGCTCCTCTCATTAACAAGCCTCGGGTCTAGCGGCCTGAGCCTCTCCGCTGGTGTCCTCGGCCTAGCGAAGAATCTCGAGATATTTATCATGTCGGGCCTCACCTCCTCCACCAGCTTAATCGTCTCCTCGAAGTCGCCATCATCCTCCGTCGGATATCCGACGATGATGTCAGTTGAGAGTGTCAGCTCTGGCATCCTATTCCTAAACTCCTCTACTATCCTCTTGAAGACCTCGACCGTGTAGCCCCTCCTCATATCCCTAAGAACCTTATTCGATCCAGATTGAACCGGGAGATGGAGGAACTTGAAGATCTTCGGGCTGAGATATGCCTCGGCAAGCCTCCTCCTAACCGGGTACACGTAGAGCGGGTTCATCATGCCGACCCGAATGAAGAATCGGCCCTCGATGCTCGAGACCTTTTCGAGGAGCTCGGGGAGCATGCTCCTCCCAGACTCGATACCATAGCTCCCCATGTCTTGGCTCGTCAACCAGATCTCCATCGCACCCTCCTCAACAAACCTCCTAACCTCCCCAGCCACGAGCTCCAGCGGATAGCTCCTGAACGAGCCGCGGGTCCTCACGACTATACAGAAGCTACAGAGCCTCCAGGCGCAGCCCTCGGAGACCGGGACTATCGCGACGAGCGGGCTCCTCCTAACCCTCGGGCAGCCCAGCTTGACATCATCAACCTCCTCCAAGATGCTGACGCCCCGCTCAACAGCCTCCCATATCCTCGTAACAGCCTTCGGGCCGATCATCACGGCATCCGGCGCCGCGAGCCTAACCCTCCCAGGCTCACCAGCCGGCATGCATCCAGCGACAACAAGCCTCCTACCAAGCCCCCTAAGCCTGCTAATTCTGTAAAACATTCTATCGCTTGTGGGCCTCTTGACCACGCATGTGAAGATCACTATTACATCAGCATTCTCTGGCCTCGAGACGATTTCATGCCCCCGGCTCTTCAGGATACCGAGCGCTATCTCCGCGTCAGCCATATTCGCCGCGCAGCCATAAGCCTCGCAGTAAACTCTCAATCCGGAAAAGACCATCAGGGTTGGCAGGATTAAAGGATGAGGCTACCCGGTCAAGGGGATGCTCTTGAGAGATTTGAGGAGCTTCTTAGCCTTCTCGACATCCGCCTCAAGGATCTCCGCGATCATCTTGAGGCCCTCCTCCACCCCGAGATGCTTTATGAAGCTCTCAGCAACCTGGCGAGCGACCTCCCTCCTCTCCCAAGGATAAATTATCCAGGCATCGGTTACTTGGACATAGTAGTCCGGCTTGAACTTGCACCAAGGCTTCATGTGAAGCGTCGCGACCTTAACCTCGAGCGGTTTTCTCGGAGTTATCTCCTGCTTGACCACGGCCTCGAGCGTCAGCCCCTCATCAGCTACATCATCGACGAGAAGAACCCTCTTCCCGGAGAGGTCGCTTAGGGCTAGTGGGCTATACACCTTAACGCTAAACCTCTTGGCCACATCCACGTAGCTATTACAGCCGATGGGGTAGATGGTCCTAATGTCTAGGAAGTCGGAAAGCAGGTGGGCCACGGTGGCGCCTCCCCTCAGGATGCCGACCACGATATCGGGCTTATAGCTAGCCGAGATAATGTCAGCGAGCTTCTCGGCAAGATCCTCAATATCTTTCCAAGAAAGGTGGAGATACTTCACCCCGCCGACCTCGAATAACCTCATACAAAAAGAGCTGAAAAGGGCCATTAATATTTTGCTAGGACGCCTAGGTCATTCGGCTTCCAAACCCCCAGAATAAGCCCCCTTTCCAGGCCGCTTACGCTAATCATGTATTCGAGCTCCTCGAGATGCTGATAGGCCTATTGGTATGCGAGTTTTTATCCAGCTTCCAGCACATCATCTATTGAATGAGGTTTCTCACAGGGCTACCGGGGCTTGATGAGAGGCTGGGAGGGGGGGTTGCACCGAGAACCCTGACCCTAGTTTATGGCGAGGAGAAGTCTGGGAAGACGAGCCTCGTCCTCATGATGTGTGCCCTCGCGACAAGGCAGCTTCCAGCAGCCTACATCGACTGCTCCGGCAGGCTCCACTCGGCAAGGATCTCCCAGATAATGAGAGCTATCGGGGGCGATGAGGAGAAGCTATACGTATTATCTGTTGAGAGCTTTCAGGATCAGGAGAAAGTTATCTTGAGCCTGCATGACTTGATGCCTCCAGCTAGGCTGCTGGTCTTCGATGATTTCACGGCTCTTCATAGGCTCGAGCTCTCTGGGGATATCAAGCTTGATATGCCGGTTTATAGAAGGCTGGCATTCCAGGTGGCGGCGCTAAAGGAGGCCGCGCTAAGAAATAATCTAGCCATAGTGATCGTGGGCCATGTCCATGATATACCGGATCGGGGCGAGTCGAAGGCTGTCGCTCAGAGGATTCTCGGCTACTGGTCGGACACCGTTCTCAGGCTCGGGCTCGATCCAAAGACTAGGGTGGGCAGGGTGGTGATCGAGAAGCCTGAGAGAATTGAGGCCGCGGCTTACAGGATTACGGGATCCGGCTTAACGCAGGCTCAACCACCCTAGTACGGGCTCATGAACTTCTCCAAATACCCGCTGTATATCCCGAGAAATGAGAGGAGCACTAAGAGAAAGCTGAAGAAGAGCATGTATTTCGTGGTTCTAGGGTCTGATGGCCTTGAGACGGCTCGTGCATAGAGGAGGAGGCCTCCAGCCCCGAGCGCGTAGTAGATGAAGACGACTAGGGTCTCGGCGTGGGTCTGCCACCTCATGTCCCAGAGGAAGACCCGCATGCTACCATCTTGGAGAAATGCTATCGAGATCGGCCGATCTGTCGCCATGGAGTAGATCGCGCCGCTGAGGAACGCCATGGTTAACACGATGAGTATGGCGATGGTGATCGTGCCAGCGGTTTCCGATTTCAGCTGCGAGGCCAGCCTCTCTGAGAAGCTCCGCCTTCTAGAGCTCATCTGGCTGGCGGGAAGACTCCTCCAAGTAAAAAGCTTATCGCCTCAAGAGTCAGGCCCTAAACTCCACCGCGATCCCAAGCTCCTCCACGATCCTCTTCTCAAGATCTCTCAGCCCGCGCCTCCCCCTCCCCACGCGCTTAATCACGGCTTTATCAAGCCAAAGAGCCTCGAGCTTAGCATTCCCAGCCCCAGACCCCCTTAAGATCTCCTCGACACTTCTCCTGATTCTTTCAATATGCTCGCGCAGCTCCTTGATGTTTGAGATTATTAGGCGCCCATTCACCTCATAGATCTCATAGACCGTCTCTCCGGCGCGGGTGAGCTCTATCACGTGCTTGATGCCAGATTCTGGGCTTAGGCCGCTCGGCACTTTCATCGAGTCAGATACATGGAATATATCGGAAACCCCAGAGCACTTCATGAGAATAATCGTATCTATCACTCGTGGCAGTAATGGCGGGCTCATCATCTCCATAAGTGATGTGATCGCGGCCTCGATGGATCTCGATTGCTTGAAGGCTATCACCCCGACGCTGGCGAGCCTAGCATCCTTTACAAGCTTGAGATCCCTCGAATCAATAGCCTCATCCACGATGATGTAGTCTGGTGGGCTGAGGAGTGTGAAGTGGAAGGTTTTCTCGAGATCGCCGTCTAATGGGCCATAGTATGGGGCTGATGCATTAACCCTCCTAGCGCGGCCGATGATTCTCACATCCAAGCCCATTTCCCAAAGCCTACCAGCAACCCGCTCAGCAATCGGGAAGCTATAGACCCCATCAAGATTGAGCACGAGCACGCCGCGGCGGCCTGAGGAGCATTCTCGGATTATTGGCTCGATGACGTCGCTCTCCGAGACCAGTTGAAGAATACTTCTCTGTATTATGGCCTCCATCCTATCCGAGAGAGGGGGCTTAGCAATCTTTATCCTGCAATCATCCATCTCTAGGACCACTGCCTCTGGCCTGAGCATGATAATGTCGGCGTCCTCCCTAACCCTGGCTACAGCCATCACCTCCTCCAGCACCTCGTTTAGCAGCTCCTCGCTACATGGCTCATCATCAAGCATCACGGCCTCAAGCCCCCCATCCTTAAGCACCTCGGCATAGGGTTTCTCCCCATCCCTCAGATATAGGTTCACGACATCCGGCCTGAGATACCTCTTGTAAGCCGGCTCCTCGGGCCTCCGATAAGGCTCAATATATCTCACCGGGATCCCCTCGGCCTCGGCCACGAGAGCCTGAACATAGTCGGATGTATAGAGCACACCACCCTCAGCCCTCGCGACATCACGTATCAGGGCATCTATCCTGCCGCTTCTAGCCAGCCTTATATCATCGAGGCTAGGCCTCTCGCCCGAGAACCTGATCCGTATACCCTTCTCGCTCGAAGCCTCCCTTATTCTCTTGATCTCCTCAAGCCCCCTAAGCCCAATATCCCTCCCCTTCGATGCCTGTGCCTGGAGCTCATCCACGGCGGCGAGGGGGATGATTAGCTCACAGTCCCTTATCTCTCCGGCCTCAATCAGCCTTGATAGCGCCCCATTTATCAGCACGCTCGTATCCGGGATGATCCTCTCCATGATACTCCTGTTATGCTAGCTGATCCCGGCTCCTATAAAGCTCGCTCTTCGATAACTTCCAAGACCTCGAGCAGCTCATCGAGCTCATCTATGATAAAGTCCGCGCCGCTCTCGAGGAGCCTCTCCCTCGGGTCGGCTCCCCCAGCTATCGCAACAACATGCGCTCCAGCCCTCCTTCCAGCCATCACATCCACGGCCGAGTCCCCAACATATACGGTTCTTCGAGGAAGTGTTTTCAGGTGCTCAATCGCCTTGACAATGATCTCCTCATGGGGCTTCATCCTTATAGCTTCATCCCTACTGACGATCACGTCGAAGAAGCTGCGAATCCCCAGCCTCGCGAGGATAATCTCAACACATCTCCTGCTATTATTCGAGGCTAGGCCGAGCCTGTATCCAGCACCCCTAAGCCTTTCCAAGACCGCGCGCCCATCATCCCTGAGCCTAGCCCTCTCAGCAGCCTCAAGCTCATACGGCTCAATACATTCATCCAAGATCCTCCTAGAATACTCCCTCGAAACACCATGAAACCTCTCAAGATACGTGATGATTATCTCGGCTGGCTTATGCTCGTCGAGGACCCCAAGATCTATCCCCATCCCCCTAATCCTCTTAACAAACTCCCTCTTCGCATCTAGTATCCTGAGAGAGAAGCTCGTAAGAGTCCCATCTAGATCGAAGACAACAGCATCAACGCCCATTCCATCTTATTCTCGGCTCGCCGCTCCTCAGCTAAAACCTTTACCCACATGGTTCTGAGACGATATCCGGAAGGTCTAAAGCAAGGCATTATATGTGAAGTTTGATGGCCGCCGCGATAATAGGCATTGGGATGACGCGGTTTGGGAGAGATCTTGAGCACCAGCTCCCAGAGCTAGCCTTCAAGGCCATTGATGAGGCTTTGAAGGATGGTGGCATATCCAGAGAGGATATAGAATTCATCGCCTTCGGCAACGTCGGCGGATGGAGCGGCGAGTTCTTCCCACTCCCGATAGTATGCGAGTACGCTGGGCTTAATCCAAGGGGAGGGATGAGGGTTGAGGCGGCCTGTGCATCCGGGAGCGCGGCGCTCGCAGCGGCCTGCATGGCCGTTGAATCCGGCTACGCGGATATAGCCCTCGCAGTTGGGGCCGAGAGGATGAATGAGCTGGCGTCAACACCCGCCATAGTAGAGCTCCTCGGCAGGGGAGGAAACTTTTTCTGGGAATTCGAGACGTTTGGCCTTACATTCCCCGCATACTACGCCCTCTTCGCCAAGGCCTACATGGATGAATATGGCGCGACCGAGGAGGATCTCGCGAGGATCGCGGTTAAGAACCACTATTATGGCTCGATGAACCCGAAGGCTCAATTCCAGAAGAGGATAACGATCGAGGATGTTCTAAATTCTAGGTATGTGGCCTGGCCTCTTAAGCTCTATGACTGCTCGCCAATAACGGATGGCGCCGCCGCGGCCGTCGTGGCATCCGAGAAGATCGCCTCAAGGCTCACGGATACACCGGTCTGGGTGAAGTCTCAGGGGATAGCGACCGCGCCGGCAAACCTCACAATGAGAAAAGACCTCCTCTCGATAGAGAGCGTGGTTGAAGCGGCTAAGCAGGCATACAAGAAGGCCAGGATAGAGAATCCCGTGAAGTCCCTCGACCTCGCCCTCGTCCACGATTGCTTCACGATAGCGGAGATAATCGCCTACGAGGATCTCGGGTTCGCTAAAAGGGGAGAGGGATACCTGCTCGCGAGGGAAGAGCAGACATACATAGGAGGCCTAATCCCAGTCAACACCGATGGAGGGCTCAAGGCAAAGGGACACCCAATAGCCGCCTCAGGCCTAGCAATGATCTATGAGGCCGTCAAGCAGCTTCGACAAGAAGTAGACCGAGGAAGGCAAGCAACAATAAAACATGGCCAAGCCCTAGTACACAATGTTGGAGGGACAGGACATTTCGCCTACATCACAATACTATCCTTGGAGAAGCCCTGACAGATATGGAGATGTAAAAGGCCACACATAAAATTGATGAATTGAGGGAAACATGCGCTGAGGAGTGGGGGAAGCTGGCTAGAAGTCCATTGCGTTGTAGATCTCGGGTGGGAGGCCCGGGCAGTCCTTGTCTAAGTAGTACTTGCTGAGCTTTATTTGCGCCTCCAAGAGCTTCTTGAACTCGCTCATCGAGAGATATGTTGTCGGCCATAGCTGTTTAAGCCTCTCCTCGGGCAGCCCCTCAACCTCGACGGGGATTAAGACCTTTTCACCCCAGATCGGGTGGGGTTCATATTCTACCGCGCCGCGGGCTGCTTGGAGTATGAAGAGCTCCGTCTCCTCTATTGTCGGCGATGTTCCTCCGATAGGCTTCATCGTGCCGTCGGGCGCTAGCTTGAAGATCGGCTGCGGGATTTCAGCCTCCTCATCACCAAGCTTAGTCTTAACCCATTTATACTCTGCGATTATCCTGCCGGTCGTATTGAACTGGTAGACCTCGATCGGGTCTCCCTGCTCCATCCTCTTCCTCAGCATCTGGTAGAATCTAATGACATGCATAGTTGAGGGAATACCCATCGTGAAAGGCTTACAATACCTAGTTGAGAACACGACGCCATAAGCATCCCGGGACTGGGCCGGGTGGCCGACGGTCCTGCCATCGGCAAGGATCTTCGCGGCGAAGGCCGGGTCCGTTATCTTGACCCATGCATAATCCGTGAAGTAGCCGGGCGAGAGGAATATCGCCATGTTCATCGGGGCACTTGACTCGACATCGCCCCTAAAGTATCCGGTATCCTCGAGGAAGAAGACAGATCTAGCATTCTTATTGAACATGCCATAGTATTGGTAAAGCTTTCCGGCGAGAGATGGGTTACCATTCTCGTCGAACTCTGTGTTCTCGTGAAGTGCTCTCGGGGACATGGCGGCCCTCCATATAGCGACCTGGCTCTGATCAACGTCCTCAGTCTTCGTCCAAGAGCCGCGCTCAGAGCCGATAACCCTATCCTCGAATATCGCCACTATATCATCATTCTTAATCTCTTGGTCCTTGACATAGTCGAGCGGATTCACGCCGAACTTCCTCACATATATGTCGACATTCTCCTTATCCCAGATGTAGAAGCCGTGGGTCGATTTCCCAGAGCCCGTGAGCCCCCAGATGCAAAGGATTATCCTCTTCTCGCTCCCATCCTTCCTCTTCACCGTGAATTCCCTGAGGGCGGCGTGCTCTCCGATCCCACCCCTCTTATAAACGTGGAGTATCCAGTGCGCTAGGAACCCCTTCTTCACCTCGCCCTGATATGATGAGCAGGTGACTATCGTGAGGTCGTGGTTGGGGAATCTAAGGACCATGAGCATGCGACCTGTCTCGGGGTTCACCGGGTTGCCGAGGTAATGTGGTATGTCTATCAGCTCGACATCCGGCTCTTTCGAGGGGTCTCCCGGAAATGCTAACTGGCTCCACCTATATGCTATGTCTGGGAACTGTGGGTCGCAGTATAGCCTGCATCTTAGCTCGACCCTGCTACCGGGTTTCCCTAGAATTCCATCCACCTTAATTAGCGGGCCTTGAGCGAGGATGTGCTCGAGGACCCTTCGCATTAGGAACTTGTGCTCCCACTTTAGATCCTCATCCTTCTCTATTACCGCTGAGCCCGCCTCAGATCTATGCCAGATATTCGAGGCCCAGCCGAGGGCGCCATTCCTATACTGCGTCGCGTAGAGCTTGGCGCGCTCAAGCAGATCCGGCGGATTATCAAGATAGGGCTGAAGACCGCATCTCCGCTTAAGCTCCAAGATATCCCTGAATGCCTCCTTAAAGCCCTCAATAGTCATCTCCTCAACACTCGGGATCAGCGCTGATACCTCCGCCTCCATCTGCATGCCAAGCTACGGCATCAAAAATAGACAAAAATATAATCATTTAGGCGAAGACCCGTTAATCCGACGGATAAGGGCCCGAAGGTCCTCTTCAAGCCCGGCATAAAGGGCCTACTATTAAAGCGGAGGGCCTCGCATGCTTACGGGATGATGTTTAGGATGAGGTTGATGGCCAGCGCGGAGGCCATGGCTAGGAGGAGTGGCACCGGCAGGCCTGGGAGAATGCGCCTCCTCCTTAATAATAGCAGGGTTATGGAGTAGCCGACTAAGATCGAGAGTGTCGCCGCGATTGCTGGTGCTACCCCCATGTATTGGAGAATCGCTGAGACTGTTAAGGAGTAGAAGAATAGGTCGCCTAATCCTATAACTAGGTCATCAACCTCGACCGTTAATCCTTTCAGGGAGATCGCCTCCTCCTTGCTCAGGGTTGATAGGTGGCCCTTATAGACGGCGAATGCATCGTAGGCCGAGATCCCCAGTAGGAGGACTATAAATGTCCAGTATGGTATGCTCATGCCTATCGTCGCTCCAGCCCCTGACGCGATGTATGCTGCGGGTATTGATGCTACCAGCCCCTCACCCCTGAGCATGAGATATGTTATGAGGGATGCTGCGAGGGCGCCGGCTGGAAGCCAGAATCTTAGGAGAGTCCAGTCAAATACCATGGCAATGTTGATCAGGTAGATTACGGTTACGCCGAAGGAGATGAGCCAGATGAGTATCCCCGTGAGAACCTTGAATATGTTCCTCCGCCTCCTAGCGAGGTGGAGCATTACTAGGCTTGAGACCGTTATCAGCCCGAGGACTATGATCATGTTGAGGTATGGTGCTGGGGTCGAGAGGGCCTCCGTGGGAGGTGCTGTCGGCTCAGGCTCCTCAATCGGCGTTATAATCGGAGTGGGATAGCTCATCTCAACACCCCTAGAGAGTAGCGTGAGGAACCAGCTTAACACGAGTGATAGCCCAACCGGGAGAAACGCCCTCGCCGTCACCCTAACCTCGCGATCAACCGCTTCCGACAAGCATCAAACTCGAACCTCATCCTCGATAAAAACCTTCATGGAAAATGGTTTCCGCAACCGATTGCGGGGAAATTTTCTTAACCCGCGCAATCCACATAATTAATGGTCCACGAGATGAAGTATCGGTTGATGGACTTGCTAGCCTGCCCGATCTGCAGAAACTTCCCTCTAGAGCTTCATGTGTTCAGGACTCGGAAGATCGAGGTTGAGATAAATCCTGTGAGGTGCGAGATTTATTGCGGCTATGCATCTAAGGTGCTTGACGAGCTGGGAGGCGAGCCGGCCTGCTCCGATTGCTGGCGGCTTGAGATAGTTGATGGGATATTATTTTGCGGCGGATGTGGCAGATGGTATCCCATAGAGGCTGAGATCCCGAGAATGCTCCCGGATAATCTGCGTGATCGCAACGAGGACCTGAGATTCCTCGCGACTTGGAGATCCCGTATTCCTGAGAAGGTTCTAAGGCAGGGTAAGCCATTCAGCCTTACAACGGGCTAGAATTGCCCCCTCTACCGGGAAGGAAATGTTTTTAATGTTCCGGTGATAACTCTAGCCTCGCGCAGGTGGTCTTGAATGAGCGAGGTATCTGAGGCTGTTGTCCTCATTGGGAGGAAGCCGACAATGAATTATGTTCTAGCGACGACAATGCCCCTCTCCGAGGGGAAGACGGTGGTTCTGAAGGCTCGTGGAAGGGCGATAAGCAAGGCCGTGGACGTGGCCCAAGTCGTTACAAGGAGGTTCGTGCAGGACGCCGAGATCCAGAGCGTCAGCATCGGGACCGAGGAGGGCAGAGTTGGCCAAGACGGTAGGCCGAGAAGCGTCAGCACCATCGAGATAAGGATCGCACCGAAGAAGGGCTCCGCAAAGAAGAAGTAAGGGGTTTCTCTCCCCCACCCCAAATTTTATCTCGCTTTAGTGGGCGGCCTAATATACTGGCTAAGCATCTCCACGCCGGAGCAGGGGATGTATAGAGTCGTGGATGAGGATTTTGTTAGGGAGAGCGTTAAGCCAAGGAGAGCTGATTCTCATAAGGGCGAGAATGGCGTGGTTCTAGTTATCGGTGGTGGCTGGATGTATCATGGTGCTCCATTTCTAGCAGCTATGGCCGCCATGAGATGCGGCGTCGACCTAGCGTATATTGCGGCTCCTGAGAAGATCGCGGCACCTATCAGAGCGCTCTCGCCAGCGGTGATAGTGATACCGCTAACGGACATGAAGCTTACGAGGGGCGCGGCAAGAAGGGCGCTGAAGGTGCTTCCTAAGGTTGATTCCATCGTGATAGGGCCTGGGCTTGAGGCTGGGAGCGAGCCCGGGATAGAGCTCGTGGCTAAGGAGGCGATCGCGGCTGGAAAGAGCTTGGTGCTGGATGCTGGAGCCCTTTATCCCGGGGTTCTCAAGCATGTTGGCGGCGGTAGGGTTGTATTAACACCTCATGCTGGGGAGTTTAAGCGGGTTTTCGGCGTGGAGGCTCCAAGCAGGCTCGAGGACCGGGTTAAAGCTGTCATGGAGCAGGCCGGGAAGAATAAGGTCACGATCCTATTGAAGGGCAGAGTTGACGTGATCTCGGATGGCGTGGATGTGGCCGTGAATGAGACCGGGACGCCTGCCATGACAACGGGTGGGACGGGCGACATATTATCCGGGATCGTGGCGGCATTTCTTGCATGGGGTGTCGAGCCATTCAGGGCCGCGGCCTCAGCAGCTTGGATAAATGGGAAGGCCGGTGAGCTGGCGGCAGAGAGGCTGGGCCTCCACATAATAGCGACGGATCTCCTTGAGGAGATCCCGCGGGTTATGAAGCAGTTTGACAGGGTGGTGGGCTAGAACTTGCTCGAGGAGGCTCTGACGCCGATCAGGATAGGTGTGGTAATGGCCGGCCTATTCTATGCCTCCTACAAGGATTGGGTCTCGAGAGAGGTTGATGACTGGATCTGGGTGATCTGCGGAGTGGCTAGCGTAATCTTAACCGGCTTAGACATGGCCTCGTGGTGGAGCCTTGATAGGCTTATTCAAGTCTTGATCTCGATAGCTCTTTCGGCTGGGCTTGCCTTCGCCTTCTACTTCTTCGGCTTTTACGGCGGCGCCGATGCCAAGGCGATAGCGATTATATCCATAGGCCTCCCAATCTATAGCCCGCCATTCAGGATGCATCCATTCACCGGGCTCGCATCTCTCTCGAATGGTCTCCTATTCTCGCTCCTCATACTTCCCATATTCCTCGCATGGAACCTGATAGCCCTAGCTAGGGGGGAGAGAATCTTCGAGGGATTCGAGCATGAGAAGGGGATGAGAAAGCTCGCGGCCATGCTCTTCGGGATAAGATCGAGAAATGCCAGGCGGAGGAGGTTCTGGTTCCCCCTCGAGACGGAGCGCGATGGGAGAAGATACTTCAACTTCAACATCCTCGGCCTAGAGCTTGAGGAGATCCAACGGGATGATTGCTGGATCACGCCGGGCCTGCCGCTACTCATCTCCATAACCGCGGGCTTCATCTTCTATGTCCTAGTGGGCGACGTTCTAGCCTTGATCCTCCAGCTAATACTATAGCTTGAACTTCCTGAAAGTCTCTAGGATCTCTTGATCAAGCGGCTTATGCTTGCGCCTCCTCCTAGCTCGCCCAGCAAGATATGGCCCGACTGCGGCGTATGCCCTCTCAGCCAGCTCATCCCCCTCACCCTCCTCATACCTGCGCCAGGCATGCGGGAAGTGCTTGTATCCGCCTGGGCTAGCCCACTCCACGTGGAAGCTCTCCAGCTCATCCGGTGGAACACAGATAGCCACTCTATCAACGGATCTATGAAGGCTGAGCGGCGCGGTGAAGACCCTCTGAACATCAATCTTATTCTCAACGATGACACCATCCTCGGGCTCTATCCTACAGGCAATATACTGGGTCACAGAGTATGCCACGTCAAGAGGGTTGATCCTCTGGACGAGGTCCAGGCTGAATGCCCTCGGATGAACATGGATGTGAGCGCCCCTCCCACTCCACTTGAAGAAGACCGACTTAACGATACCATGCTTCTCAAGCGCCTCCAAGATCTCCATGGCCTTCCTGACAACCTTCCTCCAATCACCATCCCGCGAGTCTATATCCCAAGTCGGCGAGGATCTTATGACGTTCTCCCGGCTCGCCAGGTCCTCTACCGAGACCAGCCTCCCATAAATATGCGCCGTTGCATAGAAGGCCCTAGGCCTCATTGAGGAAAACCTCTCCAAGATCCTGTCAATATCATCCTCGCATCTTATAGCTAGTGGCCTACCCCGGCTCCAATACCTGATCATGGGCCTTACTCCATCATCTCTCTCCTCACAGTGGATGGCAACCCATCTCCCAGCACAATACTCGGCGATTTCCTTCCTAACCTCGCCCCTCATGTAATGCTCTCTCACATGCTCCCAGTTCATAGGATCTCCTCCGCCTTCCGCTTCGCCTCGATTATCCTCCTCACCACGTCCGGCGGGAGCTTGTAGTCTTCCACCCTTCTCTCAACCCTTCCCAAGACCACGAGGCCGACGCCGCGCCTTATATCGATCTCATGCATGTATCTGCTATGATTCGTCTGCCTCATCTTCTCGATTATCACGAATCTCTTCAGCTCCCCGCCCCTCAGCGCTCTCCTAAACCTGATTATGCCGTCTGCTATATGCTCTATACCCCAT
>Ga0185307_1000552_pt1 | contig 23243 bp, 22 predicted proteins | sample LHCtaG_FD_128010 | JGI IMG/M metagenome (GOLD analysis project Ga0185307, IMG submission 128010) | Hot spring microbial communities from Little Hot Creek, USA to study Microbial Dark Matter (Phase II) - LHC4sed_matched (SPADES... | ecosystem: Environmental > Aquatic > Thermal springs > Hot... | reverse complement strand
GCAGCATTTAAGGCATGCAGAAGATCGAGAAACGCAAACCCAATACAAGCAATAATAGAAATCATAAAAACAATTTATATAATAACAGCCACAACATTTTTAGTAAAGAGCGCTGGTGATTTATGTACTTTAAGCTAAGCGAGTTGAGGTAGTTAACCAGCTAAGTAGCCTCTGTCGAAAAGGATCATCCTCACCTTGACGCCTAAGCTATTTTGATTAGCTGCTTCACATGATCCAGTAATCCCGTGTCACATATTAGGGGGCCATGGCAAGTGTTAACCATAAATGAGGACGCTTACAGTTGCAAACCTATAGTGGGAGCCACTCTTAGGCTGAGCGCTCAACAACGCCCTCAGCCTTAGGATCGCCATAGTACATGACGTCGTGCCAGTCTATCGCTAAAATTAAGGGTTTAGGAAGAGCCCCTAACCTCTTCAGAAACTCATAATTTATATGGAGAAACCTCGATGGGTCCTAATATTTAAGGTAGTTTTTAACGGTCTGCTCGCAAACATTCAAAAAGTCTAGCTGAAAAAGTTTTGCGTTTTCCATAACCCTAAGCTACGGGTCCATTCCTCAAAAATTTTTGATCTACTGTTCAGCTGTGGAGAGTGTCAATTTAATATTTCCTCCACATAATAATTTTTTGGTGTTGTAATGGGTATATCTAGGATACCTGTAAGAATAATTGTTGAGGAGATTGGAGAATCAAGAGGCATATTGGTACGCATACTCTCCCCTAGGACAGTTGACGCAATAAGCAGGCTTCTGCCAATAGAGGGACGTGCTGCAGTATGGCGAAACGGAGTATACTTCGAGGTTCCATTGAGGATGGGTGTAGAAAAACCGAAGGAAAGGGTGAAGAAGGGTGATATAGCATACTGGCCCCTTGGGAGCGCCTTCTGCATATTTTTCGGGGATACGCGCCCCCACAGTCCAGTGAATTTAATGGGCTATGTGGAAGAGAATATACATGTATTCAGCGAGGTGAAGAGCGGTGCAAAAATTAGGGTTGAGAAGAGGGGTTAAGAATTTATGTTGGGTCTGGTTAATAAATTATTGCGTTTAATCTCCCCTTTTTCCTCCGGCTAGGGAGTTGATGATTTTGAAAGAAGTCTTAAGCGCTAAAATATGCAAAAAATTATCGTCTATATCAAACATGCTAAATTTAGCATTAAGAAGCAGCACTGTAAAGATCTTGAATCTGCATGCCTTGGTGAAGATCCTGTTTATCCCGTCTTTTGCCTTTTCCCTCCTAACGCTATACTTAATGTATCCGGAGAGTTTTGAGATGGTTTGGAAGGGAAGAGCCTACTATATTTTCTTTTTATGGCTCTTTTCCCTTAAGCTCGCATTAAATTGGAGGGAAGTTAACGTCCAGGATTGTAAATTTTGGTCTAAGCGCCTTATAGCATTAATTATTGTCTCCGTATCTCCAACAGTTTATGTATTAGCTGCAAATTTCTCTGGATTAAACACAGTAATCATGGATTTTTCTCCAAAGCATTATGGATTAGATTGGTGGTCTAAATACATGCCTCTTACAGTAGAACACCTAGTCTTTATGGTATTCTCCACGGTTATGGTGATATTAACCTATGGAATTAACGGCCTTAAAATCTTTATCCTGCCGATATCCCTAATAGGCGTTATCGGCTCAATATACCTTATAGATAACCTTTATCCATTTGGAGAGTTTACACCTTTCCAAATCCTCGTTCCAGCAACAGCGAACCTCGCAGCAGCCGTCTTAAAATCGATGGGTTATCAAGCTGAATTATATGGGCAAATCCATAAAACCCCTGTCTTAAGGGTCCGGGGAGAGAGTGGTGAGGTAGCCTTCGGCATAGCTTGGCCATGCTCTGGAGTAGACAGCCTCATACTGTACTCTGTTATAACAATTCTCTTCCTAAATGAGAGTAAGTTTTCATCTAAAGGCAAATTTATCCTCTTTATCTTAGGCGCCGTAGTCACATACTTCATTAACATTTTAAGAATAACAGAGATCTTCATTGTGGCGATAAAGTATGGTGTTACGTCGCCGGAAGTTCAGCGTTTCCACGACTATTATGGTCCATTATACTCCGTAACCTGGATTATCGCATTTCAACTAATAATGATTGGAGCCGAAAAGCTTTTGGGAAAAGTTTCCCTGAAGCGTGCTAGCGAAGACTTATAAGGTAGTAAATGTACCTTTATACGGTGTTAGGTGTTGAAATATAGATTGGCAATCCTATTCTTGATTCTTTTTTCGTTGATGGCATTCATTTCTGGAAGGTTCCTCCTGAATACTGTGGTTGCTGAAGAAGGTCAAATCCCATTCGTAGAGTACATTGAAGTGGTAGTTAATTGTACAACTGCTGAAATCAGTATCTCAAGCCTGGTGCTCTCTAACGACACATCTCTCGTATGCTTCCACCCAGATGTAAACTTAGATAGAGCGGAACTGCTTAACGCCCTTAGTGTTTCAGTTGTCTTCTCTAGGGAGGGTTCAGGCTTATCATTCACCTTCAATAACACAGATACTGCAACCGCCAAATCCCTTGCAGACTCGGTGAAGAGTTCTATACAGGAGGCGTTCGGCACAAGTTTCACATGGAACTCAACATACACTGAAGATAACTATGTTTTTGTAGTGTATGAGGGGAATGGAAAAAGCGATTTACCGGGATACTTAGAGTGGCTTATGGGGAAATGTCTAGCTCCAGACTTAGGAGGCTTCGCGCTGACCTTCACTCCAATGAGTGAGGTGGAAAACGCATTTATCGTAGTTACTGCTTTCAAAGATAGTGGGAGCTATATTTGGTCTTACTTCATGGAAGTGACCTACTCCACTAGCATGCCGGCTGGCTCGGGCACACATAAAATAGATATTCTAAGTCTGCTTAGGGTTAATTCGTTATCAGCGTCAGAATATGCATCATATGATGGCTGGTATTTAGCGTCATCGGTCTCTTTGGTGGTCCTCTCAAACGAGACAGTTTCTTATGTTTCCTCCGAGCCTGACAAAGCGAACCCACCAACACAGCTTAGAGGCTGGCATATTAACACTGTTCCGCCCCAGCCACCAATACAGCTGATGGCGCAATTTATGTTTATGGATGACCCAACCGTTGACAGGCTTTCATTAACTTTTAGCGGCCTTGTAATTCCAGAATACCCAATGCTATCTTCGATAATCATATTGATGCTCGCAGCATCCGCGGTTGTGGCCGTAGTAAAGAGATTTCGCCGATAGCCATTGCTTTTTTTATATTGGCTTATAAATTTTTATATGTCTCCCACTTGAAACGTAGGCGATTACGCCCTGCCTATGTAGCTCTTCTAGAAAATCCTTTGCAACACTTAAACGTATATTGAAGTGTGAGGCTACAGAGTACGGTGTTAGAACCTTCATCTTCTGTATCTCCCTTATAACTTTCTCTTCCCTCGGGTTTGGCGGAATAACTCCGGCAACCTTCTTCTCCACCTTTGTTGTAGCCTTAGCCTCCTTAGTCTGGGCTTCCTTCAACTGAGCCTTCAGAGCCTGTGATATAGTTGGCTTCTTCTTCCCGCCCATCATGCTTCACCCAAATTTTTATTCCGAAAAGAAAAAGATATACATTGTGTTTATAAACTTCTCTGCTTTACGCCACAGCAGTCACCTCAGCCCTATGCTTAGCCCTCCACTCCCCGATTGGAATCCCTAAGGATTTCTCTATAAGAGCTCTATGTATAGAGTTCATTGTGCAGAATGGTATTATCCGGCCGTCTGGAGTTGCATAGTGTATAACGCAGCGCTGAACCCTCTCCAAGTCAAAGTTGTATGGATCCATGAAGTGCATGGCTGAGATCATCAGCATCTTCCTATGTAGATCCCCTAAAGCCTTATAGCTTCCAGTCTTTAGGACAGGCCATATATACTTCCTAAGCATACTAAGCTTCACGTATCTTAATGCTCCTATAAGATGCATCTTCGCCTTTAAGTCGTGGCCCCTCTCAGCCTCCTCATAGACTTTCCTCATTGACTCAATGAACTTGTCAACGTTCGCATACTTAGTTATTGGAACCATGCGTCCGTCCTCGACGAAGATGTACGTCGCCATCCCACAGTGTGGATGCGCCGTGAACTCAACATAACGCTTACCTTTAATTGCTCCAACAGCCTTCGAGACCGGAACTACTGTTGGCACTGGATAAAAGTCTGTTGTCTTTATTTGCCCGCCAGTCTGCTCCTCGACTAGCTTCATCCAGTCAGGTATGGTTATACGCATCTTCATTCGCTCCTGAACTGGTATTCTGCCGCAAAGTGAAACGGGCTGAAAATTTACGCATCGGACAACATCGAAGTTTTCCACAGCAAACTTTATTATGTCGCCGACTTGATGATCATTAACGCCTCTTATAAGCGTGCAAACCAGAACAATACTGTCGATTCCAGCTATCCTGCAGTTCTCTATAGCCTTCTTCTTAACGTCAACTAGGTCAACGCCCCTAGTAAACTTATAAACGTCTGAGGTCACTCCGTCAAATTGAAGGTATATTGTGCTTACTCCGGTTTCTTCGAGGGAGCGGCAGAACTCTAAATCCGAGGCCATCCTCAAGCCGTTGGTATTAACCTCAACATGCTTGAAGCCCAGATCCCTAGCCATCTTAACTATATCCGTGAGGTCCTTCCTAATTGTTGGTTCACCGCCAGAGAGCTGCAGGGCATCTGCTGGAACAGGTCTATTGCTGCGTAGATTTACCAACATCTCCTTGATTTCTTCCAGCGTTGGCTCATAGACGTAGCCAGTTGTACCTGCTGTTGCGAAGCAGACTGGGCAGCGTAGATTACATCTATTAGTCACATCTATTATTGCTAAAACGGTATGCGACCTGTGCTGTGGACATATGCCGCAGTCATATGGGCAGCCATTCTTAGTTGCTCTTCGGGGGTTCTCAAGCCCGCTGCCAACATAATCGAACTTCTTAGCCCGCTCATAGGCTTCATAGTCAGACCAGTAAACATCTTGGAAGAAGCCATGCTCCGGGCACTCCTTCTTAATATATACCACATTATTTTCCTCAAAAACCAGGGCGTCGAGGACCTTCAAGCATTCTGGGCATAGGCTTTTAGTACGCTTTATCTCCCTCATTCTTCATCACTGAAAATGGGTATATGGATACGATATATAAGAAGTTTTTTTAAGCATCCATGTAAGACTACGCATTCCATTAAAGAATAACCTCTATCTCCCTTCTCATCCTCTTCGCCCCAGAATAAAATGTCTTCTTTTCGTCTTCACTCATATCCCACTCAGCTATCTTCTCCACTCCACTCCTACCTAATATGACTGGCACACCTATACTTATGTCCTTTAAACCGTACTCGCCATCTAAAATCGCCGAGCATATGTATAGACTCTTCGCATCTCTTAAAATGGCTTCAACTACGTTCGCTGTATTATTTGCCGGCGCATATATTGTAGCCCCCTTCTTCGAAATAACCGTCAGAGCCGATTGCTTAAGCTCCTCTACGATGTTAATTCTCTCCCCCTCCGTGAATCTCTGGGAAACGCCCTTAAACTTAACTCTACTGAACAGTGGAACCTGGTACTCGCCATGCTCACCTATAACATAGGCCTCTACATCTAGAACTGGCACATTATATTTTCTGCTAAGTAGGTGCCTAAATCTAGCTGAGTCAAGCATCCCAGCGCTCCCAATGACCCTTGCACGTGGGAAACCAGTATACTTCCACATAAGGTAATTCATTATGTCAACTGGGTTCGTTAAGGTTATGACTATTGGCTCCCCATGTAAGCCCACTATCTTCTGGGCTACATCGCTTATAATCCTCTTGTTCACCTCAAGTAGATCCAGCCTAGACTTCATTTCCGGTGTTCTAGGCTTACCTGCTGTAACAATGATTATGTCAGAGTTCTCAGCGTCTCCATAGTCGCCGGCATATACATAAGCATTATTTCTAAACGCCATAGCCTGACTTATGTCCTCAGCATTCCCCTCAGCTAAATCTCTAACGACATCTATGAGAACTAGCTCCTTGACAAGCCCCCTATTTGCCACCTCATATGCTATGCATGAGCCGAGGTTGCCGACGCCTATAATACTAACTTTTCCTCCCTTATACATAAAAAACTCTAATAAGAAATAATCTTAAATATCTTTCAGAGAAAAAAGATCTGTTGGAGAAATTGGAGGCGTTTAACCTTGACGAAGAAGATTAAAATTATAAGCGATAGGATCGGTGTTGTTGAAGCAGAACTCCTTGAGGACAAGAACCCAAAGACTGTTGCAGCCATCTGGGAGAAATTACCTTTCGAGGCTAGGGCTCATAGATGGGGCGACGAAGTATACTTCTCGATACCAGTTAAGATTGAACCCGAAAATGCCCAGGAGACCGTTGATGTGGGAGACATAGGATATTGGCCCCCTGGAAGGGGATTCTGCATCTTCTTTGGACCAACACCTATAAGCCGCGGAGGAGAGATAAGGCCAGCTGACCCAGTAAATGTGTTTGGAAAAGTTATTGGGGATCCAAAAATCTTCAGAAATGTTAGGGAAGGAGACAGAATAAGGATTGAGAGGGCTTAAAATCTAAGTCCCGCCTCACATCAATACTGGCTTCAGCTAGGTTATACAGAACCCCATAAAAGGCTGACGGAAAATTCGAAGGAAGATAATGCCTAGCAACTTCCTCAAGCGTTGTAAGATGTAGTCAAAGCCTAGGCTGAACGAGAGGCCCCTACTGGAGAAGTGTAGCGCACAGAGGAGTTGAATATGTCTACCGCGAGATCGCCGACTAGATAATTGCTGCGGCCAAGGAATCAGGTGTTTCAGCCATCATGCTGGAGAAGCTCAAGAACGTAGAGAATTGAGCGCTTAAAAGCTATCAACGGCAAGCTGAAGAGGGAGCTTCAGGAAGCTCTAGAAGATCATGGACTACAAGGCAAAGCTTGCGGTTCTCGACGTAAAGTACCTTGATGCCGAAGGCACCTTAAGCCTATGCCCAGCATGTGGGGGCAAGCTAAGCCTGAATGGGTATGGGCGGATGAAGTGCCACACATGTGGACTAGAAGAAAGATAGAGATAAAATAGCTGTGAAAGTCTCCTCTATAAATACCGGGTAGAGGTGGGGGTCTTCAACGTTCACCTCGAAAGCCCTCCCATGACGGGAGGAGGGAAGGAATGAAAATCTACGCTAGAGCAGAAGGGCTCATCACTCCACTATATCGCTCAGCTATCTTCAATACGCTTTTAGCCTCCTTCTCACTCCTGCAATGTACACATAGCATCAAACCTCTGAAGATTAATCTCGAAAGCATTGTTTCAACCTCATTAGGACTACAACTAATAACCAAGCATTTTCCAGAGCTAAGCACCTTCCTGCATACGTCAATCCATTCCCGCATTGGTTTTGAACCAGCTCCCGGAACCCACTGGATTCCATCTAAACATTCCACTCTAAGCAGGTGGTCTAGGTTTCCGAGGGCGATTTGGCCATCAAGATGGAATATTGAGTTATCAAGGCTTCTGGCTAACGTTATCTGCTCCTCAAGGAAGAATTCCTCAAACATCTTTGGTGAAACTAGGCCTGAAAAGTCATCTTGTAGGGCGAAGTATCTACCCTTAGAGTATGCTGGTATCCATGTTATTGAGCCCCTTTGAACCCTTGAGATCTTGCGGTAGTATTCATTAAATACTCTAAGGCATATATTGGTGAGCTCTCTAATCAGCCTTTTAACCTCGTCTGGCTTAGTATATAGGCTTCTTATAAGGCTTCGTGCTCCAAGGGCCGCTGCAAGCGAGTCTCCACCATAATGTATGTCCGGTACACCGACTAGAAAGTTTCCCTCGGCAGTCTCACATATTGCATCTAAGAGGGTATTCATCGTTCTCCACCACTTATTATCTTCTCTGAGATTCGGATGGTAATTTGAGACTTCGTCTACGAAGGGTTCAGCCCAAGATGTTTCCTCTGAGAGAAACCTTAAGTTTGCGCCTAAAAAAGCCGTGAAAGAGTTTGGTCCTAGATTCGGTAAATACCATGGTATTGCATCTCCTAAGAAGGCTGTGTTCTCAAGATGATATTCAATCTTCTTTAAAATATAATCTATATTTGTCCACCGCTCCTCAATGCCCTCAACCTTGGGAAAATCGATTTTTACATGTTTTTCTCTCGGAGCAGTCACATACATTATTGGTTTATTTATTGGCTCTCTCCTCCAAAAAGCCTCGAATCTCTGCACGATATCCTCGAAGTTAACCTCACTTAGATAGGGTCTCAAGTTTGAGGAACCCCATCTTCACTTTTCTTCCGCAAGGATTTTTTTCAACTATCCTGAGATAAGCGTAGCTGACCTCATTATTGCATTTGGTAAGCTGCTTAGGTTCCTTTCTACAAAGCCTGTTACCGTTATCTAACCATCCTCCTTGATTTATTAGCCTAAACGTGTTCTCACCATATTCGATTTCAAGCATCAAGCACGCACCTCCACTATACCTAGAAATGAACCAATATAATAGCTCAGGGCTTCCCATAAATTGAAGCCTGGAGATGTGGGAAGAAATAATAGAGAAGATGGTGTTCCCCTAAAAATCTACTCTTTACTTTTACTTCTTCTCTAGGTGTACTGTAAATGTTTCTAGAGGCTTCATCTCCATGAATTCGATTGTTGCGGAGATCGGCCTGAACTCGCCATTTGGGCCGATCTCATAGTTTATTGTGAGTCTTGTTGGTTTATCCGCGGCATTGCGCTTGTTCACTTCCTCAATTATTTTTCCAGCCAATTCGACCCAAATCTTTCTGTTCTCATCCTTAACATCCGCTGGAGCCTTACTGTAGAATGTTAAATAGAACCATCTCTTAGCCCTAAATACTGCCCCCCTGCTTGTAGGTGCGATCCTAAACCTCTGAACTGGCATGCTCAAAACCCTCCATATTAAAAACTAACTATGTAGAAAACGCAATATATAAGTAATGTGGAAAACGCCGGTGAGAGTATGCTAAATTTGATGCTGTCAGGTCATGTTTTATGGGGTTTTGAGAAGCCGTTTTTGGAGGTGGTCTCATGTTTGGGCTGCGATAGATGTGGACGCGCGTGTATTGCTGGCTGTGTGGGTTTCATAGCGGAGCCATCATGCTGAAGCCTTCTCGAGAAAAGTGCTTTCAACATGCGTAAAACAAGCCAATGTTCCTCGTTGACAGGGGCATCCTGAAGCGTTCAAGTTCTTGGGCTTGAATGGAAACCTTATTGAACGCTAGTTCATAGAATGAAGGCAAGGGCTAGGCGGCTCTTCAAAAACTTGAAATAAACTCTTCATAAAGATTTTCACCCCATGGTACAACTTCATAAGACTACACCAAACATTAAAAAAGGCCCACCAGCAACACCCATAACTTGACAGTATCCTACATTAGTAGAAGGTTTAAATCTGTAAGCGTTTCCAATCAAATTACTTGGAATAAATGTAGATAAACCACACCAAACGCTAAATTAACCTCAATATTTTTAAAGCTGTAGATCAACAATATGTATATTGACCCAACAATTGGGGGTCGTCGGCTAGCTTGGTCTAGGCTACGAGGCTTGGGCCCTCGTGACCCAGGTTCAAATCCTGGCGACCCCACCACAACACTATTTTTCGGGTTTTTCTTTCTCCTTTATCTCTTTTCCTGAATAAGTGTATTTTTCACAAAACTCTTAAATATTCAGCCATATTTTTCTTGCTTTCTTCTAGGCTTTTGGGATATTATTATGCCGTCGTCTGCTGTTTTGAGCTTTATATAGGTTTATAGGGTTTATATTAAGGCGAGTTGATGCTTTAATGCTAGTTTCACCCTCATCTGACTCCTCGGGACTCTAGGATGCTCTTCTCTCCGATATAAATTCCTCCCTATCTATTTCTTATTACGGCCTTTAACGGTGATAGTGAAGGAAAAAAAGCAGCCTTATATTAATTATCCTCGACGCTTCTCTTCTTCCCAGTCTTCATGCTCTTAACCACCGCATCCAAAACCTTCAGCGCATTATATGCATCCTCAGCATTGGCATGCGGATGTTTTCCAGAGAGTATACATTGCGCGAAGTGTTCAAGTTCTTCAATATAGCCTGGGCGAGACACCCCTCTATAATGGCTTCCATGCTCAAAGAGCATCAGCTGTATTGCTGATGGATCCGTCGGCTCCACCCATCTTCTCTTACTAGCATACCTCAGTCTCCGAAACTGCTCGGCTTCAGCCCAACCTTCAGACCCCTGTATTCCAATGCGTTCATAAAATATGGGCGAGCAGCCTCCAAGAATAAGGGAGCCAACTGCTCCAGAGGTAAATCTTAGGCTAGCGGATACCGCGAGTCTTTTCCCCTCCTCCACAACGCCTTCAGCTCTAACTTCAACTATCTTTCCTCCAAGGAATTGGAGGCAGTCTAATGGGTGAATTGCCTGGTTAAGCATGAAACCCCATTCGAATGGTTGTCCCCATGTTCCTCTCGTATCTGGCGCTAGATACATGGCTTCGAGACGGAAAATCTCGCCGAAATCCCCGCTTTCAGAAATCTTTTTTAGTGTTCTATGAACCGGCATGTGGCGCCAATGTGTTCCAACCATGCAAATTTTTCCAGAAGACTTCATAGTCTCAACTATTTTCCTTGCGCCATCCAGCGTTAGGGATGGAGGCTTCTCGATGAATACATGCAGCCCCCTCTTTAGACATGAGATCCCTACCTCCTCATGCATCTGTGGGGGTCCAACAATTATAACTCCGTCTGGAGACTCCTCATCAATCATCTTGCTATAGTCAGTATACCATCTTTTAGCACCGAAGCGTCGAACAGCTTCCTTAGCTCTCTCCTCAATTAAATCGCAGGCGGCAACATACTCAAATTGTGGGATGAGCGCGACGGCTGGTTGGAGACTCCCCATCGAATGGTGCCCGCATCCTATAAAACATACGCGAACTCTTTCAGGCATAAATATCGCCATCTAAAAAGTTTAGGGAAGTATATATGAATGTTTTTCATAGCCTGCTAAGTTAAGCGGCTTAGAGAATAGGCTTTATATTTCAACAGAATTTAAAATCGTTTCCTCTTAAGTATCTGAGAAGATAGTCTCATAAATGAGACCGACAAAATATTTTGGTGGCGATGTGGAATCCGACGTGTACCGCCAGCCATCTATTTGGTGAATATTATCTTTTTCACCAAGTCTATTATCTCCGCTTGGTTACCAGTCTCCCTAGCTCCTTCAAGCTCCTCTCTTCTAGCGTATATCAACAGAGTCTTCTTCATCAGATTGCCGAATATTTCCTTGCTTAGCTTCATAGCTCTTACGGGATCCATTCTATAGGTGAATTGGTCTTCGCCGAACCATCCCTCGTATCCTATGTCTATAGCTGCATATAGATAGTCTATGAAGCACCATACGTCTCCTGTTCCAAACACCCTATCCTCATCATTACTCCTATATTTAGCAGAGTTCACGTGGAAGCCAACTATTGGAACGCCCATCTTATGCAGCGTATAAACTGTAAAGGCAGGCTCCACACCGTACATCATTTCATGCCCAAAATCTATTGTTACACCCATAACCTTCGACCCAATCTCCTCATTAACTTTATAGGCTATCCATCCGGAGAGATGTGTTGTCGGAACCACTATGTTTCCCTCTTTAGGCTCCTTAAGTTTCGCCTCAACGCCAAACTTTAACCCCAAATCCCTACAACGTTTAGCAGCCTTTAAGCATGCCTCAAGGAACCATTCAAACTTAAGCCCATAATTAGACTCGAAGTTATAGTCCCATCCATCTTGACCCGGCCAGAAGTTGAGGCTTGGGCTACCTAAATTCCTAGCTATATCAGCTGCCTGCAAGAGGATTTCAACAGCTTTCTCCCTAACCTCTCTCTTCGGGTGAGTTACGCTTCCAAGTTTCCATCTTGGATCAGTAAACATGTTAACATTTACGTTTGAAACCTTAATGTTAAGATCTTCAAGAATCTCTTTAACCCTAGCTAAGCGGTCCTCGGATATCTTTAGGTTTTCATCTAGGAATAATACGTCGTGGAACTCTACACCCTTTATTCCGGCCTCGGCAACCCTCTTTAGCTGTGCTTCAATCCCTGAATCTATTTCTGGATAATATCCTTTTGTAGCAAATCTATCCATAAAGTCTCCAGCCGACCAATGCCCGGCGGCAAACTTTATGTCAAAATCTTCGAAGAATTTGTCCAGCAATTCTCCTTCAAGATAACCTCTGTAAACCGACTCAAGCCTAGCCAGATTAGATGTATTAATCCTCAATTAATTCACCTCAAAAATAGAGGTTTGTCTCGTCGACTTATATGATTTTGCATGACCTTCAAGGTTTTCGGCTTCAAAAAATTGTCTACACAACTTTTTGCCTCTTTACCTATAGATTCAAAATGTGGATTTAAAACATAGAATATAGTTACAATCTAGAAGGCGGCAATAAACCGAAAACTGACGTAATGAAATATTGGAGATTGGTTTACAAAAAAGATTGTTGAATACAACGTTGATTAATCGTTGGTTAAGCTAATCGCCAGAAATCATCATGTGGGACGTATTGTTGCCTCTATCTTTCTATCCCTAGCCATGGATACAGCTCTTTAAGCTTCTGCATAGCCTCCTGAATCTTCTCATATGGATACTCGTATGGCGGCAGCTTCCCAGCCAAGTAGTCGGCGAAGGCCTGCATATCAAAATGCCCATGCCCACAGAGCAGGAATAGTATGGTTTTCTCCTCCCCGTTCTCCCTGCATTTTACTGCTTCATCTATAACAGCCTTTATTGCATGGCTTGGTTCGGGGGCTGGTACAAATCCCTCAGCCTTTATGAAGTCGTGTGCCGCTTTAAAGACCTCAACCTGATCGTATGCTATGGTTTTAACTATGCCTTCCTTGCTGAGTAGACATAGTGTCGGCGCCTTCCCATGATACCTTAATCCTCCAGCATGTATTGGAGCTGGAATAAACATGTGTCCCAACGTGTACATTTTCAGCATCGGCGTCAGGCGAGCTGCGTCTCCATGGTCATATGTATAGAAGCCTCTAGTTATGGTTGGACATGCTGTTGGCTCAACCGCCAAGAACTGGACGTCTTTCGGGGCTCTTCCTGAAACCTTATCGTAATAGAATGGCCAGAATAGACCTGAAAAGCTGCTGCCTCCGCCAATGCATCCAACAACTAAGTCTGGATAATCGTCTACAAGCTCCAACTGTCTCTTAGCCTCCAATCCAACAACTGTTTGATGTAGCAGCACATGGTTTAAGACGCTTCCGAGAGAATACTTAACGTTTTCATGCGTCACAGCATCCTCGATTGCCTCACTTATAGCTATACCTAGGCTCCCAGGGTTCTCCGGGTTCTCTTTAAGTATTCTTCTCCCAGCCTCAGTGTTTGTGCTTGGGCTTGGATAAACTTTAGCTCCCCACAACTCCATTAACGTGCGCCTGTAAGGCTTCTGATTATAGCTGACCTTAACCATATATATTGTTGTCTTTAACCCAAATAGCATGCAGCCGAATGCAAGCGCCGAACCCCATTGACCAGCACCGGTCTCCGTTGTTAGCCGTTCAACGCCTTCCTTCATTGCGTAGTAGGCTTGTGCAACAGCCGTGTTAGGCTTATGGCTGCCGGGCGGGCTGAACCCCTCATGCTTATAGTATATTCTAGCCGGGGTCTTAAGCATCTTCTCAAGCCCCTCAGCCCTATAGAGCGGCGTCGGTCTCCAAAGCATGTATGCCTCACGAACCTCCTCAGGTATACTTATCCAGCGTTCCTGACTAACCTCCTGCCTTATACACTCCTTCGAAAAGAGCACCATTAACTCTTCAGGCTTAACTGGCTCCCTTGTTGCCGGGTTCATCGGTGGAGGTAATGGTTTCGGAAGATCTGGCAGAATATTATACCAATACTTAGGTATGTCATCCTCACTTAACAGAATCTTCCTCGTCACCAAGATTCCTCCTTAAATGTAAAATATTGATCTTATAGGTAATATTTAAATCTTTTGTGAACAAAAATATGCAAAAACAACAAATCACGAAAAGATGGATGGAAGAGACTGAGTTTGGCTTAAAAAACTTTGTGGCTTAATTCTAGTTGATTTTTGAAGCTTTCTCCATCTTTTTCTAATTCTACTCTTTTTTCATCGCCTTCTCGTAATTCAGAATTTATTTTTCAGCTAAATCTGAAGATTTACTGGAAATCTCAATTAGATTTAATGGGGGAGGAAGATTCATCCTCCGACAAATATGGCCGAAAAAATCCCTAAAGCGAAAAGAGGGCAAAAATAAAAAATAATTAAGCCGCAAAACACTTAAAAATAATGCTGAGCATTATTCTCTTGCAGTGTTTTTATCATAAAAAAGGCCACCAGCAACACCCATAACTTGGCAGTTCTCTTTCTATGCCTTCATATTCAATCTCTGACGCTTCATCTAAAACTGAGGGTAGATCCTTAAGTATTCTCGACCCCATTATAAGCCGAGCACTTATTTTAAACAAGGCCGCATGCAACTTCCTATGGAAACACTATTCCCCAAGTATTCTTCCTTCCATTCTTTTTTAAACTTATATTTTTCCAAAAGTTTATCTCACTTTCGACCTAAATATCTCTCGCATTTCATCTTCCACTCTTTTAGCTCTTTTGGCGATTGAGGATATTCCTCGTAAAGTTTCCTTAGAGCCTTCGATTTCCTAGCCATCTGATAGAGCTTTTTGAGGAAGGATACTCTTCCAAGCCCCATGAATATTCTCCTAGTGGCGTCGGTTATGTTTAGGCGTATGTCCCCCTCCATCCCGGCTTTCAGAACATCTTCCTCCTTTATCAGCCTATACTTCATCCCGTAATTTATATCATCGTTCGTTAGGCTCTGTAGGAATATGCGGAATACATCTAATCCAGCTTGTTTTGCACCATATGTTTTCATGTAACGCACATTTATTTGCCATAAAAGGTCCGCCGAGGGTTCCCCAATCTCTAAAGCGTCAGAGATTACCTCACCAGCTATTTTACCCGCCATCATTGATGGGCCCATTCCTCCACCGTGGATTGGGTTTACATGGCACGCCGCATCGCCTATGACAACTATACCGTTGCCCACAAATGAGTCTAGGGGTCGCCTTGTCGGCACAACTCCACCTCCTCCGTGAATTAGCTTTGAGCCCTTAAAGACATCTTTAGTTAGGACAAACTGGTATAGCTGGTCCTTTGGGTTTGGAAAGCCGCCGACTGCCGCAACCCCCAACCCAACGTTAACGCCGCTCCCCCTCTTTGGGAATATCCAGTAGTATCCTCCAGGAGCAGCATTTAAGTCCAAGTATATTTGGCAGAACTCCGGCTCCTCAACTTCAGTCTCCAAAACCCTTATCTCCCTATAGCATAGGACTTCGTCCCGCTTATCTATCGTTGTTTCTATACCCATCTCTGGTGGAAGTCTCCTCCTCAATACAGCGGCATAGCCAGTTGCATCGACAGATACTTCTCCCCCAACCCTAATCTTTGAGCCAGTCTTCAGATCCTTAGCAATCACTCCCCTAACAAATCCATTCTCCAATATTGGCTCAAGCACCAGCATTGAATCTAGAAGTGTGGCTCCGGAGTTTATAGTTTCTTTAAGAAGCCTTTGGCCGAAGGCATATCTATTAACTATGAACCCATGGAGGTCCTCACCTATGATGCGGAAAACTGTCTCCAAATTCGGCGAGTAAACCTTTATGCCAAGGATTGTTCTCTCAAGTTCTTCTCCACTCGGATAGGCTAGACCTAAATTATCGAAGTGGTGCTTTCCTATAGCATCTCCACAAACTTTATCGCCGATGGATTCAGATCTCTTATAGTCGATTAGGCAGACCGATAGACCTGCTTTGGCGGCGGTTTTAGCAGCCATGCAGCCAGCTGTTCCAGCACCGGAAACGACAACATCAAATTTCTCCATAACGTGTCATCCCGCATAGTTCACTCTATGTAGAGAAGTATCTTCACTATTCTCTTAAATTGGTTGTGGATTTTGGTTGAGCGCCGTTATTATTGCGCCAAAGATGCATTTTATGCCCCGCCGACCTCCTCCTTAAAGATTTTAGCTAGCTCCTCTCTTTCAATCCCGAGTTTCTCCGCCAGATCTTTAATCCATTTCAGGTATGATCTGAAGATGTTGCACGCAATCTTAATCTTATCTTCTCTGGAGAGGTTCTCTTCCTCAATAAGTAGGAGGGCGAACCACTTGCCTAAGTCTGTAAGCGTATATGCTTTAAGCCATGTCGTCCTCTTAGAGACCTCCGTCTTCTCCATACACTCGCTGAGTACTCCAAGTTCCACAAGGGTCTTCAAGTATTCAATAATAGTCTTATTCGAGTAGCCTAGGCTCTCGATTAAATCCCTCTGATAGATCTTCTCTGAGACGCCACGCTTCAAGGCAAACCTCAAAATGTCAACTGGAACAGATGAGCCAAAAACAGCCCTCAAAACTTCATACTTACTACCTCTAGGCAAAAAAATCACATAAGGATATAGACGCCCCTTCATCCAGCTTATCGCCAAGAATAATGTTGAGATTTTTGGCATAAATAGATTATTAAAATGTTCGCTCTTAAATATGATTGTTGTGGGTGATTAGACTAAAAATGGACTTAGATAGTTTGTCCTCAATTTGTGTTCATGTTTGGAGAGCATGTTTTGCGGGAGATGAGGGGTGTTCTGGCTGGAACCGGGAGGCCCACGCCCAAGACTCTAATTGAGGTGTGTGGCCGCTGCAGGGCTACGGTGATTAGGTGGTTGAAGGTTCTAGAGGCGCAGGGCTTTGTCGGGAGAGAGGTGGTGATTCACGGCGGGGGGAGACCTGGGGCCCTGTACCATCCTACACAGCTGCTCCTGACGCCTCCCAAGCCCATTGAAGAAAACGTGGCTATAGCCTTCAGCAAGTTTCAGCAAATGTGTAAGCATGAAAAGGGAGGGTGGTGTAAGGCCTGGAAGATGGGGTGTCAAGCCTCTTCATGTCCCTACATTGTAAGATTTTAGCCTAATGAGCCACAACATTCCCATTTAAGAGCGAAAATGTTTAATGGACGTGGCAGCTTAAGTTCACCTCCTTATGTGGTTGTAGTATAGGGTGAATGGTTTTATTGTTAGGTTCCAGCATACCATTGACCTTCTATCTCTCTCGCTTCCGTTAATTGGGTTTGATGTTGTTGAAGAAGATTTTAGCTTGAATGATGAGTATACTGATTCTATTAGGCTTCTATCTCCGAAAGGGCTCCGCGTTGTATGGTAGGCCCAGCTCCTCCAGGGCATGCTTAAGCCAAGGCGCATTATCAACTATGAACATTGGCTTTCCCTCGCAGTACTTTAGAGCCTCGCGTATGAACTGTTCTGTGGCCAATGCATTCCTAAATGGATAAACCCTCATATCTCGTTTCCATCAACGTCTAATGCAGCGTAAACCCAATACTCTAATCTATTAACCTTAACACATATCTCATCTAAGGCTATAAGCCTCCTAACAATCCTAGAAGGCTTAACATTAACCTTCTCACTAAATTTCCTACCCCACTTCCAAACAGCTGTCTTAGAAACCCTATGAACCTCGTAAAGAGCCCTAGCAGCCCTCCTAAGGCGTAAAAAAGCATTACCAATTTGAAAGGCGAAAAATTTATTAATATTGTGTAGAAAATTACATTGGGTTTCATTATGAAACACTTCAACTCTAGGAATATTGCGTTCACAGCTGTCTTTGCCGCCCTCTACTATGTTATGTCGTATCTTCCCGGAATACCAGCTATAGGTGTTCCGGGCGTAAAAGTACAGTTAGAGGCATGTATGGCATCTGTTTTCGGTTTGATCCTCGGCCCATATTTGGGGGCAATAGCAACCTTTGTAGGAGTACTAGCTGCATGGGCTCTCCCACCCGGAAGCATGAGCCCTCAGAGCCTAATATTTCTGCCGTCGCCGGTGATTAACGCCCTAGTAGTTGGCCTCATCTACAATGGTAAGTGGAAGATTGCCTCAATAATGCTGGCGGCTCTAGTATCTGCCTTCTGGCTTCTGCCACCAGCTCAGCCAATTGAACAAAACTTTTTTGTAGGAGTCGCAGCCATGTGGGATAAAGCCTTAGCCTTGATGCTTGTGGCGCCAGTAGCAGCGTTGATCCGAAAACCCAGAGTTTCCTCTAAGAAGGAGGGTGCTAAAAATAGTAGTGAAAAATTCGCCAGTTGGGTCTCAATCTTAGTTATAATGTCCGCAGTGCTAATATTAGTTAATGCCTATTTAATCGCTATTAGTGGAGATGTACTCAAGTTTCGATATGATTTCCAAGGGGAGACATATAAGCTCACGCTTGGCTACAGGGATATCGTAAAGTCGATGGCAGCATATGGATATCTATGGTGCTTAATCGGCGTAGGCATACTGATCAGCGCAGCGATGCTCTACATTAGACCCAAGCATAACCTGCTTTTTGGGGGAATCATAATAGCGTTATCCGGAGTTTCAACGGTTATAGGCGGCGGCTTCATTGCAGGCTTTATTCTAGGAGTAGTCGGTGGCCTACTCAGCATAATTAAGGTGCAGGCTCAAACACCCAAAGCGCTAAATGTCGAGTTCCTAATATATTTCCTACTGGCCTTTATAGGCAATGAAGCCGATAACGCTTGGGGGAACAATATATTTGCTGTTCCGCAAGTCTATGAGGGATTATTCGGAATGAATCTAGAGGCTGTCAGATGGGCTTTCCTCATAAGTCCATACGCTTACTTCATTATAAGGCTGATACAGGCCGTGATTGCCGCCTCAATAGCTTTACCACTCATCCATAATCTTAGGGCAGCGGGACTTGGTTTTCAAGCTGCTCGGAGAAATTGAGATGAAGAGAAATCAATGGGCTCCTTAACCTTTAAGGATTTAAGATGGCATATTAGGCGTTCAGCTGAGCTTGCCGCGGTCCTAGAGGTTAGCGGTTGGCCCAAGCCAGGTAATGTTCATAGAACTAGGGATCATAGCGATGCAAGATTTGAGCATTTTTTAGCTGGCTCCATTGCTCTGGGTCCCTCAGTTGAGGCCGCTGCCGCACGCGGGGTTATGGCTGCTAGGAGTGTGATAAGCCTCTCTAGAGTTGGCGTGGGCAGATTAATTAATAAGGCTGTTAGCGAAGTCATGTCATCTCATAATGGCGGAAATACCCATCTAGGCATATGCCTACTTTTCATACCGTTATCTGTAGCTGCCTCTAAGACCTATGTTGAGGAGGGTTGTTTTCTGCTAGATGCCTTAAGGAAGAACTTTGAGATGGTTGTGCGCTCAACAACGCCTATGGATGCCGTCGCTGTTTATGAGGCTATAGCTGTGGCTGGGTCGCCGCGTGACCTGGGTAGCGTTAGCGGTGGTAGGGCCCCAGACATCTATGATGGTGATGCTAAGAAGAAGATTCTTAGCTCCGGAATAACACTTTTCGACGCCATGATGGAGTCATCATCATACGATACTGTTGCAAGGGAGATTGTGACCAGTATGGAGATAACCTTTAACGTAGGCTTCAAGGAGTTAAATGAGACCTTTAACCTTACTGGGGACATAAACACCGCTATAGTTCATACATTTCTAAAAATACTCTCCCTCTTCCCAGATACATTTATAGCGAGAAAAGTTGGGTTGAAAAGCGAGAGAAATATTAAGAGGGCTGTAGAGTTGGGTATAAGGGAAACTAAATGGATATCCGAGGCTGCTGAGAGAATCCTAGATCTCGGTGGATTAATGACAAGTGAGGGTAGAGCGGCGCTGTGGGAGCTAGATGAAAAACTCCAGAGCCTCGGCAAAGACTATAGCCCTGGGACAACAGCTGATTTAGCAGCGTCCTCCATAATGGTTGCCCTATTAAATGAACTGAAATTCTAGACTTTGATACGCTGGTGTTTAAGTTTTGGACTTAAAGCCGATCAAGGCTCGCGAGGGGGACTTCATAGAGACAAATGAGGGCTTAATCTTCGACGTTAAAGGGCTTGTTCACCCACCGAATAGGATAATAGCCTACTTAAGATACATAGAGGACCCTCTTGGCGATAGAAGCCGCGAATCTAGGAGATACAGAAAGATTTACTCCTTAAGTGATAGGGAAAGCGTTTTGAAGAGTAAGCATCCACACTACATTTACTATGATAATGTTTTCGGCGAGTGGCTTCAAGGTGTGCCGGACAGACTTGTAGCGGAACATTACAAGCCATCTGAGAAAACTTTAAATCTGCTTAACAAGCAAACCTCAAGCGAAGTCGAAGCCTCTGCAGCTAAATTCGTTGAAGAAATCCACGATTACACTGGTGTTCCATTAAGAAGCCTAGGGATTTCGGGTTCAATTTTAGTTGGGTTATGGACGCCTGAATCCGACATCGATATTATTGTGTACGGTAGAAGAAACTCTCTGTCTGTATATGAGGGATTGAAGGTTCTCCTAAGGGATAGGGGGAGGGGCTTTTCACCCTATAATCGCTATGATCTAATTAGACTCTACGAGTTTCGGTCTAAAGATACGCGGATGCCATTTGACAAGTTCTGCGGCGTTGAGCGGAGGAAGGCCTCTCAAGGAAAGTTTCTCGGCAGAGACTTCTTCGTTAGATTTATACTTGATTGGGATGAGGTTGGTGAAAAATACGGCGACAGAATCTATAGGAGTGCTGGATATGCCAGGATTAAGGCGCGCATATATGACGACTCAGACTCCATATTCACGCCATGCGTGTATAGAGTCTCGGAAGTTAAAGTGATTAAAGGAGAATGCAACCCAAATCTATTAATGGAGATAGTCTCCTTTAGGGGCAGATTCAGCTGTCAGGCTAAGGAGAATGAAGAGATTATTGCGCAGGGAAAAGTTGAGATGGTTATTGAACAGAATGGAGAAGAATATTGCCGGATGGTTTTAGGCGCTAATCCATCTGACTTCATGGTTGTTGAGGATAATTTATAATAGCGGTTTTATATAATCTCTTCCATGAGCCTCCAGCGACCCGACAAGCACGCGGTGATATACTTCACTGCTCCTATTGTCCGTTATATGTTCAAGTTTTCCGTAAACCAGTATTCTCTCACCCTCATTAGCGATGCCGCTGTAAAGCCCCTCATAGGAAGCGACTTCACGGATATCACTTACCCTCGGCCCATCTATAACCCTAACATCTTCAACCAAATATGTTGATGGCATAAAATCGGAGTCGGAGGAATCAGCAATGACAGCTTCAATTTTAATCGTGCCCTCCGGCTTAAAGATTCTGTCGCCGTATTTTTCGCTAACCTCATTCTCAAGTTTAACTGGATGTATCGAGAACTCCACTCCCTGAAACACCCCCCTATTCCACTTCCTATCTAATATCTTCTTGGCATCCTCATATGTCAGTGGGTAGAGTTTAGATTTATTTAGGCACCATTCCTCAGCTATGGCGCCCTTAAGCTTTGATATCCCTAGCTCTTCACTGGAGGAGTATATTCGGCTAAGCGTTTCCTTCACGCACATGCTATTCTTAACACCGTAAACTACTAGGTCTATATCTGAGAACGGTTGGTGTATGCCTAAGAGGATTGACCCTGTAACGCCGAAATAGCTCAGCGGTACACTGCTCTCCTCCGAGATCTTAAGAGCCAAATTTAATGCCTTCTCTTCTAGCATGTCTAATCTATTTGATTCTACTTTGGCGAGCTCCATCATCTTCTCCTCCGGTTTAAAATGGCGTATTATCTTCTCTTTCGGGGCAGCTGATATTTTTATGCCCATTACATGTGATTGATAGAGGTATTCCGGGTATCTTTCGAGAAGTCTTAAAGTTTCCATTAGATTTGGTATCGTGTAATACCGCATGACTCTAGAATATTTCTCCCCACCTCTCCCCCATAGACCGTTCTCGGATGGAATGTATTTCACATATGATATGACTCTGTCGGGCGGATGGATTACTCCGACAACGCAGAAGAGGAAGCGTTCAGGCGTCTGTATGAAGTCTCTATCCCTAAAGCCGCGCTCCGTAAGACTGCCCATAGGTCTCACCAATATATAAAAAATAGGGTAGAGCAACCCTTATAAAGTATGTCATGGAATATTTTTTTCAGCCCTAACACAAGATCTGGGTTGGATCGCCTTGGAGAAGCGTAGATATGGTAAGACCAACGTTTATCTCTCCGTTGTAGGCTTCGGCGGCATCCTAGTTATGAATGAAAACCAGGAGAATGCTAATCGCATTGTTGCTGAGGCAATTGATAGGGGAGTGAACTACTTTGATGTCGCACCAAGCTATGGCAACGCCGAGGAACGTTTAGGGCCAGCCTTAAAGCCGTACCGCAACTCAGTTTTCCTAGCATGTAAAACCCTCAAGCGCACCAAGAGGGAGGCTTGGGAGGAGCTGCAGCAGTCGCTTAAGCGCCTATACACAGACCACTTCGACCTATATCAGCTGCATGGCGTGACAACGCTGGATGAGGTTAACCAGATATTTGATGAGGGAGGAGCCATAGAAGCCTTCATCGAGGCTAGGGAGCAGGGCCTAGTTAAATACTTAGGCTTCTCAGCCCACTCCGAGGAGGCTGCATTAGCCCTCCTAGAGAGATTTAACTTCGACAGCATCCTATTCCCAATAAACTGGATCTGCTGGCTTCAAGGGAATTTTGGCAAGAGGGTTGTCGAGAAAGCTCTAGAGAAGGGCGCCGCCATACTTGCGATTAAAACCCTCGCCAAGAGAAGGCTGAGGGAAGGCGAACCTAGGGTTTGGTCTAAATGCTGGTATGCCCCTGTAGAGAGCTTCGATGAGGCTTTAATAGCAACCAGATTCACCCTCTCCAAACCAGTTACAGCAGCCGTTAGCCCAGGCCACATAGAGCTGTTCCGCTGGCTATGTGATTCAGCCGAAATGTTCAAGCCGCTCTCAAGAGAAGAGGAGGAGAAGATAGCAGAGAAGAGTGTGGGGGTTGAACCAATATTCCCCCTAAAATAATGTAATGCGGAAGCACATAAACCTAGTATATAAAGGCTTTATATGTTAAGTTGCCATGTCTGAAGCCCATAAAGACGAGCCTCAAATAGTAAATTAACTGTTGGATAACCTAAGACTTAAAGAGAAGCCAGTAAGGAAAGATTAATATTTATAGTAAAAATCATTTTCTTAGATATAGGAAGCGCGGCCGTCGTCTAGCCTGGTCTAGGACATCGGCCTGCCACGCCGGTAACCCGGGTTCAAATCCCGGCGGCCGCACCACACTTTATTAGAGGAGGAAGA
>Ga0185307_1000550_pt1 | contig 23303 bp, 24 predicted proteins | sample LHCtaG_FD_128010 | JGI IMG/M metagenome (GOLD analysis project Ga0185307, IMG submission 128010) | Hot spring microbial communities from Little Hot Creek, USA to study Microbial Dark Matter (Phase II) - LHC4sed_matched (SPADES... | ecosystem: Environmental > Aquatic > Thermal springs > Hot... | reverse complement strand
CTCTCTAAAGTCGAAGCTACTTCGCTCTGCCCAAGAAGCTCAAAGAGTGCTGTAAATGGAAAGCCTGTGTTTATGGCAAAAGCTATGAAAACTGCTGAAAAGAGTATGGCGAATGTTGTCAGAAACCCTGTGATGGGGTTCTGGAATAACCTGGGTATTGCAATAGTCCTGCGGAGCCCGCCTCTAAGCCTTATGGCATCACCAATGTTCTCCTCTAGAAACATGTTTATCCTATCAACAATGTATTCCTCTAAATCACATCCCACAACCCCTCTAGCTCTTGCTATTTCCTCAAAATGCTTCACATCTATGTTAAACCTCTTAGCTAGGTCCTCATCACCCATAGCGATCAGTACAGCAACACCTCTTAAAGCAATATCATTTCTTAACCTAGCTTTCTGTTTCACAGCTTCAATAAGTGTTGTGAGGAAGGGCTCTAGAGGGGCATAGTCTATGTGCAACCCCTCATAAGAGGGCTTTGGGGCCTGGGCCAAAGCTACTATTGCGTCCACAAGGCTTTCGATACCCTCACCCTTTAGCGCTGAGATGGCTACAATAGGTACTTCAAACACTTTCTTCAATTTCTCTATGTCAACTTCAACACCCTGCTCCTGTACAGCGTCCCACTTAGTCAAAGCAATAACAACTCTCTTAGTGAGTTGAAGCACTTGAGCTAAGAGGTAGAAGCCGCCAATCCCTGTAGTAACATCGACTAGCACAACAACAACATCCCAGTCACCCCATATAATAAAATCCCTTGCAATCCTCTCATCAAGTGAAACTGCTTTAAGCCCATAGATGCCAGGCAGATCAACAAAACATATGCTCTCCCCCCTATGAACTCTAACACCAATATTCATAGCTACAGTAGTTCCAGGAAAGTTGCCAACGCGCTCGACCTTACCAGTAAGCACATTGAAAAGCGTTGACTTGCCTACGTTGGGCTGTCCAACAACAGCTACAACGTATTTACACATAGTTCTTGGAGCACTCACTAGGGCTCCCACCACTTGCTAAAAACACAGAAAGTTGGGAGCTTAATAAAGTTAGATGCGTCTAAAATTATTATTAGGAATTGAAAACATGAGTTGTTTTAGACGTGAAGACGTTTATAAAGTTAGCAGTATTCACAGTTTTACTGTACTAAAAACAGGTTTTGCAAAGTTACTTAAAGGTGTTATGTAACAGTCTTTATCCAAATCTCCAGGGCTTTGACGAGGTGTCTGTAGGTGGTGGTTAGGAAAATAAGAGCAGCTTGAAGGAAGATGTTTAAAGCATTGAAGTGGCTACGCTAAGTATTTTCTGCGCTTTTGTTGCGTTTCTCTCTATGTACATCATTGTATTTATTGGTAATAGCTTCTCCACGTAGTTCACAGCCTCTATGAAACCCATTTTTGAAGAGCTCTTCACCTCTACATCAAAGCTTGCATAGCGTATCTGCAGGGCTTTCATTGTGAAACCAAGTACGTAATCCACTTCCCTAATTACATCATGAGGTGATCTACTTAACCACAATACGTACTCTAAGATCTTTCTCTGTGTATGCACCTCGCTTCTGGTGGCTGAGCTTTCCTTTTTGTTACTCGTTCTAATAATGTCAATAGCTGCTTCGACATATGTCCTCAAATTCCCTGGTAAAACCTTTAATAAGTTTCGTTCACTAGGCATAGAAACTATCTTATCTGCTATAGATATAGCGGCAAGTATGCTCAGCCTCTCACTCTCATCCACATTGATAACGGGGATTCTGCTTAAGTCAAAGTCTCTAAAGCGATGCTCTAAGTCACCAGCCCTTATGTGGGCGTACATCTTGCTCTCCTGAATATACAGAGTAGTTATGGGTTCTAGAAAAACCCGCAGCGTAAGGGGTGTGCTAAGCTCTACAGCAACTGGGTATAGCACATCGTGGATAACTATGTAGTACCTGCTGGCAAGGCTAGTTAAATCAGCGTACCTAGTCTTAGCCTCAAATAGCTGAACAAGAGGGGATATGGAGTCAATGTAAGCAAGGCACTCAAGTAGGGACCTCGCCATAGACCCTTCAAGACCTCTAAAAATTTTAGTATTAGTACAAGTATACTTTAGCTAAGCCCCCTAATATATGCAATACACACAGCGTGCGGTACTGTAGCAATGCGTAATTTGGTGCTTCATAGCACTAGCATTTTTAAACCTGGCTAAGAAGAAGAGCAGTTTGGTGTATGCAGTGGAGCGAGGTGGGGCTGAGGTAGAGTCCGATATAAGGGAGGTGCTAGATAAAATTACAGTTGAGTTTGTGAGGAAACCTAGTGAGGCAAAGGGAGCAGAGTGCTGCAGAGCATTTACAGGGTTTAAATCCATTAGGAGTTATGAAGAGCTCGCAGAGGCTTTATCAAGATGCAAAGTCGTCTTTGTACTAATCACAACTACGCTTTGCCCCTACTGTCAAATGTTCAAACCAATTTTCGCTAGGGTTGCTAGAGAGTTTAGTGGCTTAGCAGCATTTGTAGAGGCTAATGCTGACTATGTGCCAGAGGTGGCAGAGCTATTCGAGGTCTACTCTACACCTACTACAGTCACTATTGTGAATAGAAGAGCTGTTGACGCTGTAGTAGGGTTTGCTCCTTATACATACTTCAGAAACTATGTTGAGGAGGTCTTGAGACGCTCAAAGTGCTTATCCAATTAAATCATATCTCTAAAATCTCTCTACCAGATGCGATGGGCATGCCTATCCTAATCAGGAAATCCCTCAATGTTTTTCTAGAGAGCTTGCTGAGCCTGTGAACAGCTTCCAGAGGTAGTGGATATCCAGCTGGGGAGAACATCTTGATGCACGAGGCTACGGCACCAATATCAGGCCTCTTCTCTATATAGGGTACTGAGAGCTGAAATACTTGAGAGCCCCTCCTAAGCCTAACGTAGGTCACTAAAAAGCCCTTTATAGCAGTCTCCTTTAGTCCTAGGAACCTGAGGATCTCTCCACTCATTGTGATATCCATGGGTTTACTGTACCCAAGCTCGCTATGGGGCTTTATACTATGGATTTTTGCTAGCTCAAAGAGCTGAAAATCTGCATAACTCAACTTGTAGAAGTTTACAGAACTGGATTTTGCGACAAAGGCTATTGTGAAGCTCTCTGTTAACTTCTCCAAAACCTCCACCTTGTCCCTAAGCACTTTGCTTAGCTTTACCTCGCCCTCCAGACTCCTCAACTTCACAGCCTCTGCCACATCTCTTCGTGTTAACATGAAGGAGAGAAGAGAGCCGTCGAAGAGGACAAGGTCTGCAGGGGAATTTCCTAGGAGCCTGTCCATAGACTTCAACTCAAGGAGGTAGGCATACATTGTTAAGGCTTTCTTAAGGTGGGATCTCTTTGCATTCTTCCCTAGCTCAGCCTCCATCACCCCAGCGTCGTAAAATCTGTCAGCCAATTTCACGGCAATTCTCCCTTCATTAATTTCAAACACCTGTGAAATTCCCTGAATAGCGTACAGCGGGAGTACTCTAGACTCTATAAGTATAAAGCTAGAGTCAACTGCAGCAACACTGCGGCACGGGTAATCCTCTGTTATAGAAACCCACTCAACTTTAAGTAGCTCCTCTGTAACACTCTTCTTTCGCTCCTCAATTGAACTGTACAGCGCCTCCCTAAGTCTAATGAGTGCAGCTGCCAGCTCTGGGTATATTGTAGACAAGCTCTACACCTTTGCTACATATGTAGTTCCAAAATTTTTCAACCTAACCTCACTCCCCTCCTCCATATCCGTTGGTATAATCCTCATAGCGACAACCCTGCCCTTAACTCTGTACACAGTAAGCATATCACCTGCAAGCATAGGTATATCAGCTTCGCGTGGTAGAGCAACCATGTCTAGGCCTGCTACACATACAAAGCTGTAGCCTATTAAATCCCTAACTCTGACATACCCCTCCTTTATGCGCTGAGAAAGCACAGAGTCCTCTGCAACAGGGAGCATAACCTCATTAAAACCTGTGTGCTTAGCCCCTACCTTCTTTGGCAACGCCTTTACTAAGGCATTGAGGTTATACAGAACATTTAGAGTTCCAGGAGACCCTAGTGGTGCTTTGAGAAGGGACTCTATAAGCAAAGCCACGCTCTCCTCACTATTTACCCAGGGGGAGATTGAGAAGTCTATGCCTTGGAAAGGAATAGAGCTACACGAAGCTATGTACCCAGCTTTCTTAGTAACACCTCTGAGAAACTCAAAGAGCTTTTCACCACCCCCTTCAACAGCCTTGGCAATGGCGTCTACATAGCGCAGGGAGAGGCTGAAGCCTATGGTGTTTGAAGTATTTGCTGTAGCTGGGAAATAGGGTGTTTCCAGCCATGTGCCAAAAGATATTGCAAAGCGTGTAAAAGCGTCGAGCTCTACATCCCTAGAGCTATAAACAGCCTCAGAAACCTTTTGAAGGCACTCTGCTGAGGAGCATGCTGTTGAGAAGTAGGCGTTTTCTAATGTTAGGAGGGCTTCAGCTTTCCTAAGGCACTTATGTCCAGGGTCTAGGGGAAAGGCTATTAAAACTCCCTCATCTTTCAACACACTCTCAACCTCACTAGCTATACGCACTATGTTGTTGCAATCAAGAGCCGCTGGAGGTATTACTGGTAGCACAACTCTATTGGTCCACACATTCAAATCAACTCTCTCTGCACAGCTAAACACCCTCTCAGCTAAGGCTATAGTCCTGTCAACAATTTCTTCAGCTCTCCAACTGTGGACAGGTACAAATACCGTGAGAGCTCTTGCCAGCGGCATAAAGTTTCACGTCACGTAATTTTTAAATTCTAGTAAGTAGCTTATTTAACTAAGGCACTAAATACCTGTTGCAGGTTATGTGCTGTGGCTGAGCTAGAGCGGTATATCTCAAGAATTGAACTAGTTGTTAGAAGCCATACAGAGTTTAAGGTGCTTGTAGAAGACCTTCTAAATGAGCTTCTATTTGAGCTAAACCTTCGAAACAAAAAGAACTACATTAAGTTGGATTGCAACTGCAAAACGCTATTCATAGGCGATGTACATGGGGATTACTACACATTACTCAGCATACTAGAAAAAACAGGTGCACTTGAGGCGCTTAGAAGCGGAGGTTATATTGTTTTTCTCGGAGACTATATTGATAGAGGGGATGAGCAGATTAGGACGCTAGCCTTAGTAGCACTACTAAAAACCGAGTGGAGAGATAGAGTGGTTCTTCTGAGAGGAAATCATGAGCCTCCACCACATCTCATGCCATCGCCGCACGACTTTCCATTCAGGCTCATAGAGTCGTTTGGGCCATCTAATGCAGAAGAGCTCTATGCTACACTTCAAAAGGTGTTTGAAGCTCTACCCCTCATACTGTACATGCCAAAGAGGTTAGTGGCGCTCCATGGGGGGCCGCCAGTAGCAAGGCTGATGAGGTATAGCGACCCTGAAGATATACTAAGTGTTGATAGCAATGATTATGAGTATGTGCTGTGGAGTGATCCAAGTGAAGATGTCGAGAACTACGAGTTTAACTTTGTTAGGGGGGCTGGGGTTCTCTGGGGGCCTAGAGTGACAGACGAGTTTTTGAAAAAGACTGGTGTAAGGGTCGTTGTCAGGGGTCACGAGCCGTGCAACGGCTACAAGTTTAATCATGGGGGAAAGGTGCTAACAATATTCTCTATGAAGGGGTACTACGGTAATAGGTATGCAGGCGCTCTTGCAGTAGATACAGAGGAGCTTTTAGATAATAGCATTAGCGAGTATATTAGGAAAAACATTGTTCTCATATAGTCATTTCGTGGTCCGATCATCACTTATTGACTCAGACTGGCTAGAACAAATCATCCAGTAATCAATAGTGGTAGAGGGTAATAAGCATTCTTAGAAGTCGCCTACGTGCCATATGCAAAGCTTTAAAGGCTCTGCTTAATATCGAGATACTTACCAATACTGGTTTAGTAATGAAGGCAGTCTTCAAATGAAAGTAGCATAAAGATGCACGTGAGTAGGGTCTCTATGGACAAAAATGGCATGTGCGACAACCACGGTAATCTCTTCATTGGGAGCTCTGAAGACCTTAAAGTGGTGATCGAGTTTCTCCAAAGAGAGCTTGGTGGTGCAAAGCTTTTTGGGTATAGGTATCACAATGGTAGAATTGCCTTTAGTGAAATAAGTAACATCAATGAGATCTTCGTTACCTCAACAGATATTCAGAAACCCGGTTACTACAGGGCTTCTCCTGGGTATAGGTTTAGGCATAGCTTTAGTTCTCCAAAAGTTTTTCTCTTACCCCCTGAGCACGTGATCTTGACTGTTTCTCGAGACTATGACATTTTAGAGAGCAGTAGCTCTTTCCAGGGGCTCACCGCCATATTTTTCGGAATTAAGCCTTGTGATCGCAAAGCCATTGACATTCTCGACCGCATTCTCTACGGTAGAAGCCCTGTGTACACTACGAGAAGAAATGCTGTAAGAGCAGTTGTTGTTGAGGAGTGCTTAGAGCCTGGGGAAACATGTTTCTGTAGCACTGTAAACGCGGGTCCCACAATATCAAGTGGTTTTGACATAGCTTATGCAAGGCTCTATGGAGATTTACTTGTGTTTAAGTATGGTAGCTCGCTTGGAGAGAAGATATTGGGCAAGGTAGGGCTTCAAAAAGCTCAAGAAAGCCACGTTAAAATGTATCTAGAGATGGTTAACAGGGCCACCTCCACGATGCGTGGTAGAATACCTAATACCAGTGAGATTCAAAAAGCTCTTAGGGAGAAAATTAGTGATAAGCCTTTCTGGGAGGAAATCTCATCTAAGTGTGTAGGATGTGGAAACTGTAACTATGTGTGCCCAACATGCTTCTGTACTGAAATAGAGGATCGCGTTGCAAACGGTTTTAGTACAAGGGTTGGGGTGTGGCTAGGCTGTCTCACCTATACTTACGGACTCGTAGCCGGAGGGCACTTTAGACAAGAGCTGTATACTAGATACAGGCACTTCATACTACACAAATTCCTATTTTACCCAAAGCAAGTAGGCGATATTGGGTGTGTGGGTTGTGGGAGGTGCATAACGTGGTGCCCCCTTGGCATAGACTTAAGAGAAACACTGAGGCGCATAGCTGAAGTGAAATCACAATGAGTATTGGAATTCAGAGAGCTACCCACATGAACAATCCATTTACATTCAGAAAAGCGATAATTGTTAATAAAGTCGAGGAGACTCCTAACACGCACACCTACACCTTAAAATGTGATGGAGAGCTTAAGGCGCTGCCTGGGCAATTTAACATGCTGTACGTCTATGGACTTGGAGAAACCCCTATATCGCTATCCAACATCCCAATTTTTAGAGGCAGTCACACACTACTTGAACACACTGTTAGAGTTGTGGGAGCTGTAACAAGGGCCATTATATCAAGACTAGAGATAGGGTCTTTAATAGGCATCAGAGGGGCCTATGGAAATGGGTGGCCTTTAAGAGATGCTGAGGGAAAGGATGTCGTTATCGTTGGTGGAGGTATTGGTATAGCACCCCTACGACCAGTAATAAAGTACATTGAGCACTGCCGAGAAAAATTTGGGAGAATCAATATACTGTTTGGCGCTAGAAGCCCTAGGGATATGCCTTATAAATACGAACTCAATAACTACAATACCATTTCAAACACTAAGTTACTTTTATCCTCAGATACCCCAGCAGAAGTGTGGGCGCATTACACAGGCTTTGTCACAGACCTAATAGAGTACATCGATGTGAATGTAAAGAACTCTGTAGCCTTTGTATGCGGTCCTGAGGCTATGATGAGAGTGGCTGTTAAGAAGCTTCTAAATAAGGGGTTTAAGAAGGAGTATGTATACATATCACTTGAGAGGAGAATGAGGTGTGGAATTGGCGTTTGCGGTACTTGCCAGTTTGGGCACTACTTTGTTTGCAGAGATGGACCTGTTTTTAGGTATAGTGATGTAGAGGATTACCTATGGGTTGAGGGAATATAGATGTATAGCGTAGCTATAGTGAAATTAACATCGTGTTCGGGTTGTGTAAACGAGGTTGTATACGCCTTTACGTTTAGTGATGTGATTAGTAAGTATAGGATAGAGTATTCTACGGAGCTAACAGATGTAGAAGAGATGAGAGAAGTTGACATAGCTTTCGTAGAAGGCTCTATAACTAATAAGCGCCAAGAGGAGCTTATAAAAGGTGTCAGATCCAAGGCAAGATTTATAGTGGCCGTGGGGACATGCGCTATTATGGGTGGTGTGCAAAGCCTAAGAGTAGGTAGTGATATAAATGATGTCAAGGGGCTTGTTTATCCAGAGCCTCACTACATAGAGGTTTACAGCAGTGTTAAGCCTATTACCGACGCTATAACGATAGACCTTGCTATCCCAGGCTGTCCCATAAATGGTGATGCTGTGGTCTCCTTTTTGAGGAAATACGCTTTAGGTGGTCTCCCTATAGCAATTTATGAGTCTGTGTGTGCTGAGTGCAAGAGAAGGGAGTTAGAGTGTGTAATGGTTGCATGGGGGGTTCCGTGCCTAGGCCCCGTAACTATCAGTGGGTGCAGAGCTATATGCCCATCTTTCGGTAGAGGGTGTTATGGGTGTTACGGAATTAAGTATTTTGATTTAGATAAGGGAAAGATTGAGGCCTTCTCAAGGCGCTTAGCAGAGTTGGGGATGAGCAGGGAGGACGTGGATGCTCTGCTCAAAGGCTATGGCTTCAGAGTTTATTCAAAAATTACAAGAGATGAAGAAACTTGAGGGCAGTACTAACTAGGGTTGAGGGAGAGGGCAGCGTATTAATCTTGGAGAGAGATGGCCGCGTAGAGAGAGTAGTATACGAGGTTTCTGAAGCACCGAGGTTTTTTGAGTACCTTGTAGTGAGTAAGAGCATAGAAAGGGTAGTAGATATTGTGAGTAGGGTGTGCGGCATATGCGGAGTCTCCTATAGCTTTGTAGCGGCAAAGGCTTTTGAAAAATGCCTTGGCGTAGATGTGGACCCCGAGGTAGATATGATTAGAGAAGCGCTGCACCTAGCGGAAAGGGTGAAGAGTCACATACTGCATGTATTCTACATGAACTTGCCAGACCTTGTGCAAGCAAAGTCGTTTGCTGATATTGCACAACGAAATCCCAAGCTTTTGAGAAATGTGCGAGACGTGCTGCTGTGGTCTAGGAAGGCTATGGAGGTTTTAGGGGGCAGGTTCCATAACGTTGTTAACATAAAGGTAGGAGGGGTTTACAGGGTACCAGATAGAAGTGCTTTTGAAAAGCTTAGGAAAGAGCTGGATACGGTGATAAAGTCGTTTACAGAATTCGCTAGCTTTGTGTTAAGTGTTAAGCCTTTCGATGAATTTGCCTGGAATGTTAATGCAAAGATTAACCAGGTATCCATATACTCACTACATGAATATCCTCATCATGGTGATAGGGTGCTTTTAAATGGGGATGAGTACAGCGTTGCGCAGTTCTATAGAGATGTTGTGAAAGTTCTGCAAGTGCCGTATTCAACAGCCCTGCACTACAGGATTAAGGGTATTGAAGGCTTTGTTGTGGGGCCCTTCGCGAGGTTTAATCAATTCTATACTATGTTATCTAGAGAGGTTAGAGATTTTGTGGAAGTGCATGGCTGGAGACCCCCACTAAGTAACGTAATGCAAGGCTACGTTGCTCGCATAGCAGAAGCCTATGAGGCTCTCTTAGCACTTGAAAGATATCTAGATGTGTTTAAAAATGCTATAGCAGTGGATTCTAATAGCAGCATCTCTAGTAGAGAAAGAGGTAGTGTTGTATGTGAATATGCTGTAGAGGCTCCTAGAGGAATACTCTACCACAGGTACATAGCTAGCGAAGGAAGGGTAGCAGTATGCAGTATCATAACGCCAACAGCACAAAACCTGGCCGCAATGAGCGACATTGCGACAACTATTACACAGGGGAGAAAAGCTGATGACAATGCCATATCCATAGCCAAGAGAATTGCAGTATCCTTCGATCCCTGCATATCATGTTCTGTTCACGCACTGCAAGTCAAAATCCTTAGAATTTGAAGCGCAATACCCAACGAACTGCACACCGTGGGGGGAGAGGTTAGATTAGAAATACTTGGAACTGCGTTTTGACGCTACAGCGAGATGGACTATGGTTATGAAGTAGGTGTTGCAAGTCCTTAGATAGGGATGTGAGGAGCCGCTAGGAGCAGTCTGCAAGGGGGGCACTCTTGCTGGTTATTGCTCAGAGCTATCAAATTGCTTGAGTATTTCCCTATAGGTTTTGGGGCCGGTTCTTTCCCCTACGAACTCTATGACAATGTGCTTAAACCTTGGCTCAAGCTTTCTTATCTCCTCCTCTATCCTTGTAGAGAGCTTTTCAGCATCTTCAACCTCCATGTCTTTATCAACCTCAACCTCAAGTATAAGCATGAACTCATCCTCTGTCACCATTGTTGCGTTAAAAACATTTACATCTCTGATCTCCTTGAACTCAAGGATCTTATCAATAACCTTCTTAAGCACTTCCTTAGGTGGCGCTCTCCCTATCAGTACCTGAAAGTACCTATAGCCAAGGGTGATTGCTGAGACAAGGATTACACCAGATATTACAAGGCTTCCCAGTGCATCTAGCATAGGGTTGCGTGTTATCAGCGTAGTTAATGCAACAGCACTTCCACTAACATCACTAGCCGAGTCTATTATACTACCCGAAAGTGTCGGATCCCTGCGACCACTTATCACAAACCAGTAGACTACTGCAAACCCTATGGCGTTAATGAGGAATGCTAGGGAGAAGGTGTAGAGAGAGTAGGTCTTTACGTTTATCAACATAGCCTCTGAAATCACAGCAACAACTTTGAATATCGCCACTGTGAAGATAAGACCGCTGAAGATCATTATCGAGAGGAGTGTAAAAATGTACACCGCCCTACGCCCACCAAAAGGATAGTATATGCTTCGCTTCTTTCTCTCATAACTTAGCCCGAGAAGGAGAAGACCAAGTCCAACAACATCCCCAACATCGTTAAGCATATCAACAAAAACACTTGTAGCATTTGTACCAGTCATGCTCACTGCTTTAAGCGATACTGATACCAAGTTTATCAAAAACAGAATTAGCACTGGATGCAACTTCCCGTTTCCACCTGTAGCAAGTATTACTTTTTGACTCTACTTATAAACTTTGGGCAGTACCGTAGCTAGTTTCTTCTAAAGCTATGTGGTTAGGCTAAAGTACAATTATAGTAGCCATATGGAGGTGTAGAGCACTATTACAATCACCGTGTTCGCTATATTAAATGATAAGGCTGTTTTTATGAAGTCAGCAAACCCTGTCTTTATGTTCTTGTTGCCCAGTATGTGCATAGCTACGACGTTTGCTCCACTACCTATGTATGTATACCCTCCTCCAGCTGTTAACCCTGATAGTGTGCCCCATGCAAGTATCAGGGGGTCTACACCAATCTTTACAGCTATGCTGTCAACTATTGGTAGTAGCGTTAGTGTCACAGGGATGTTCTCTATGAATGCTGATAGCACTGCAGAGATAATGAATATTGCTACGCCTAGGGCGAGAATATTCCCGCCCATTCTCCCAATTATGAGATTTGCTATAGAGTCCGTAACTCCGTGCTTCTTTAAGGAGTTGCTTAGGAGAAATATTGCCACTAGGAATAGGGGGAGCTTGTAGTCCAACCCCTCTTTAAGAGACTTCTCAATGCATTTAATATCTCTATGCACAGCAACTCTCGTTATGTACAGCCCTGCTAAAGCCACTATAGCTGAGAGCGTTAGTGGTATTCCAAGCTCTTTTCTAAGGCTAAGGAGGGCTATCTTAAGAAAGAGGAATAGTGATGCTTCTAAAACAAACCACTTGTCAACAGAGCCCTCATCCATCCTAGCAGTATTAACATCTCTCTTCCCTCTGTGCACATAGTTTTGAAGAACGTACAGAGCAGTTGCTATGAGCATTGGTATGATCACTATGAAGAACATAGATGGTCTCGATTTATATACGAAGAAGTCTGTAAATGCGAGGTTGTAGTGCCCAGCAACAATAATTGCTGGGGGGTCCCCCACCATCGTGGCTGAGCCAGCCATTCCAGCTGTGAGCGCTATGCCTATGAGTACCTCCTTTGCACTCACACCTAGTATAGATGCTATTTCAAAAGCTATGGGTGCGAAGACAAATACCGTAATAGTGTTCTCAAGAACTAGGCTAACAACACCACTAAGCAAGATCACTACGTATAGGAGTAGCAATGGGTTTTTAACTCTGGCTACAGCTCTATACGCAATCAACTTCCCAAAGCCAGAAACCTCAAGTATAACACTGTATACACTCATGCACAGTATTAAGCCTATGACATCCCAGTCAACAAAGTGTAAAAAATCATCGAGGGAAATCGCCTGAGTTAGTAGTAGAACAGCTATTGCAACGACTGCTATCACGTGTCTCTCAAGTCTCTCTAAAGCCAGTAAAGCAATGGTTGCAACAAATAGAGTTACAACAATAACCTGGTAAAGATGGTGAAAATCATTAAACATTCCTTCTCAAGCTACTTTAAAAGTTTGGTGTAAGTATTAAAGCTTAACTCACTAACCCTCCCCACACTAACCAGTAAGTACTTTCAGCTAAAATTCACCAGTGTAGAAAGGAATGTGATGCGCAAGCTTATTGACATAGTCTGTCATTTCTAAGTGTATGTGACACCAGTTAATAGTTAAACGCATTGCGTAGCTGTGTTAAACCTAGCTAAACATTAACTTCGCTATGCACCTCAGCTACGCAAGTTTTTATATTCCTTCCTTATACATACTTTTAACAGGCGAAGCCCTGATGCAAGGCGTGCTCTTGTGGGTATGAATAGGGGTATTATGGCTATAGTTATCGCAACGCTTGCAGTACTTGTAGCAGTACCGTACTACGCCACAGTGAGCACTAGAATAGCTATCGCGCCCTATTCACAAATGCTAACTGTGATTATCGTCTTTAACCTAGCCATACTCAAGGCACATGGTTCAAGAGCTATACTCATCTACCTCACGCTACACCAGAAGGGAAGTGCAGATATTTAAGATCGGCACATCCACTAATATCATTGAGGAAGCTCCTCTGGGCTCAATACCGTCAGAAGCCAAAGAGGTTCTACTCAAGTTGTTTGAAGAGTTTCAGAGAGAATTTGGAAAGAAGATAGAGCTTATAAGTGGACCTACTGAGTATGGGAAGCAGCACCTGCTTAGGTACATCATCATGCCCTGCTCGGCATTGTACACAGTAGCACTAGCACTACTTCTAATGGCGTACAGCTTCTCGTGGGGGGCACTCCCTGAGGTAGCCATAGTGGGGTTCTGCCCCAATTGAAGCTATTGAGATAGCTCTACTTGTAACGGCCCTTGCATCCCTCACCTATGGAGCTGCTAACGCTATTAGATAAAGCTAGTAGAGCAGGCCTTGTCAAGAACCTGGTTCTCTACCCCTCAGGACCTTTAACAATGTTTACAGTATTTTTCACCCTGACGTTCTTCTATAATCTAGCTCGTAACTACACAATAGCTGAGAACGTCGTTGGTAGCCTCTTGACTAGGGCTTCTGTAGGCTTAGTTCCAACAATTTTGGGTAGGTGTTTGACTAGGACTAGCTAGGAGAAGAACTGCTCTAATCATTTTAGTGCTTAGTGTAGCACTCTTGGTAATAGCCCTAGTGACAAGCCTTTGCGTCAGGTAGACAAGGAGTATAGGCGCATTTTGAAAGTACAGTGATTCAAAAGTCACCGCATTTTCATCAGCTCCTATAGGTAAAGCTGCGCATGCGCCATGCAGCGCCTGCTTTTGAGCATTGTGTACAGCTATTGCTTTGGTTTTGATGCCAGTATGAGTCTTCCCACTGTGTGAAATCCTCTTCCTGACCCATGGTGAAGAGGACTGACTTTATCTAGTTTCCAGCCCCACTCAGATACCGCATCTGGCTTTGCATAGTAGTCTAGCACTTCAAAGATGTATAGAGCAACTTCGCCGACGTCAACCCTACTCAATACCCTACCCTCTATCCAGCCCACTGCGTCTAGCCATATTGGTGCTGAGACCTTGTTTGCTTTTCCAAGCCTGAGGCTAAACATCTTCACCTTGTCCACACTCCTCCCACTAGTTGTCCCAAGTCCATAGACTATGTTAACGTGCTCCTGCGGTGGTATGTTGAACGTTGCCTCCTTTGAGTGCTCAATGCATTTAAATGTGTAGTTCTCTCTATCTATTGCTACAACTAGTGCTGGGGGCTCTTCAGATACTGGTGTCACCCAGGAAGCCGGCATGGCATTCACTTTCTCACTCTCACAGAGAGTTACTATCACTACCACAGGCCTTGGGTGTAGGAGGTAGTAGAAGCTCCTAGGCCTTGAGGCGCTGCTCATCTTCTCACCGCGGGTTAGGTCAGGAGCTCGCTATATGCAATAGCATCCATGTTGAGCATGTACGCCAAGTCCCTGAGCTCCTCAACCCAATCCCCAACCACAACTACGTGATGGTTTGCAGGAGCATACCTTGGGACAACCTCTATAGGCACGTCAAACTCTATCATAACCTGCGTTCTGCAAGTAGAATACGTTAGGAGCCCTGATTTCACAACCCTGCCTCTCTCTATGAAGAGTGTGGTGAAGTCCCTGTCAACAGACGCTAGTGTTACAACGCTGTTCTCAACCTCCCCCACTACAGCGTAGGGTGCGGAAGTTTCGAAGTGTTGCATGGCAGTGGCCTTCCCCTTGATGAGGTCCAGGGCTATGGTGCAGTGTGCAAGCATAGCCTTATTGGACTTGAAGGAAACTGCGTTTCCTATCCACCCACTTCTACCACTTAAAGCCTTTGCAATCACCATGCCCAGCGCAGCTTGTAGATCAGCCTCACAAACAGCGACAATGTTTTTGCTGTTTAGTAGCGAGAGAGGTATGCAAGGTGTGACTCCATACTTAAGTATGAATGGGAAGCAGTCTATGGAGATCACATTGTAGCCCTTCTTCGCCAGCTCCTCAAGAGCTACATACATTCTCGCAACCTTTTCCAAAGCCTGCTTAGAGGCTTCGAACTCAAAGCTCTTCTCAACCTCACTCACAACCTCCTTCACCCTATCACCACTAGCAGAATCCATCATGGAAGCGAGATGCTCTAGGGGGATGATGTCTACTGCTGCATCAAATCTGGACTCAAATACTTCCTCAACCTCGCCCTTATCTCTATTAGCAATAATAGCAACCCTAGAGCCCACAACTTGAGCAACACCTCTCGCAACTCTCATAACCCTATCAACAACGTTCTCGCAGTCAAGAGAGTAGTACTCTTCACACCAGTAAAGCCCTGCTGCAATACCCTCTCGCTCTAGCTTAGCCCTAGCGGAAACAGCAGAAGCAAGGCTATTGTGCTCGCTATGAGCGACAATAAACACCCTATCAGTAGAGCCACTAGTAGCAAACCTATACACGAGGTTACTTGTACCACCAGTTAATACAAGGACTATGGGCAAGAACTCCTGATACTTTCTACCAAGATCCTCCGCCTCCTCAGCTCTTGTCACAATACCACTGTGAAAGTCTATACCATATCGGCTAAAGTGCTTTCTGAAAACCTCTAGTACATTGGCATAGTACTCCTTGCCATGAATTTCAGAAGCAAACGGGATAACAACTATTGGTTGCATTAGAGAGTCACAAAGAGTTAGCGAGGCACATAGAGCTTATAAAGCTTGTTAGCCCCAGGGGTGTGAAAGTTCTCTTATGTTTTTTAGTGGTGTTGTTTGTTGTATGTACTCACTATGCTTTACTGAAGCTCAGCGCTGCTCAGCACACCCTCAGGGGCTTCGCAGCCCCCTGCAAGCAAAGGACGCTAAGCAAAACTAGACAAAAACAAAGAAAAAGAACAACCAGAGGCAGACTGTGGTTTAAACTATTATAGTCTTTATTCCTACAAGCTTTGCAAAGCTTGCTATTGGCTCCACATAGTCTCCATAGATCATGCTTGCGTGGTGCACAAAGCCTTCCTCTACTAGTGTTCTATACACTTTGTCTAAGTCGTCCACCTCTACCCACACCCAGCTCCCTCTGAACGGTCCTTCCTCTTCTAGCGCTCTCCCCCTGGTTATGAAGAGCTTGAACTCCCCGCTGTACTCCACTAGCCTGCTTATTGTGACTACCCCAGGTTTTAATCTCCCTTCGTAGGTTCCGTAGGAGCTCTCAACACCTACATCCCTATACATTATGCTGTGGTAGAGCACTGGGCACACTGCTTGACAGAGTGTTGGTGGGGCATTGCCACAGTGCCACGCTAGAAAGACATTTGGCTTTGTTGGGTGCCTTATGGTCCAGTCTATGAAGAAGGGTGGTGATGCTTCTAATGAAGCCTCGTACTGTATGAGCATTGTTAGAGCTCCGTATACATCAACTTCACACGATGACATTATGCCTGACTGCGTCAGCCTTGCGAGTACGTGACAAGGCGTTATACCGTAGTACCTCTGTATCTCAGTCCAGCACCTAAATCCAAGCCCTGAGAGCCTCTTCTCACTAGCAATTTTCCTTAGCACAACCTCAAGCTTAGCTATTTTAATTAGGGCTTCCCTAGGGGTCTTAGAAGTGTCTGCATAGGAGCTCATCTCCTCCACCACCTCCAAAACCCTAGGGTCGCTGTCAGAAAGGCGCCTAGCCTCTTCCACAACCTCTAGCAAAGTCACATGGACAACCCTCTGCTTGAACTTCTCAGCCATAGCAGCTTCATTAAAAGTTACTGTCTCAAATCTCTCTGGCCTAGGCCCTATGAGACCTATTCTAGCACCAATAAACCTCCTGTGTATCGACACCACTCGTATGAATGCATCGAACGACTTCGCGAAGTCCTGATCTTCTGGAAAGACTATGCCGCCAAAAATAAATGGTACTCTCCTCCTATATAGTGCTGAGGTTAGCGATAGGGTTCCGCAGAAAGAGTCTGATCTTCTAAAACCGCCTGGTAGCACTGGTGGCTCTCTAGTTGCAAACACAGCTATTGGGTAGCCCTTGAACTCCTCAGCAACCCTAGCCCCAGCAAGCTCATCGCCAAAGGTTAGGGTTGCGAGCACTAAGCCATTTACACTCCTACTCTTAAACAACTCCACAACTCTCTCAGCATCGCTATCATCAGTGACGAGACCGAGCTTCGTATCACCCTCCCCTGGGTACACAAGCTCAACAACATTGCCAAACCTACTAGCTATAACATCGATGAACCTCTTCTTCAGCTCCTGAGCCCAAGCCTCGTCAAAGGGGTACCTATGTAGAGGAACAAATCCAAGCCTAACCTTCTCCAAACCCTAGCACCCACACCCTAGTTGCACTGCCCACAAATTTAAACTTATTACACTACTTCATACCATAAATAAACTTATAGAATTGGTGCAAAGCCTGCTGGAGTTGTAAAGAGCCTCAGCACAATTGTGTAGAGTGCCGTGGGTAAAGCCATATAAAACTTTATTTCCGCATATACAGCAATTTTAGCGGATGCTAGGCAATGGGCTTTACGACTGCTGACGGTTATGTTAAGAGGTGTGTAAGGTATCTACTACTTGGTGAGGAGAGCAGAGCTGCTAAGCACAGCTGGCTTTTAGCAGCATTTATACTGGCTCAGCTTCTCGACTACATAGACGAGATTAGGAGCGGTGTTTGCCCTTTTTGCAAAAAGCGCCCTCAAAACCTCTTTAACCACTTGACACGCGATGATTTCTGTAGGACTGTGTTCAACTCTCTCGTTATGAGAGGAGTAGAGCTTCACAGAAAGTACGGCCTTATCAATAGGCGTAATATTCGCGCAGGTGTAGCTAGGGTAATATTTGATCATGGGTGTTACATAGATTTGAGAAGAAGTGAATCCGTAGAGGAGTTGGCTAAGAAGATTAGGGAGGCCATGAGGAGGTGCCTTGGACAGCAGTAGAAGAGTGCTGAACTAGGCATGACCAGGAGCAGAGGGGTCAGCTACACACTACAGCTTCTCGACAACCTCCCTAAGCATTGTCTTAGCCCTTGCAGGGTCCTCTCTAGCCACCTCAATGAGCCTCCTCATGCAGTGAGCAAGCTCTCTATCCCTCAGTAGAACTGCTAGGGACTCCTCCAAAACACCTTCATCTAGGTACACCATCTTCACAGTCATGCCGCCGTCTATAACTATGTTGACCCCTGTCATCCACTCTGCTTCATCTGAGGCTAGGAAAGCTACTAGTGCCGCTACATCCTCTGGTCTCCCTACCCTACCCGCTGGGTGCTGTCCATGGTCTAGAGGGGTTAGCCTAGGCTCTCTAGGCGGCACTTGCCAAGCGCTTGTGTCAACCCAGCCTGGGGAAATTGAGAGCACTCTTATCCCATACTTAGCAAGGCTTATTGCCATTGCGTGGGTTAGGGCAACCACACCCCCCTTGGACGCTGAGTAGGGCTCTGTGTTTGGCTCTGATTGCAAAGCCCTCGTAGAGGCTATGTTTAGTATAACCCCCCTGCCCCTGGCCTTCATGTACTTAACAGCGTGCTTACTGCAAAGCCAAACTCCTGTGAGGTTCACGTCTACAACTCTTCTCCACTCCTCTAGAGACTGCTCCTCTAACTCCTTCCCACTAGGCATTATACCAGCGTTGTTTATGAGGACATCTATAGAGCCAAACCTGCTGTACACAATCGCCATGAGGTTCTCCACATCCCTCTCATTAGCAACATCAGCTCTTACAAAGATTGCCTCTACACCCCTAGCCCTCAAGTCCTTTTCCCTAGCCACACCAGCAACCTCATCCACATCAGCTATAGCGATCCTGCAACCCTCTAAACCAAGGCGCGTAGCAATTGCAGCACCAATACCCTTAGCACCACCAGTGACAACGCAAACCCTACCCTCAAACCTACGCAGATGCATTACAACCACAGCAGAGAGATTATAGGAAAACCTAAAAATTATAAAAGGTATGGTCTTTCAATTAGGTTGCCCTTTGCTACAGCTTCACTTCCCCTGATTCAATTTTATTTGCTAGCGAGCCTGCTTCAACATAGGAGAATATCCACGCAACAGTTGGTAGCATGAACAGAAATAGCGCAGCCAGTAGGAATGCCGAGGTGTTGAACAAGTCTCTTAGCTTAGCAAAGTACAGGGCATTTCCTACCAAACCTATGAACAGCAGTAGAAACCATATTATAATTATAAGTAAGGCTATGCCCATCCCTACAATAGCGAGCGGTATTGCTATTATCAACAGCACCGCTCCCCCTATGTACCCCACCTTCATTAGGGTAGAAGCTGCTGAAAAATCTGCTGGCCTCCACAGTGCAAAGCGGCTTACTGATGGTAGGAGGAAGGCAAAGAGGGTGACGAGAAGCAGAATTACTGCTATAAACATTAGCACACCCCCTGTTATTGCTAGCCCCACTGTAAGAGTGCTGACTGAACCTGGAGTCGCTTCAATAGCGGGTAGTAGAGGTGATATTATAATGGCTAGCGAGATCGCTAAGAGTATTGATGTGATTATCTGAAGCAGTGATGCTGTTCTTAGCTTCTCCAGCCCCTCTAGCACAGTATTTCTAACCTCAAATGAGCTCATAGTCCCCACACCCACAAACTCTCAAGAGCTCTTACTATAAAAACTTTTCTCTCAAATAACTCGTGTACAGCAACAAATTTAGATTGAATTGGCTAACTAGATGCAAAATACAGTACACTGCATGGAGCTACAGCATCGGCTTAGTGCTGAGCACAATAGCACTATGCTATGCTATCGGTGGAATGATTATATTTTTCTACAAAGTTTAAATATAGGATGCATAGATACTTCTGTGGTGCTAGCATGGCGTTCGCAACAAGACCTACGTCAGCACCTCCCCCAGAGGCGGAGAGCATTAGGAGCTTGACGAGGATAGCGGGTATACTGGCCTTAGTATTTGGAATAATATTGATACTAATCGGTGTGCTCACCCTCATCTTTATAGTGGGCATAATACCACTAATATTCGGCATAGTAGACATTGTAATTTACATAAATTGTAATGAGATTATCCGCTTAGTTGATGAAGGTGACTATAGGAGGGCTAAGGAGAAGACGCTTGTGTGGATGATAATAGGGTTCATACTCGGGGGGTTAATAGTTGGCATACTGCTCCTAGTATCATACCTGAGGTACGATGATCTACTTAGACGTGTCCAAGCACCCACTACACCAGTTTAAACACTTAAACTATTTTTCAACAACACTCTCCTTGAAAAGAGGGTGTGTAGCCCTAGACCCCCTAAGCCTCACTAAGCTAGCAGGAACCCCGCTCCGAAGAGCTGGGGAAGTCAGACCTCTAATATGTCTGCTATTGTGAGGGTTTTTAGGAACTCTATTCTCTTGCGCGTTGGTGGGTGTGTTGATAATAGCTCCTCTAGCCCTATGAATGGCTCTGCAAGTGCGTATATGAAGAGTGCTCTTATCTTGCTGTTCTCGACAACGCTCCTAGCGCTTCTGTACCTGCCATAGAATTTCTCGAGGGATTGAAGAGCCGATATCATTGTAGCTGGTGAGGTGACTTTTGCCCCATGTGCATCTGCGTAGTACTCTCTCAACCTGGATAGGGCTAGCACTGCAAGCTGTATCAATATACTTACTACTACTAGCACTATACCAACTAGTAGTAGCACAATGCCCTCGCCCCCACCCCTCCTCCTCTCACCGCCGTCCCTATAAAGCCCAGTGTACATGCCTATGAACATGAGGTACCTACCGAGGAAGTATATTAGAGATGGGAATATGCCGAATACAAGCATAACTGTGTTATCCCTGTGCTTGTGGTGGCCAAGCTCATGGCCTATCACAGCCTCAAGCTCCTGAACACCCATTACATTCAAAAGCCCCCTAGTGACAGCAACATACCTACCCATTATTGGTGAGGAGTAGGCAAAAGCATTTGGTATTGGGATGTCCGCCACCATGGCCTTTGGTGGCTTTACCCCAGCCCTCGCGGCAACTCTATCAACAATCTTTTGCAGCTCTGGGTCGTGCCTACACCCATAGGAGATATTTATTAGCGCTGGCGATACTAGCCAAGCAATAAATGAGGGGATTATGGCAAAGGGTAGTGCAAAAGTTGCTAAGGCTAGCGTAATGTCGAAGCCAACTAAGTGAAAGAGCATTGAAAATACAAACACTGTTGCTACAACAACTCCCACACCAGTAACAATCATAGAGCTCCTCAAGTGGCTTAACCCAGCTGGAACCCTACCCCTAATCGCCTTCTCAAGAGAGGTGCCAGCAACTATTAGCGTAGCTATGGCAACGATGTACGCGAGCAGATCCATGAACAGCCAACCCCAGTAGAATGAAAATAGTGGTATGCCATAAATGGGGTGATCTTTTGGTGCAACAAGTGCTAGTAGTGCCCCAAGTAACGCTACAACAAAGAGTATTACTGCTGTTAGGCTTAAGACGTAGAGTAGTTTACCCCTTAGGGCCAAGTCTGCAACACCTATTGCTTTCCTTCACAGTCTCTTGTTCTGCAACTTATTAACTTTTATTGTGAATCACATAATTGCTGTGCACACCTGCGTGGGTGTAGCCTTTGAGGCTAAAATGCGTTCAGGAGTTCATTAGGAGTGAGTACTTTGATAGGGATAGTAAGAGGGGGCTTTTCGCAACCTTCACTTGGCTTGTTGAGGAGGTGGGCGAGCTTGCAGAAGCCCTCTTGAGTGGAGATAGGGAGAGCATTGAGGAAGAGCTTGCAGATGTTCTTGCCTGGACCATAAGTGTGGCTAACCTTGTTGGAGTAGATGTCGAGAAGGTGTTTTTGAAAAAATATAGTGGGGTTTCTAAGTGCTTAGAGAGCTCTTCTCCTAGCCAATAGCCTCAAAAGCTTTCTGTGGGTGTTCGCATCCCTATCTGGCTTCCTAGGCTCTATGTGGATATAGGTGAAGCTCTTCACATGCCTCACTACCTCACTCTTAATCTCCTCAATAACCTGGTCAACCTCATCCATACTGAGCTTAGAGTCCAGCTCTACATCCATAAACACAGCGTACTTATTGGGCTCAAGTGCGAAGGTCTTCACAGAGTTCACATCTCTCACAGCCGGATTTGATAAAGCTATTTTCACGGCTCTAGCGATGTCATCTGCAGGAGCAGCTCTATAGACAAGTACGCTTATGCTTTCAGAGACTATCTTCGTCATGTAGACTACGAGTATTGTGTTGAGTGCTGCAGATGCTACAACATCTACAGCTGAGTAAATGTGTGATAGAGGGAGTGTGGCTAGGGCTACAAACCCGCCTAGAATGTCGTAGATGTTTTCAAACAATATGTACCTGATCAGCGGGTTTCCATAGCCCCTCTCCCTGGAGAACCTCCTATCATCTCTGTAGGCAACAACCATAGCGAGAATATCTAGGGTTAGAGCAACTGAGACGAGCTTTATCCCCAGGCCTGTGTTAGAAATTATAGAGCCGCTCCTCAGTGCTGAAATGGTTTGGGCAATGCCTAGCGCTACAAGAGAGCCCAGGGCTAGGAGCCCTATGGCGAAGCTGAATACGTAGAGATACATGGTTTTCCCAAAGGGGTCAAACCTCTCTTCACTCTTAAGAGCAATTCTATTGCCTGTGTAGGCCAGGGCGCTGTTTAGAAGATCCCCAAAGCTTCTCAAAGCCTCTACAAAGACAGCTTTAGAGCCTGTTAATAGGGAAGCAAATAGCTTTAGAATAAATACCGCTACATTGGATAGAAAGGCTATTACAGGGCTCTTTAAGTCAATTGCTGCGCACCGCACCAAGATATACTGCTTTGAGGATGCTTATAAGCTTTTAAAAATGCTAATCTCTCCTACTTTAATAAAATACTTTATAAGAGGTGCCATAGGTGCCTCCACCAGGTGTTGACGTGCCCGCCTATATTATAGCAGCAGTGCTTGGCGTAGTGCTGTGCCTATGGGGTATTCAGCTATCTAGGTTCATAGCCTCTCTAACAACAGCCGCTGTCTTAGGCTACCTGACGTATACCTACACCTATGTTGCTCTTGGTAGCACTGCGCTTGCAATTATTTTCATGCTCATAGCTATTGGCGTAGGGCTTGCACTCGGCTTTACGCTCTTTAGGCTGGGGCTTTCAATTGTATTTGGCTACATGATTGCCTCAATAATCATGAAGTCTGTTATAGGGTTTAGGGGGGCTGCACTAGCGCTAATACTCACTGTAGTTTTTGCAGCACTAATACATGTTTTGAGTAAGCACATCCTCGTTCTGCTATTCGTTGCAGCAGGCTCAGCTCTTCTCTACAAAAGCCTTGTGGTGCTAGAGCTCTCACCAGTGCTCTCACTAGCAACAGTGGTGCTAGTAG
>Ga0185307_1000549_pt1 | contig 23307 bp, 26 predicted proteins | sample LHCtaG_FD_128010 | JGI IMG/M metagenome (GOLD analysis project Ga0185307, IMG submission 128010) | Hot spring microbial communities from Little Hot Creek, USA to study Microbial Dark Matter (Phase II) - LHC4sed_matched (SPADES... | ecosystem: Environmental > Aquatic > Thermal springs > Hot... | reverse complement strand
GGGGACGAGGGCGTCAACCTCTCTGAAAGTGGCCTTTTTTAGTTCCGCGTTTTCTGGGATGGCTTCAATGACTAGGTCGGCGTTTGAAACCGCCTCTTTCAAGTTTGTGGTTGGATGTATTCGCGCCAATGTGTCGTTAAGCTCTGCTTCGGTTATTTGGCCCTTGCTGAGGAATTTCTGGAGGCTGCTTCGAATCATGTTCATGCCGTTGTCAAGAAACCTCTGTTCAATGTCCCTTAGGTAAACCTCGTATTTGCCAACTTGAGCTGCTACTTGTGCAATGCCGTGTCCCATCAAACCAGCACCTAAAACTGCAATTCTTTTAACTTCCAACACCTTTTTCCTCCAATTTCAGCAAAGCGTTATAAAATTGCAGATAAACCGCTATTAGCATTTGTGGTGGCTATGGCGGTATTCGACATGTTAACCGTCTTTAACCCTTAACATGGCCGCAGCACTAAGGAGAATTAATCCAACACCAAGGTAGCGGATTGGCGGAATGTACTGTTGGAAAATCACCACAGCCCATAAGTTGTGAAGTAAAGGGTCTAAAAGTAGGATTGTTCCTTCTGTTGTTGGCGAAACCTCGCTTGGCTTTACATAGTTTAATAAGCCATATGGAAGCGCTGTGCTAAAGGCGGCAAACATGAACAGCAAGGCAAACTGTTGTAGGTTAGGCATTGAAAAGCCCACGAAATTCTGGTTTGTTATGAAAAGCCTTAACATTGAACCTAAAAACACTGTGCAGATAGCTGAAAACATGAAGGTGTTAAATAGTGCCTGGAGGGGCGTGTAGCCCGTTTTCCTAGCCCTTTTAAGATAAAGGTAAACAGCGTAGAGAAATCCCGCGGTAAAGGCGAAGCTGACACCTGCAACATTAAGGTTTGACAAAGGCTCTGTCAGTGCTCCGCTCACAAGCAAAACTCCTAAAAATCCAACAATTACTATGACGAGTTTTTCGAATGTTAGCCTTTCTTTTCGAGAAAGGGCGGCCAATAACGCCGTGAAAAGGGGTTGCGTGTAAATTAGGGCTACAGAAACGGCGATGGGGCAGCCGAAAACAATCGACGTCAGAGCTGACAAGAGGAAAGCTGAGAAGACTAAGCCTATCAAAACAAAATATTGCAAATCTCCCTTCTCAAGCTTAAATCTTCCCCTAATCAGCAAAAATATTAAAGGGAGAGCCAACGTTACGCGATAAAAGACCTGTTGAAGGCTTGAAACTCCAACGTTTTTAAGAATTGTTGAAAAAACGAGGATGAAACTGAAGCCAAAGCTAGCAAAAACCAGCAATCCATGACTTTTTGTAAAGCCCAGCAGACTACACCATTTTAGGCACTTTAAACCGTCTAATAGGATTTTGGCAGTCCCAGCACATGTTGCCCTATGAAGGCTAATGCCATTTGATGCGTGACGGGCGCCAGCCTTATGAGGTTTATCTCCCGCCACCATCTTTCCACGTCGTATTCCACAGCATAGCCATAACCGCCGAAAGTCTGCATCGCGTGGTAAACAGCCTCTATTCCAGCTTCAACCGCCGCCACCTTAGCCATGTTGGCTTCCGCTCCGCATTCTTGTCCACGGTCGTAAAGCCAAGCAGCCTTATAATTAAGCAGTCTCGCAGCCTCGATTTTGGCTTTTGCTTCCGCCAGCGGAAACTGGATGGCTTGATGTGTCCCTATAGGGGCGTCGAAAACCCTTCTCTCCTTGGCGTATTCCACAGCCTTTTTGATGGCTAAAAGCCCCAAACCGCACGCTGCCGCGGAAAAGGACATGCGTTCCGGATTAAGCGTGTCCAAAAGCAGATACCAGCCCTTCTCCGGCTCGCCCAGAACGTTTTCTTTAGGAACATGCAAGTCGCTAATGTAAACTTCGAAGGTTTTTGAATAGTTTATGCCGTGCTTCTCAATGGGGATTATTTCTATGGCTGGGTTTGGCAAGTCTACAAGGAACAGAGTCAACCCAATAGTCCTCTTAGGTGCTTTATCAACCGGTGTTGTCCGCGTCACTAGAAGCATGCCTTTGGCTCTATCCGCGCCGGAAATGAAGATTTTCTGGCCGTTAATCACGTATTCATCTCCGTCCTTGACAGCCATGGTTTTGATGTTCAAAGTGTTTGTTCCGGCATCCGGCTCTGTCAAGGCGAGGCAAAACTCCATTCCCTTGGCAATTTTCGGCAAATACTTTTCTTTCTGGGCTTCGCTGCCATGTTTTGTTATGGATAAGCCTCCGAAAACCGAGGACAAGCATAGAAACCATTCTCCAGCCAGTCCACATCCCTCTGAAACTAGTGTTTCCATGGCCAGCAGCATTTCAAACATGCCCATTCCGCCTCCGCCGTATTTTTCCGGAATCACTATGCCTGGAAAGCCAGCTTCAACGAGGCTTCGCCAAAAGTCTTCGGGAAACTCGTGTTTTCGGTCTTTTTCCCGCCAATATTCTGGACCAAAGTCGCGGGCGATTTCGGCGGCTGTTTCAACTATCATTTTCTGTTCTGGTGTTAGCTCAAAATCCATACTTTCACAACCGGTTTCACATTTTAGAACTATTCTTTAAAATACTTTCTTGCCAAAAGCCAGAAATGAAATGGAGAAGTAGATGTGGATTATTGCTTTGCTTGGGTTGGCCTAGGTATATAAATCCCGTGAGGGTCTATAGCCCTTAAAATGGCTAGCTCCTCATATGTCGGCGGCTCCGTCGTTGGCACGTGCTCCGGGACAATTAGGTCGAAACCAGTGTTCTCCATAATCTGCTGCAGTGTTACGCCAGGATGAATCGTCGCCAGCCTAATCCTCTTTATTTCAGGGTCAAAGTCCATTTGGCAGAGATTCGTAACCACAAGGGATGGCCCGCCGCCTAACAAGCCGGCTTTTTCTCTTGCTCCTGGTCCATCTAGGAAGCCTGGGCTTGTTAGGTAGTCTAGTTTCTTCACCATTTTTCGCCTTTCATGGGTCATTATTATTACGATGCGTTTTGCCGATGAAACTATGTCGTTTCCACCTCCGCTCCCTGGAAGCCTCACGGTGGGGTGTTCAAAGTCGCCTATATAGGTGGTGTTTATGTTTCCATACTCGTCTATTTGGGCTGCCCCAACAAAACCCACGTCCACGTGTCCTCCCTGCAGCAGCAGTCCAAGCGTTTCAATTAAGCCTATGGCTGCCGCCGCCTTGTAGCCAAGCCTTGAATCGGCGATTGAGAGGGCTATGTCTATGGCGTTGGAGTCGATGAAACCAGCCTCATAAACTATTTTGGCTTTTGGTGCATGCGTTCTTTTGGCCAACATGGCAGCAATCATGGGCAAACCTGTTCCAACGAAAACCACTTCGCCGTTTTTTATGGCTCTTGCCCCACAAACCGCCATGAGTTCAAGAGTGCTGTATTCGCCTAACTTTGCATAATTTTTCTCCATCATACCTCCTCCTAGTATGGGAAGGGCTTTTTGGCTCTAAGCTTCATGAGGCGTTCAAAACCGATTTTCCTGAGAAACTCCATGTGGTTTTCAACCCCCGTTATGTATTCTTCACAGTATTTTTGCCATCCCTCCTCCGTTTTGCACTGTTGGTAGTACATGCGTACGTGCTCCATGTCATAGTCGTAATAATTGTAAACCATCATGGGGTAGGCGCCCCACGGGCACTCAACGACATAGTCCACATAAATGTTGGGAATAGCCGTCTGGTCTGGTTGCGAGCGGATAAACTCCGCATCCACAATTTCTTCAGCTAAAACGATTACTTTTTTACCCGCTCTGGCCCCCTCCACGTCTTCGCCCTTAATGCCGTCTATTTGGGCGTTTCCCTCCCTATCCACACGGGAAACGTGCACTATGCTGAAGTCTGGGCGCACTGAAGGCACAAGCACAACCTTCTCGCCGGTGAAGGGACATGTTATGACTTCCGCTTTTTTGGGTCTAAACCTTGTTTTTGCAAGGAGATCTGTTCCAAGCATGCTTTTTAAAGGCATGAAAGGAATACCTAAGGCGCCGCCGAGAAAACGCAACGCCATCGCCAGATTCGTGTAATCCTCGATTTCCACGGCTCCTTCACGGATTCTCCGCTGAATATTTGGAGCCAAACCAATGCCTTCTATGGCGAAGAAAGCCAGCTCAAACCGTGAAACAACATAGGCTCCGCAGAGAATGTCAATATCCATCTCTGAGCCACAAGTGTAAATTGTTAGGTTCCGCTTCTTCTGTCTAACTAACTCGTGGGCGAAAGCCATGGGAGGCCTCTGAAAGCCGAAACCCCCCCAGAAGATGTGAGCCCCGTCTGGAATTAGTTTAGCCGCTTCTTTAAGGGTTATTCGCTTATCTTCCACAGGCGCCTCAACCAACAAAGACACCTCAACAAGTATTGCCAACATTTACAATTTAAAATTTTCAAGAAACATCGGACTTTAAAGCTCTAAAGGGACACCGTAGGAATCTTTAAAGAACACTTCACTGAAGGCTTTCCTAGGCCTTGGAGGCGGATTTTCATCCGGAACCCCAACCGGGAGAAGGGCTATAACCGCCAGGTCATTTGGAACCTTAAGGATTTTCTTAACCTCTTCCTCGTTGAAGGCCCCAATCCAGCAGCTTCCATAACCTAGGGCTGTTGCCGCCAAAACCATATGCTCAACAGCAATCATCGGATCCTGCTTGTAGGGAATTCTCGTCGCCGAAAGTGTGTATGGAAGTTTTGTAGGCGACGCTTTAGGGTCTCCCAAAGCCACAATAACAGTGTCAGCGTCAGCTATAAACATCTGATTGTTCGCCGCAGCCGCCAAAGCCTTTTTGGTTCCCGCGTTCCTTACAACTATAAACTGCCACGGCTGGCGGTTTCCGCCAGAAGGGGCTAGTCGTCCCGCTTCAAGAACCTTCTTCAAATCTTCTTTGGGTATTGGATGGGGCTTAAACTTTCTTATGCTTCTCCTCTTCTCTATAGCTTCAAACAAGTCCATAATTTTCCCACATCCCTTCAGCATTTCCAATTTACAAGAATTTTTAAAATGCTTAATTCTTATATAAGTGCCTTATTAAAATAAATGCGTTAGTCTCTTACTTATTGGAACGTGATACTATGCGGAAAACAATATTTAAAAAGCTTGAAGCTCAAGGGTTAATCGCCAATTATAACCGTTTAAGGAAGAATCTTCCGCCAAGGCTTCCTGAAAGGGTTTACATTTGGGATGAAACCCTAAGGGAAGGCGTTGAAACCCCAACAGTGTTTTTAACTTATGTGGAAAGGGTTAAATTGGCTAAGTTGCTGGACGAGGCAGGAGTTTCCATCATAACTGTCGGTTTTCCAGCATTGTCGGAGGAGGAAAAGAACGCTGTTAAGAGGATAGCCAATGAGGGTTTTCAGCAGGCCAGTATAGCTGCCTCAGCCCGCACCGTAAAAAGCGACATTGAAGCATGCCTTGACTGCAGTGTTAGGGAAATTCCAATTTTTACTCCATTTAACGGGCTTAACCTCCAGTATAGGCTTAAAATGTCAAAGGAGCAAGTCCTTAAAAACACGGTTGAATGTATAGAATATGCGAAAAGGCACGGCGTCACAGTAGACTTTGTTTTGGAAGACGCCTCGAGAACCCCCTTGCCCGACATTCTGCAGATTTTTGAGGCGGCAGTGAAGGCGGGCGCGGATAGGCTTGTAATTGCGGACACTGTGGGTTTTCTGAGGCCTCTGTCAACACGCTATCTGGTTTTTCACGTTAGGGATGGTTTGCAAAAATCCCTCAAAAAAGATGTGCCCCTCTCCATTCATTGCCACAATGATTTTGGCTTGGCAACTGCAAACACTCTGGCAGCTGTGGAGGAAGGCGTTGCCTACGTGCACACGTGTTTGGTTGGATTTGGAGAAAGAGCTGGAATCGCCCCGATGGAGGAGGTTGTCGCTGCCCTAGAAATTTTATACAACATCGATACAGGCGTAGACATGAAAAAGCTTTATAGACTCGCACAGCAGGCGGAAAAAAGCTTTGCCTTGCCAATTCAGTTCCATAAACCAATTGTTGGTGAAAACGCCTTCTCCTATGAAGTTGACGAACACGTTGAGGGAATGCTGGCTCATCCGCTAATATACGAGCCCTTCCCGCCGGAAATGATTGAACGAGAAGCGCAGTTCTACATTGGGCGTAGCGGTGGAAGACAGCTGGTTGAAAAACGTTTGGAGACTGCCGGGATAAAGGCTACTCCTTGGCAGATAGAGGAAATAGTCAGAAGAATTCGAAGCATGCAGGAAAGCTTAGACAAGGGCGGAACTCAAATGACCTTTTATCAGATTAAGAAGCTGATGAAGGAACTGCGGAGGGGCTTAACGGAGGAAGATTTCTGGCACATAGTGGAACAGGTTACAAAGCAAAAGCCTAAAATCCCAACGCCACAACCGGAGATAAAAGAACCCTAGGTTAGGGTTAATTCCTCAGCAGCTTTTCTAATCTCCTCGGCACACATGGGCCTTGGATAGTTGTAGATTGGACCGCCTGGCTTCTCGTTATAATAGGGGCGATTACAATCTGGGCATCCAGAGGTTAAGAAGGGCGTTCCAGACAAAATAATATGCTTTAGGGTTTGTTTTTCAACGCCAAAATCTATTATACGGTCTTTCCCGTCGAATTTGAAGGCTTCAGCTCTTGCTGCTCCATGAACTATTAAGTGTCGGGCCAGCTGAATCCGCCTATATTGTTGAATTGACGGCGGTTTCCAATTTTCTAACGCAGTCCCAGCGACAGGTGTAAAGGCGAAAAGAGCTGGCAAAACCCCTATGTCAACGCACTTCTGAATGATGTGCACCATCTCTTTTTCAGTTTCGCCCAAACCCACAATAAAATGGGTGGTAACTTTGCCCCTTCCGAAGATTTTCACAGCCTCCCTCAACAAGGCTAGCTGCTTCTTCATCTCGTAGGGGCCGCCAGCCGATAATCCCTTGACTCTGTTGAAAATTTCCTCTGTCGCCGCGTCTAAAGGTATGCCTATTCTTTCTGCTCCGGCTTCGGCCAAGCGCCTTATGTTTTCAGGATTTAGCGGTTGGCATGAAACCGATATTGGAAAGTCTGCGTGTTGAGAAACCGCCTTAACAAGGGCTTTGAGATGCGCGAAGACCTCTGGGTAATTTAGAGCTTGTATACAAACACGCTTTATTCCTCTGTTTTTTGCAGTTTTCTTAATTCCGTCGAGGACTAGGTTTGTGGGGAAGGCTGGCCATGAAACCCTTGAAAGCATGTCGGCTCTGCCTTGGCTTTTTCTAGCTTGGGGGCAAAATCCACAGTTTGCAAAGCACTTGCCCCTTCGATAGGTCATTAGATAGGCGGTTGTAGGCTGAGCGTCAAGCTTTCCACTGAGCAAGCCTAACACTATGGCTGAGCCAAGCGAAACACGAACTTTCTCTGGAAGCCCGTGATTTAATGGCAAGGCTCCACACCGTTGTGCTCTTCTGCTAAAGATTCTGAATTCATAAATATTTTATCATTATCCACGCCAACAGACCACTAAGGGCGTGCAGGACTTGCGAAGGTCAAGACTTGAAACCTATGAAGCTATTCTATCGGCGCTGGCGAAAAGGCCGTTGACAATTGACAGCATAGCCTATAGGACTAACATGGACTGCACACTGGTGGGACGGTACTTAGAGTCGCTTACGAAACACGGACTTGTAGAGGAAAAATTCACCAACAAAAGGAAGCTTTACGCCATAACCGAGAGGGGTATAGCGGTTTTCAGAACCCTAAGCTTTCAAAGATATTTGGATAAAATTGCAAAAACCATAAAGGCAGCGAATCTGGAAAAAGCGGCACCCACACCCATGATAACCAACGATCAGAACGAGGATAGAGAAAGCGAGAACTGACCATTAAAGGGCAAGCAGACTTAAACGAGATTTATTAGCCACAGCGTAGGCTTTATTAAAGAGGAAGATGCGACCCTCTTCAGAAGCAATCTGGCAAATGCCCAGCGAAGAGTTATCCCGTCTCTTAGACAGCGGCACATTCCATTCCATTTCCAGAAAAATCCATTTTTATGCACCAAGCTTCATGTATTATAGGACGGCTTATTTCTGCTCTTCAACAAAGGATTTTCCAACAATATCTGTGACGGGCAGCGGTTGCGCTTTAAAGTGCAAGCACTGCGGTGGAAAAGTTTTGGAAACCATGTATCCAGCCAGAACCCCAGAAGAGCTTTACAGCTTATGCGGTAGGCTTAAAGGCGGAGGAGCTGTGGGCTGCCTAATAAGTGGCGGATGCCTTCCAGACGGGTCGGTTCCGCTGGACAAATTCTCTGAAGCTATTAGGCGGGTTAAAGCCGATTTCGGGTTGACGGTTTTCGCCCATGTCGGAATCGTGGATTTCGAGAGGGCTTTGAGGCTTAAGGAGGCTGGGGTGGACGCGGCTTTAATAGACATTTTGGGAGCGGATGAAACGATTAGGGAAGTCTACAACCTCAACGTGACCGTTAAGGATTATGAAAATGCTTTAAAGGCCTTAAGCCAAGCCCGTTTGCCCTTTGTCCCCCATGTAATTGTTGGGCTTCACTATGGAAAGCTGAAGGGGGAACTGCACGCTTTGCAGATGATTTCCCGCTATAAGCCCTCGGCCCTCGTTATTATTGCTTTTATGCCAATACGTGGAACAGCAATGGCGCATGTGGAGCCGCCTAAACCCTTGGACATAGCTCGCGTTTTAGCCGCTGCAAGAGTTACATTTCCAGAAACACCCCTAGCCTTAGGATGCATGCGTCCAAAAGGCAAACACAGAGCAGAAACAGATGTCTTAGCCATAAAGGCTGGGGTGGACGCCATAGCCTTCCCAGCCGAAGAGGCCATAAAATTTGCGGAAAAGCAAGGCTTCAAGATTAGCTTTTCATCCTATTGTTGTTCGCAGATATATTTGGACTTCTTGAAAGCCTAGCGTCACATAACGGAAATACTTCTAGGTTTTGCATGATATCATTTAGGTTTGAATAGCAAGCGCTGAGCCTTTTCTCCCCTCACCTACCAGCCGAAGCGTTTATGCTCTTACCAGCTCGAAATGGAACATCAACAGTGAAAAACAGCTTAACTTTAGCTTTGAATCTTTAAGATAAAAAGATGGGAATTTCAGTTGTTCTGAGGGTATCAGCACCTTAACTGTAGTAAGGTGCCAGTCCTATCATTAAGCCGCATGGCTTAATGGGGTGTTTAGGTGAAACTTTGGATACTTTCTCGACTAACACTTTAAATTTCATTTTTATCCCAAGTTTAAGCTTCGTGTGAGGGTGGAAAAGCTTTTTCAACAATTCAGTTTAAATTTAACTGGCATGCATAATGTTAAGCTTTAAAATTTAGTGTCAAAACCGCAGTTCTACATTTTCCAACAAATTAACTGAAACAAATAAAAAGGAGCTTAGCAGCTGGAAGTTGCATTAGAATTATACTGATTACGCTGCACGGACTCATGCTCTTTTCAGGGCGGTGTGGGAAAAATTAAAAGGGTTTGCCTTCCAAAGTTTATGGCAAAGGGGTGAAAATTGTGGCAAAGGTTAAGGTTGATTGGAGCAAATGCAACGGCGACGGCGTCTGCGTTGAAGTCTGCCCAGTAAACGTCTTCGAGCTTAAGAAGCTTCCAGAATATTCAGACACCCAGAAATCTGTTCCCGTTCGAGAAGGCGACTGCATAGCGTGCATGGCATGCGTTACATCATGTCCAACACAAGCAATAACGGTTGAAGAATGAAGGGGTATTCTAAGGGCTTAAATGAGAAAACCGAGGATGATGTAAAAGCGCTTTACATCGCCAAACCATTTGTTCACTTCCTTTACGCGAGTTCGTAAAGGTTCTGTTAGAAGATTCTACAAGCCTAAACGCAGCTCTTTTATATAGGCCAATGGTTAATAACCCGACTTGTCCGGTGATGAGATTGAAGTTTTCAGTTGACATAAACTGTGATTTAGGCGAAAGTTATGGAGCCTTCAAAGTTGGGAACGATGCTAAAATAATGCCATACATAACCTCCGCAAACATTGCATGTGGCTTCCACGCCGGAGACCCCCTAACAATGGCGCAGACCATAGCCCTCGCAAAAAAGCACGGCGTAGCCGTCGGCGCCCATCCAGGGTATCCGGATCTCATGGGGTTTGGAAGGAGAGAAATGCAGCTAACATATGAAGAAGCAAAAGGCTACATTATTTACCAAGTTGGCGCCCTTCAAGGCTTCGCCAAAGTTTTCGGTGTTGACCTTCAACATATAAAACCCCACGGCGCCATGTACAACACTGCCCTAAAAGACGTGGAACTCGCCAAAGCCATAGTCGAAGCCATAGCGGAACTGGATGGGAACTTGATAGTTTTTGCACCACCAAAATCCGCTTTAGCCAAAGCAGCCGCTGAAGCTGGGCTCCGTGTCGCCTACGAATTTTTCGCGGATAGAGCATACAATCCAGATGGAAGTCTGGTTTCACGGAAAAAACTTGGCTCCATAATTGAAGAGCCGAAAAAAGTTGTTGAAAGAGCTGTGAAGGCTGTAAAAGAGGGCTTGGTGGAGGCTTTTAACGGTGAAATAGTGGAGCTTGGTGTTGTGCAAACCATCTGCGTCCACGGCGACACTCCAACAGCCGTAAAACTCGTCCAAGCTTTGAGAAGCGGATTAGCCAAGGCGGGCGTAGAGGTTAAACCCGTAAGCCATTTTATATGATTAAGGAGTCGCCATGAAGGGAGCTTATCCTTCTGCCCGCTACCTGCCTTTAGGCGACACCGCCTTGACAGTCGAGTTTGGCGACGTAATCAATTTGGAGGTGAACCGTAAAGTCATAGCCTTAAACGAAGCCGTTGAGAAGGCTGGAATAACAGGTATTGCGGAGCTTGTTCCTACGTATAGGTCATTGCTTATCCGCTACGACCCAGCGAAGACAAGCTACGAGCAACTTGTATCCCATATCAAGGAAATTGAAAAAACCCTCGGGGAAAAGCCTGTAGAAGCCCAAACCGGAAGGCTCACAGTTCCAGTTGTTTACGGGGGCGACTATGGGCCAGACCTAAAGTTTGTAGCCGAATATCATGGCTTGGCAGAGGAGCAGGTGGTTAAACTGCACTCGGGAAAAGAGTATAGGGTATACATGATAGGCTTTGTTGCAGGATTCCCGTATCTAGGCGATGTTCCGGAAGAGATTGCGACGCCCCGCCTTGAAACTCCCCGTTTAAAAGTTCCAGCCGGCTCCGTTGGCATTGCAGAAAGGCAGACTGGGATATATCCATGTGAGGCTCCTGGAGGTTGGCGGATAATAGGCAGAACCCCCATAAAACTTTTCGACCCTCAGTGGCACCCTCCAGCTCTACTTAAGCCGGGAGACACGGTTAGGTTTAAACCCGTTTCAGAACAGGAATTCAAAAGTATTGAAGAACTTGTCCAAAAGGGCGTTTATAAGCCGCTTTTTGAGGAACGGCCGCGATGAATCTTTTGCAAGTTTTAAAGCCTGGATTCTTCACAACCGTGCAGGACCTTGGGAGATATGGCTATCTAAAGTATGGGGTTCCAATTTCAGGCGCCATGGACATGTTTTCCCTTGTTGCAGCGAACATTTTGGTTGCAAACAACCCTAATGATGCGTGTCTGGAGATAACTCTCATCGGACCGGAACTCCAAGCCCTAGCGGACACGCAGATAGCCATAACTGGAGGCAAAATTTCCGTGAAAGTTAATGGGGAGGACGTGCCCATGTGGCAAACATTAACCGTGCATAAGGGAGACATAATCTCCCTAGGGAAAGTGGAAGGCGGTTGCAGAAGCTACCTATCCGTTCGAGGGGGTATAAACACACCCGTAGTTCTTGGAAGTAGATCAACCTATGTGCGGGGTAAATTCGGCGGAATCGAAGGCAGACAGTTAAGGGCTGGAGACATAATAATGGGATTCAACGTTTCCCTCCTCAACGCTGAGTATAAACTGCCAGAAAAACTAATACCCCAGTTCACGGGCAGTTTCAAAGTGCACGTTGTTTTGGGCCCTCAAGCCGACATGTTCACGGAAAGAGCCGTCGAAACTCTTCTTTCAAGCCAGTATGGGGTTACGATAGAGTCTGACCGAATGGGCTACCGCCTTGAAGGCCCAACAATAGAGCATAAAGGTAAGGCGGAAATAATATCGGACGCCCTCCTTCCAGGAGCAATTCAAGTTCCAAGGAACGGGAAGCCTATCATCATAATGAAAGACGCCCAGACAACTGGAGGCTACCCCAAAATAGCCACCGCAATAACTCCAGATTTGGATATGCTTGGACAGGCAAAACCAAACGACATCATAAAGTTTATGGAAATCACACTTGAAGAAGCCCGCGAAAGATTTTTGGAGTACCGTAAAAGGCTTTCTGGCTTGGCTGAATGGCTAATTAAGGTAGCTTAACCTTTTAAAAATGCTTCACCTATTCTAGTGCGTGGTGCCAATGTCGACCCAGTATGTTCACAAGAAGGGCACTTTATCCCTTGAAAAATTGATGGCGGAAATGAGGGGCAAGCCAAATTTCCGAAAGGCTGGAGCCATAGCTGTTTTTGTGGGTGTTGTCCGCGGCGAAACCTCCACGGGAGACAGAGTCCAGAAGCTTGAAATAGAAGCTTATGAAGAAGGGGCTAATGACGTGTTATCTAAGATATGCCAAGACTTGAAGAATAGGGAAGGCATAGTGGACGTTCAAATACACCACTTGCTTGGCGAATTTGATGTTGGCGAAGACCTCGTTTACGTTCTAGTGGCTGGTTCCCATAGGGAAAACGTTTTCCCAGTCTTGAAGGAAGCTGTTGAGCGCTATAAGAGGGAAGCTCCCATTTTCAAGAAGGAACATGTTATTGCCAAAGACGGCAAGGCTAAAGCCTACTGGGTTGCCGAGAAAGATAAGGAGGAAGGTTAATTTCCGAAAAGTGTTATTAAGCATTGCATAAAACTATTTGGTAGTGGGATGAAAAGCTTTGGAAAGTAAAAGCTACGCGTGGTTTGAGAGACGGCGGAGAACAAAAGCCTTGGACTTGGCACAAGAGCAGATAACAAAAGCCCTAGACACTGTAACCTTGCTTAATCTAGGCATGCAGAGAATGGCGGAAAACAATAGAAAAGAGGCCATGCAACACATAGAAAACATTTTCAAAGTGGAAAAGGAGGTTGACAGGCTAAGGACCGAAGTTTTCAAGGAGCTTTCAAAGGGGGTGGCTTTATTCGCTGAATACCGCGAAGACTTAATGCACCTTGTGAAAAGACTTGACACCCTTGCCGACCACGTGAAAGACGCTGGAAGATGCATAAAAATGCTTGAGAACGCAAAAATCCCGAAGGAACTGTGGGAAAACACCGCCCACACAACGGCTCTGCTTGTTGACTGCGCCCAAGCTTTGAGGGGGAGTATTGAAAAAATAGCCGTTGACCCATCTGCGGCCATAAATGGAGCGAAAAAAGTTGAAGAGATTGAAAAGAAAATAGACGATGACTACTTGAAAACTAAAGTTTTATTCATCAAGTATGGAAAAGAAATGGACAGCGGCTCAATGGTCATATTCGATGACCTAGTAGAGTTTATTGAACACGCCGCCGACATGTGCGCGGACACGGCCGACTACATAGTCATCCTAGCAAGCCGAGAATAACCAGTTGTTATTTCAATTAGATTTCAGGTTGATTTTGATATGGCTTTTCCAAGGGCATAGGCCGAGGCTAAAACGAAGAGTATTCCGCCGAAACCTGCCAGTAACGTTGACACGTAGGGATTCTCCACCGTGTGTAGTGTGTAGTCAGGCATTAATCCTTCCCATAAGGGTTCAGGCTCTTCTATGCCTAAGGTTTCAGCCACCTTCTCCAGCCCATCTGGATAGGTTGAAGCAAAGGGCTCTAAGATTGCAAAGCCTAATACTATTGTGATTAACGCTTTAACATACCCCTTCAATGTGCATTCCCCTTGAAAAGTGTTAAACCGTTCAGGATTGCTGGTTGAAGTCTATATAACTGCGTAGTGAAGGCCGTTGTTATCGCCGCTTCGCCAAGCCCAATTAACACGTGCCAGAAAAGCATGGCTGGAACTGTTACAGCTATTCCACCAGCCTGCGAAAAAACCGGTGAGACGCCTATTTCTAAACCACAAGCCAAGGCTCCCAAAACAACTGAAACCCAAGACGCAACAAAAACCCCCAAAACAAAACGTTTGCCACTCATGGGATTGCCAGCAATAAGCCTAACAACGAAAAAGCTTAATCCACCTATTACGGCCATGTTGAAAATGTTTGCTCCCAAGGCCGATATTCCACCGTCTGCAAAAAATAATGCCTGCATTAACAAGACAATTGTCATACTAAGAACTGCCGCGTATGGACCTAAAACAATTGAGAGAAAGGTGCCTCCAACTAAATGCCCACTTGTTCCATATGCTATTGGAAAATTAATCATTTGAGCAACGAATACAAATGCGCTTGAAACAGCCAAAAGTGAAGCAAATGACTTTGAATAATTAGCCTTGGCCTTTCTCCAACACCAAACAAGAAAAACCGCAGACAAAACACTCATGAGAATGGAAACTTCAAGGCTTAAGTAACCGTCGGGTATATGCATCCTACCACCTTAGTAATACTTTTTTAATAAAAAGTATTACCTTATAAACCTTTCCGAACTCACGGTCAATTTAACCAACTCAATCGCTAGTAATACTTGTGTAAATGCTCAGATAGAACAGCATGTCTTATGAAAAATTTATATGAAGAAAGCAAACGAAAAATTTATATGAAGAAAGCAAACAAAAATGCGAAGGGGGAGAACTCTATGAAATTTAAAGTGCAAGTGGAAAAGGTATCTAAGGTCTCACCAAAACATCCACCACCATGGTGGTGGTGGAAGATATTATAGAGGAGAAATGATGTAATAAAAAGCTCCCGCCAACTCCCTAATTTTTATAAAATTACTCTTTGTTTGAATGTGTGCATACTTAAACATGTTCCCATACAAATTGGGAAAAGTTCACAATCTTTGCAATTAGTTTTTTCAGTTAATCTCTTTCTCCAGTTTCTAACTTTTCTAAAGATGGGTTCATTCCATAGCTCGTAAATGCTTTTTTCGCGTATGGTATACTTTGTTTTGTAAGGCAGAAAGTTGCATGGACGTAAATGTCCATCTGACGTTATTATGGCAGTTATTTTTCCGCACGGGTTTCCCCTTACAAGATTATGTTTTTGTGTCGGTGTAAACTTTTGGCTTAAACACCCTCCAACATATATGTATGGTGGGGGAGACGGAAATTCAACAGCCTTTTTTAAAAATTCCATTGCGCTTCTGCCATCTAAAGCTAAGCTATCTATGTTTTCTCTCCCCCTCCCCTGAGGGTAAAACGGGTAAATGCAGATGGATTCAACCTCTAACCGTCGGGACAGCTCTATTAATTCATTAAATTCGCCAATGTTCACTTTCATTAACGTGAACAAAATCTGAACTTTCACGCTATAGTCGTTAAGTTTTTTGATGGCCGTGATTACCCTTTCAAACGTGTTGGCGTTCTGAACAAAGTTGTGAGTTTCAGCCGTGGCGCCGTTTAGGCTTACCGATATACCTTTTATGTTATGCTCCACTAATTTCCTTATTTTTACCTCATTTAATAAAGTGGCATTCGTGTAAATTATAAGCGGTATTCGCTTAGATTTTATCTCTTCAATTATTTGCCATAAATCGTCCCTAAGAAACGGTTCTCCACCTGAAATTGTTACGTCAGTAACTCCAATTCTATCTAGTTCCTCTACGAGTTTTAAGGCTTCCGTGGTATTTAGTTCTCCTTCCAGTTTCTCCGCAGCAGCGACGTAGCAATGACGACACCTTAAATTACAAGAGTTTGTTATTTCCCATTCAACATCTAAAGGAGCGTTCAACTTAACCTCAAACATAAATTTATATTAAGTAATTTAGGTGTTTAAATCCTTTATTAGTGGTACCAATGAAACTGGAAAGACATAAAAGTGACCGACCTCTCCAAAAATGTTGGGTTTAACTTAGGCGTGTAATGCGAAATTCTTGTTGTACCAAAATTTTATATGTAGTATGCTTAGTAACAAATAACGAGGTGGATAGACGTGAAATTTAAGGTGCTTGTCGAAAAAGTATCCAAAGTTTCACCAAAGCATCCAATTTGCGACTATTTCGCCCATCCAGGATATCTCTTGCGTTAGCAGCACTTATAAATAAATACCATTCCAATAACGAACATTTTTATTTCCCACATGTGCAAACTTACTCTTCTATTTTATTGGTTAAACGACTAACAGCAAGATAGCTTTGCTGCTAAGCTTTTGTAAACATTAACAAGTCTAGAAATTTGGCATTTTGCCAAATTTTCATTACACTCAGACCTAATTTCACGTTTTTGGAAAAATTTATATTTGCTACTCGATACTAAATGCTACATTGTGAGGGGTAAAAATGAAGTTTAAGGTGCTTGCTGAGAAGGTATCCAAAGTTTCACCGAAACACCCATGCGGCTGTGGCACAGGAATTAAGACGCCTATTGGAATGATTTAAACGACTGGTGTAATTCAGCAATCTTTGCCCCTCTTTTTATTTGCCATCTTAGTTAATGGGTGATAGAGAAAATTATGGAAAAACTGTATGTTTTACACAAAAGTTTTAAATCTTTACCTTAACGTTTACGTATGCTAGGGTTGCATTTAAATAAAATCATAGAAAAAGCTTTTATGTTCTCCGTTATGACATAGCTTAAACTTGGAGAGGTGTTGAAAGTGAAATTTAAGGTGCTTGTAGAGAAGGTGTCCAAAGTTTCACCGAAACACCCACACTGCCAGTATGTACTAGGCAAAATAGGGATAACACCCTACTGATAGGCTAAACGCTGATATTCCAGAGCAACACATGAATTTCCTCCTTATTTTACTTCTTTTCCATACCAGCTTTAAAATGCAAGCGATTATAGAAGTTAACATGCTAATTCTATCAATGTCCGGTTGTTGCCACAATAATAGTGCCGTTTTCATTTTTAATTAACTCAAGGATTAAAAGAGACTATGAATGCGCATGTCTAAAGAGATTTTTGAAGAATACAACAAACGGGAGAGTTATTAAAGAATTCACAAGATCGTTCTAAAACCGGTTCGAAAATAAGCAGTTAATGACTATGCGAAGTGCGCTTTAAAATGTGGCTTGTTACTTTTATTTGGCGAAGACTAAACCGCCAAAGTTTCAAATCTTAACTTATAACATAGACTTATGCAGCTGAGTTCCGAGAAAATCAGTTATCCTTTTTTGGAAAAGAGCATTTTTTAAAAGCGCACTTCGCATTATCCATTGGTTAATTGGGATTTGGAAGCGACCCGCAATAAACTGTAAAGCCTCTTCAAGAGTTTTAAAGGTGTAGGGTTTTTGGCGCATAGCGTTTCGGACATTTTCGCGCACTTGCCAAACGCCCACGGGCATTATATAACCCGGATGAGCCTCCCGAAGCACTATAACGGTGGCTTGCCGTTGTTCTTTTACAAGTTGTTCACACACAGCTAAACGCGCAGCATAATAGCATCCGCCTATCTCCGCATATGTGGTTCGCCCCTCAAAGCCTTCCCAGTCGGAGTACATGACAACGCTTCTGCCGCTGGGATTCCAAACAGTGCCGGGATACCAGGCTTCTATGGCTTCATAGCTCCATCTGCCCGGAATCATAAGCACTTCGAAAATGTTGTCTAAGTAACGGGACTCATGAACGCGGTACTCGCTTATCTCCGGGAAAGTTTTCACTTTTTCCATAAGTTCTTTAGAAATTATGCTGTCAACGGCCGTTATACTCCATCGGGTTGGCACAAGTCGTCTGTTCCTTTCTAAGCCGAAGGCGCCGACACTGAAGGCTCGCTGAATTTTTGTGACTAAAACTCCTCTGCGATAAAGCTCCAAAACGGCTTCGGCAGCCCTCAAATCCGTGTCATAATATGCCTTTTCAATCTGATGGTCCCATCGGGCGTTTCCAACCTGCAGATCACGAATAGGTGCGGAAGGCCCGAAAGGCTGAACCTCATCGTCCAAGACTATGAAGCCCCTAGGCTTCTTCTTTAAAAGAAGCTCAACATCAACGGGGTTAACAGCCAAAGCAAGCTCCCGCGTTTTCTCAATGATTTTGCCAGCTTCCCAAAACTTTTGCACGTGCACGCGGTACTTACCACGAACAAGCATGGAGCGGAAACCCACAATCTCGTCTATGGATTTTCCAAACCAGTATTCCGGCAAATCATATAGGCTTGTGTCCTCTCGGACTGGCGGAACAAGCGGACCAGCATAAACATATGGATAGCCAATCCTTCCAACAAAAACGCTGGGCGGAGAAGCCCCAGCAACATCCTCCCTTTGCATTAAAGGAACACTTTTCAAAAAATAGTTGGCGCGGACAATTATGGGACAACGGGTTTTGCCGCAGAGAAAACGCGAACCCTTACATGCAACGCATAAACCGCTACGTGAAGCCTTGACCACAACTTGACTTTCAATATAATTTATGTCAGATGCCACACCCGAACCCTTTAGAACATCAAGTAACCAAACATTAGGCGAACGCTTATCCAAACGCCCACGAGAAAGACTCAAGCCTAATCGTAAAATTGTTTAAATTAAGTCACTCATATGCTTTTTCCGGAATAGTTCACTTGAGAAATTCCGCGTATTCCTTGCTTTTAAAGAACCTTAAAAATTCCTTATCCTTTATCCTTTCCTCAACTTTATTCGCCCTCAAAAATTCCAAGTCTCTCGTGTCAGTCTTATGGCTGACCTATAAAACTTTTTTTGAGGGACCTCTTTTCGGTTGTAATGTCATAACACACCCTAAAGTCTTCCAAGTAATTTTTGGGTTTATTTTTGAGGCTCAAGAACGCCGCATAAGTTTCTCTTTCAGAAGTGTAAGTCCAAACAGGGTTAAAAGGCCTAAAAAGATTATAGCATATTTCCGCAATCTCGCGCGCTGCATAAAAAAGGTTAAGTTCATTCATCTCCCTCCCGGTAAGCGTTCTTCAGCTTCCCCACATATTCTAAAAGATAGGAGGCTTCTTCTGGAATAAACTTGAAAAATAATCCGGAGAAAGCCTATGTTTTTCAATCTCCCCTATTATTTTTTCCACATTCTTATCCTTATCAAATAGAACCCGAGCCTTCCCATAATACTTGTAGGCCCAAACCCACTCCTTCGGCTAACAAATTTCCTTCAACACATGAGAAAGCCTGTCGAAATGTACTGTTAGCAAGAGCTTTCTTTTACCACATTTAACAAACCGAAAAATCTCTCTTTTCTAGGCTTAGACTTCGTTAAAACCTTCACATCTATGTCGGAAAACGGTCCCATCTTCCCAAAAGCATAGCTTCCAGAAACCAAAATCAATTCAACGTCCCCAATTTTCCCAAAATCTCCTCTTTAACATCCTCCAGCAACTTCTCCCCTAACTTAAGCGCGAAACAATGGCGCCCTGGCCGGGATTTGAACCCGGGTCGGGCGGGCGACAGCCGCCTATACTAGACCGGACTATACTACCAGGGCTCTTGCATGTTTATTTTGCTAGAAAAGTGGAGAAAAACATTTCGGTTGAACTAATTTTTAGATTACGTGAAAATGGGGAGGCTTGGGAGTAAAGGGCTTTGCATACCCAACGAGAATGGAAAAGGAGAAAGTTAAGCTGTTAATTAGCGTTCTGCTTGTCATTGATGTCGGTAATTTGGGCAAAACCATTTTTCAACAGTTCTTTGATAAACTTCAAAGTTTCTTCCTTTGAGAGTTCAAATTCAATGTTATACTTTTCCATCACCCTCTCTATTAACTCCTTTACTGTTATCCTTCCTGATATTTGGTTCCAAATGTCTATTCCGACATCGTTGACAGCCAATATTGCTCCGTTTTCCCTGTTCACCATTAAATAACAATTTTTCTCTTTTCTAACGATTATGTTTGGCTTAGGCTTCACTACTTGGAACAATTCTATCCTGCCTTCCACGCCCTAAACCCCTAAGAGTGTTTATTATGGTCCCTATTATACCGATGAAGCTGAAGATTATAGATGAAACAAATAACACCCAAACAACATAAGGTTTTACTCCCTGCACGGCCCCGGACATAAGCTTAGGCGTTAATGCCAGTACTTCGATGATACCGAAATGCAACGCGGTGAAAACAAATACATATATAAGTATGCAGGTTACTACTGGGAAAAGTGGCAAATATAATTTCAGCACTTTTTTCTCGGCAGCTGAGTACTGGGATAAATGCTCTTTAAACTCTTCAGAGGAAATTCTCCCAAATATCATCTTGAAAATCTTAACTAGAGTGTCAACTCCATGTTCAAGAAGGTTTGGAAATTTTGTTACGGCTTGAACTATGAAATAACCATCAGTCTTAATAATTGGGGTCAATGTGACTAAGGCGCTTATGTGCCAGAAGAAGGCGTGAGCTGCCCAAACACTTCTAAAAGTGTTTTCAAAAATTGTCAGAAACGTAAAGACTTCGGCAAAGAAAAGACTTGTTAACGGACCAGCCAAAAATATCCAAATTTGTTTACGGGTTTCCATCCATACAGCATCGGGGGTCAATGTGTAAAAGAAGGGAATAAAAAAGTGAAATTCAATACCAATTTCCGCAGACTTTCCCCCATAATTATAATATGAGAGGGCATGTGCGAGTTCATGGGCAATTTCTATGAAATAAAATGTTCCCATGGAAATGAGCAGTGGGGAAAGAGGGCCTTCAGGATTAAATACAGCGATTACGATTGAAAAAATGTATGGAAAATTGTACACGAAAAGGGAGAAACCCAAAGCCAAAAAAATTGCATAAGATATCTGAAAAGCTCGGCTTTTTACGAAGAAGAATAATTTTTTTAAAAAGGCCATTTGTCTCTCGGTGATGGTAAAGAGTTTTATTTCGAAGCTAAAAATGTCCCCCTTTTTCTCCTTCTTGGCGGGGGGAAGGTTCTTTATGAAACCTTCCTCAGCAAGCAATGAAATAAGCTCGTAGACGTCTAGAGGCAATTTTACATCCTTTATAATCCTTGAAATATCCTCTATAGATTTTGTTCCGTCAAAGTTCTTCAAGACACTTAATACTGACTCATGAACTTTTATGTAGTTTGAGCCATCTGGTTCTCTAAGTATAAACATTTTACCCCTTTCATCTTCTTTTAGAAGCTTAACCTCTAACTTGTCAATTAAAACTGGCTTAAAATCAGGATCCTTTGTAGGTGCAACCGTACCGTCTACTCTTTTCTCTCGAATTTTCATGGTCCGCACACTTGACGGTTTAATTATTTTTGTAGTTTATGATATATGATATATTACTTTTTACTTTTAGGTTTATGTTGATGGACTTGGAAGTTAAAGAAGACCAGTCGAGCTTCCAATTACCCGTATTTCAAAACTTGGATGCTTCCCGTTCAGCGTTTTAGCTCATCAGTAGGGTGTTAATCCTTATTATATATAAGCAGAGAGTATTTCTCCGGATGTTTTAGTGAACCCTACATTATCAAAAAGGCTATGGAATTTTAGTCTACCACAAACGTTCCCATCGCCTTTCATCTGAATAACCGTAAAGACAAGGAAAAAGCAGTTTAGCCTTCGGTTGCTTGGCTTAGGGGCGACAAGGCATTTAAATCAATCGGCCATACTTTATTTTCGGTGAAAATGTGTCCCAGAAAATTGAAAAGCTAAAGCCGCCCTTTACCGTTTTGGCTGAAAACCGCAAGGAGCCCTTCACTGAAAGTATGGAAAAAGCTGCTGTTTACTGTTTCGCCGAACTGGAACGCGAAAAAGGAGGAGGCCTAATTTTAAAGAAAAAAGAGGAGAAAACAGTTTTCCTAGCCGAACTCCATTATCCCATTTGGGTTGCACCATGGAATGGGTTGGGCTTGGTTTTCGACGGGCTTAAGCAGTCTTCCCACTCAATAGCCTACAAAACCTTTCCAGACGTTAAGGAGTTTTTCGAAAAAGCTTCCAGAAGTTCAAAGTCTATAGAAACCTACATGGCTTTTCTCTCGGACAACCTTACCTATTTCCAAGCACCGGGCGAGGAAAAAACAGCGGTTTTTGATGCGTTGATTGCTGACACCATCTTTCTCAGCGAATTCAGCCAATACTTATCGGAAGCGAAGCCTCTAGAGGCGTCGGAGGCTTCAGCAGCACTTATAAGCCCGCATGTTGACGAAACGATGGTTTCGACTGTTCTTGAGGAGTTTGAGAGGTTAAAAAAGCGTTTTGCAAATGAGGTCTCTGTTCTCAACGAGTGCATGAAACTTTTAAACAGGACGACTAGAAGTTTTGCCAAGACCCTTCGCGGTAGGATAAGGGCTGTTAGAGAAGAGTTTGAAGCTGAAATCAGGAAACAGGAAGAAGTTGTTGCCCAAAAAATCAGCCGCCTAAACGAAGAGTATGAAGAGCAGAGGGTAAAGCTGATTAAAAACTTTGAGAGGCAGCTTCTACCCCTCCAAAAGGAGAAACTTAAGCTTGAAAAGACGAGGGATCAAATCCTCCGAAAATTAGAGCAGTACAACCTAGAGGCAAAATCATGTGCTGCAAGCGGCGATTCAGCTGGCGAAAAGAGATGGAAAGAAAAGGCCAATGAAGTCAAAAAGGAGCTTTCAGAGATAGAAAAGAAAATCGAAGAAACCGAGGGAAGGATTAGGGCACTTGAAGAAAATAGGTCGGCTGAAACTTTTAGGCTTAGGGCTGAGTGGGAAACGCGGATAAAAGAGGCTCGAAAAGACTTGTTGGAGCTTGAGGCTTCCAGAGACGCGAAAATCCAAGTTCACCAACAGGAGATGGAGAGGCTTGAAAGCCTAACGGCGAACATAATCCAGCAAATAGGTAATGTTGTAAAGCTTAGGGAGGCGGATCTGGCCAACCTCACCAGTTTCGGTCTTCCTTTAAAGCGTAAACATTTAAGCCTTGTTCACGTGCCCTTTTACCTTGCTTGCTATGAGGCGGATTTGAAAAAGCGTTATGTGGTTTTTCCCCCTTCAGCTGCCAACAGTATTGGTTTTACGGCAAAGCTTAAAGGCGCCCTTGGAAAGGCTAGGATTAAGCACCTTTTGACTCCAAGGTTTAAGATGGTGAACTCTATTCTGGAAAAGATTCCAGCTTTAATTGAAAGAGATGCAGCCTTCGCAAGAGAAATTCAAGAAGTTGGAGAAAATACCGATATGCTGAAAATTGAATCCATACGGAAGTCCATAGGCGAAGGCTTGAGAAGGCTTAGGGATGAGGACTGGCTTTCAGAAAAGGATTTTGAAGCCTTCAGCCGAAAAATTGCTTAGGCTTTCACTTCGCCTTTAGTCCTTTGAACTTTTTTATGGCGTACTCCACGATTTTTGAGGCTTCCT
>Ga0185307_1000545_pt1 | contig 23368 bp, 21 predicted proteins | sample LHCtaG_FD_128010 | JGI IMG/M metagenome (GOLD analysis project Ga0185307, IMG submission 128010) | Hot spring microbial communities from Little Hot Creek, USA to study Microbial Dark Matter (Phase II) - LHC4sed_matched (SPADES... | ecosystem: Environmental > Aquatic > Thermal springs > Hot... | reverse complement strand
TACCCGGCAAACCGCCCGAGTTCTACAAGGCCGTTCTGAAGCAGCTGGGAGCTGAGCCGAGCGAGATCGTCCACGCTGGAGACGACGAGGAGGCAGACTACAGGATACCGGCATCGCTGGGGATCAGAGCCTTCCTAGTCGACAGGAACGGGGCAAGAGGCATCAGCAGCCTGCTTGAGCTGTTAAAAGAGATCGAGCTGGCACAGTAGCGCGCGCCACCTATCACCCCGCCTTAGGCGCGGGGTTACTTCCTTCCCCGCTCGACGACTTTACTGGGCGTTGGCGCGAAACTGAGCGCTCTGCGCGCTCCGGCAGCTTGACCTCGCACCCCAGCAGCCGCGTGCCCCTCTTCAGGATGTTCAGCGCCGCGCTCACGTCGCTGTGCGTCACGTGCCCCTTCTCGCACTTCACCAACCTGCGTGGCCCCCTCGTTACTCCGCAGCCGTGCCGCGCGCACACGCACGAAGTTCCATCTTCCGGCACCGCGAAGAGCGCGATTCCGCGGTTCTCCAGCGTCGTCGCGCGCGCCCAGTTTTCGTCCGTAATCTTGAAGCCGAAGCCGGGAGGAGGCCTGCGAGGAAAGAGTAGAAGGTTTCGGTGGGCTCGTCGGGACGCCCCTGGGCGTGCGCGAGGGCGGGCAGGCTCGCGACCCACCTGGCCACCAGCAGCGCCGCCAGGAGAGCGGGCGTTGCTTTACGCTCCGCCACGCGGGAAGCGCCCCCCTGCTTTTAAACGTTGGCGCCCGCTAGAAGAGGGCGCGGGAAGAGGACGTAGACGTAGCCGCTGACGCAGCCGAAGTAGGCGGGGGCCAGCACTTCGGCGAGGCCCCTCAGAAAGGGGCGGATCCAGAATTTGAAGTGGTCCAGCTTCAGCTCCTCCGGCAGCAGCTCCGGCCTCTTGACGTAAAACATGGCGCTGCCCGGGCTCTCGCGCTTGACGATGCCCGCCCTCTCCCACTCCCTCAGCTCCGGGTGCTCCTCCTCCGAGAGGCTGGTGCGGACCCTCTTCCCGAGCAGGCTCAAGACTTCCGCGTTCCGGTCGAAGATCCCCGCGGCGTCGGGGAAGTCGGTTTCCACCTGGTCGAAGAAGCGCTCCAGCTCGCGCTGGACCGCCAGCTCTGCCGCCGCCTCCTCGTCGCCCTCCAGCGCGTCCCTCTCCAGCTCCTCCCGGTAGTCGTCGCTCATCCGGCACAGGTAGCCCGTGGGGACGAGGAAGCCCGGGATGCGCTCGAGCCGCTCCTCCGCCTCGTCGCAGCTTAAGTTTAAGTAACTCACCCTTTCGTAACTGGTGAACCACACCTTCCACGAATCGACGACCTCGCCCAGCGGGTCCGAGGGCTCGAAGTCGGTGAGGAGGAGGGCGAGGTAGGGGCAGCCGAGCGCGCTCAAGGCGGCGTAAACCTCGTAGTTGGTGCACACGGGCGGACCGAGCATCGAGCTGCGGCCGTAAATCCTCGAGAACCCCCAGCCGCCGAGCCTCGCGTCCACGAGGAGAGAGCAGTGCACCCCCCTCTCCTCGGGCCTCCCGGCTCCCGCGCCCCTTTCTTCGGGCGCTCGCCGCACGGCCACCACCGCGCCTCCTTCATTTCCTCCGCCCGCTCCCTTTTAACCTTCCGATGTTCTAGAAAGCGATGCGCGCGCGGTTAAAATGCTTGAACTCCCTAAGTGCTACGGGGCCTTCAATTACTACCATGGCGCAAGTACTCGAACCGGATGGTTTCAGACTTTATCATCAGGATGAAACTTAGAGGGAGGAGTAGTAGTTAATGAGTAGGAAACTGAATTTGTAAGTATTTGAGGCGTTACCTTGAGAAGTATACTGCTAATAGCCATAAACTAGATGCCAAACCACCTAATAGTGCAATACTAAAGGAGAAGGTACATGATATCGTTATAGTTGATGAGAGAGGTTTACCTCAAGCTAATCATCGAAACTAATAAAGAGGAAAATAGAGTGCGAACCATCCGAAGAACTCTTAAACCCGTGAGGTTCAGCACCAATAGCTCGAGCTGCATGCGCGGAGAACCCGGAAATTTACGTTTTCTGGAAATGTATGCAGCCAAAAATTTGCTTAAAGATAGTGGCAAGATCGGGCATGATAGTATCTAACACATGGTTGCAGATAGAATATGGTATTAGACTTTGGCAAATTCATTCTAGACAACTTCAAAATTTCAGCTCCACCGAGCTTCGAGTTTTAGGATTTGAGGGAAGAGAGCTGGTAGGCAGTTATTTAGGATGCCATTCCATCGCGTATAGAAGAAGAAGGTGGGTATAAAAGGAGGTATGAGGTCAATACACGGGTATGCAGGAGACTTTCCGTGATGAATCGGGCTGGTGCGATCTAACTGATCTACACAGGGAGGTTCGCGAAAAACTCGAGCATTTCATCATTGATTATAAAAACGGTATACCCTACGTAGGCAACGAATGGCGAATGCCCGTGCTCGTGGCTCCTTATGGTTCTGGAAAGACTGCTCTCATACGTTATCTAGTGCGTTTCTGTTGGCGCGAACTTCGCGTGCCAGCAATACTTGCGAACCTTAGCGATCTCGTATCATTTCTTGAAAATAAAAAGATGCGCATTCATGCCGACATGCTAGCTGATGTAGTAGAGGAATTCTTTAGAAGCGAATTAGACCGCCTAGAGTCAATGTTGAATAAAGGAGAGGAACTACCGAAATATTTGGTACCTCATAATAAAAATATTGATGAATATTTATTACCTAAGAGTGAAATTTTGAATATTATTAAGCGCTTTAAAGAAGGCAAAGAGATCGGAGTATTATTTATAGATGAAGTTGAGGAAGCCTATAAAGACTTCAAAGAGTACGTGAGTTACGAAACAGTACCCTTCAGAGGTTTGGCGGATAAAATAGCGCAGCATGAAGCAAAGGTATTTACAGTCTTAGCTTTTGGACCCTCAGCTACGCTAAGAGAGTGCATGAGCGGCCCCTCATGGCGGATGGTGAGAGTAGAGATACCCTTCGTGAGTAAAGATCACGCTCTGAGATTGCTGGAACGGCATGTAAATTATTCATCTTCTCCGGACAATTTAAAGCCTTTAGTTAATGATGTCTTAGAGCTTTTAGCTAATAGTGTCTGGTGGATGAGTAAAGGACGCGTTGCTTGGATATATAAAATAATCAACGAAGGGGTAACTCAACGGATAGTAGATGCCCTCAATAACTCGAATGCGTTAAGACAAGCTATAAACGATGCATCCACGTTAAGTGACGAGATCATCGAGGGTATACCCCTAATGGATAAAGCTTCCTTTAACAAGCTTTTAGATGATTTCAGAGACTTTGAGACGCTTCTCTTATTATCTTCCGTTCTAGTTGGTCCAATTTCCGAATCTATGTTGGAGGCTTTGTTTCATATAGATAAATCGAAGTTAGCTTTTTTGAATACAAAGCTCTTCGCCGTAGGACGGGATGTTGTCCATGTTAAGGATGTAATAAAAGCTTTTAGGAAGGTATTGGAAAGCGAGTTAGAGGGCAAATACCTTGAAGAGGCTTTAAGCATTTTAGAGAAAATCCTAGCCGCCTGGTCGAGGAAAGGTTTCGTAATATATGACCGCAAGGCGCTGGAGGAGCTCAAGAATACAGCATCAGACTATGCATTCGACATATACGCCGACAATCCCGTGATCGGGGATACCTTAGCTAAAGTTGTGGTAGATGCCCTCGACATAACTCCCACCAGAGGGGAGGAGCTGCACGTAGCTCTCCGCCTGTCCTTTGTGGCCCAAATATATCCACCGCTTGTGCTGCTTCCGCTTATAGGCCTCGTAAAAAGCGAAAAAATTTCGAGAGAAGAACTTCAGAAATATTTACTAAACGTCAAAACTAACGAAATGAGAAAACTAGCTGAGATGCTTATCAAGATAGTAGGGTTAGAGGTGAAAGAATCGAAAAAATATTCAGTTCTCTTCCTTCCCTCGACTATGGATGTGAAAAGTGCTGAGGATCGAGTATACGAGTGTCTGAGAAAATGGAATCATCCGCTGCTGGTAGTTGTGGTGGGAGGAACTTACGAAGAGAATGAGAAGCTTGCGCGCTTACTAAGGGATAGAAACAAGCTAATATTCGAAACTGAGGTCTCCACCCTACCTTTAATCGATAGAGCCTCGCTATACGTTCTCTCCCTACTTTATAACATCGGTAAAGGATACAACTTTAGCGAACTTACTCCAATTGAGGAAAAAATCTTTAAATGGTATAACGAACATTTAAAATTTGAGTTAGGTAATGCTATATACGAACTCGAAAGTAAGTATAAAAATAGGTCTCTGTATTTTGATTATCTCCTGCAGAATTCGCGTGAAAAGATTGAGTCTCTGAGTAAAAGTCGCGGAAAAGTGGTAGGCGAACAGCAAGCTCGTATGCTTTATCTGAATGCTGCATTTCCTCATAATATATATGTTATAACCGAGATATTAGAAAAATTAAATGAAATTAAGCAAGCGATTAGGGAATTTTTGCGGATTTGGAGTGAGGAGAACAGAGCTATGGTTAACAGAGGTAAAGGGGGTAACGAGGAGTTGTTTGCGAAAGAACCCTCAGAGCTCGTCGAGGAGCTCTTCGAGGATATTAAGATGTTAACTGAAAGAGGGGCGATTTCCTTCGTTAAAAGCATTAAGGATTTGTGCGATAGCTTACACCGAGATCTCACCAATAAGCATCTTGATTGCATCACCAAACTAGTGCTTAGCAACCTACCAAATAGGTTGTCAATGAATGATTTCTACAACCTAGTATGGGAAGGCGAGTATTGGATTGAGCAGCTTATGGGCCGGAGTTCGCCAGAAGTCGCCTTTACTATACTTTCTGAAATTTTAAAGAGGAAATGTAACTTAGAAATTTTCATTCCTGGCGATATAGAGTCCCAATTTATTAGACTAAGAATAAGCACTAGTCAGCGCTTAATTGAAATAGCGAAAGACTTGAATCAAGTAAATAAAGAATTGAATCGCCTCTTCGGTCTAGAATTCCCGGATTATCATAATGTCAAAAAACTAAATAATTCGTTAAATATACTCATTGAAAAATTCAATAAACTAATAGAATACAAGAATGTAATTAAGAAAGTGATAGATCATTCAGAATGCCCTGCTTTGTCAAAACTCCTCTTGCACGTGGTTTTGTATGAGGGCTTGAAAGATAAAAGCGGAAAGAAGAAAAGTGATGGAATACTGAGTATCTTCGCTTCTAACATAGAGAATATTTGTAAATACTTAGATCAGCTCAGATCGATACTTGATAATATACGTGGTTATTTAAGGAAATTAGATGATTTGGAAGATGAGGACATACCTATGATAGATAAGTTAAAAGAAGCGATTATTAATGACTTGAGGTTTGCAATCGAAGAAAAAGGCACATTGTATGATCTTTGCGATAGCTTAGAATCGATAAGTAAAGAGATCGACGTCTTGAAGAATATTCATGAGGAATATAGGAGTAAGGCAGAAGAAGTGAGAAAATTATCTAAATCAATCCTAGAAAAGGTTCGGCTGTTGTTCGCAGAGGAAGAGCTACGGTGACAACATGAGGAGTGTAAAGGAGTTCGTAAAAAATTATGAGACTCGCCTGAAAAGCGTGGACAAAGTAACGAATCTACTGGAGGCTCTATCGCATGAATTGAACTTGTTGCACAAGATCCGTTCGCAAGCCGCTTCCATGGGTTTAAGAAAGCTATCTGCTATTGAGGGTATGAGGCAGATCCTTTCCTTGAATGAGGAGGAGCTGCTAGATGTCGAAAAGACGAGCGAGGTATATAACCTTGTTAACGAAATATGCAAGGATGCAATATTAGAAGTTCTCTCGAAAATTGTAGGTAATAAAATAAAGGCGCAGGTTACGAATTGTGAGGAACTATATCCCATGTTTAATGACTTTGTTGATTTATACAGGAATCTTAAGCATAAAGAGGTTATTAAAGAAATAATCGCGTACAATGTTTCGGTAACCGATGCAAAGCTCGAAGATGTAATTCGAGTTAAAGAACAGCTTTTAAATGTGGACAAAGCGTTAGACGAAATTGCATCTATCGATTCACAAATTATAGGAGTTGACTTGCACGTCTTCGTGAAGTCAAAGTTTAAAGAGGTGAGTTTTAAAGAACTCGAAAAACTGATCTCGCTAGCGAATCTCTTAAAAGATTTAGCTAAAATAAGAAAGCCAATAAGGATTAATTGTGAAGAATTTTCATCCATAATAGTGAAAAAATGGTGTAATGAATACAATGAATTGATAGATAAGTTAGAAAATAGGTTAAATGATGTAAAAACGATGCTGCAAGAATTCGACATTTCTAAGCTCGAAAAGATAAAAGAAAAGTATTCAGAAACAAAAGAATCGCTAGAATACATAGATTCTTATAAAAATGAAGTATTCAATAAAGCTGAAAGGATACTTAAAGAGAAGTTAGTTCCCTTAAGAGAGATTAACGATGTACTAAGATGTACTGATGAGCACGTTAAACATGAACATCTAGAACAGTTACATCAACTTATCCTAGGGATGCTAGCAAGCGAGGGTACTATGGAAATATCTAAGCTTATCAAGAATTTGCAAAAGGTATCTCAAAGAAGTCATGAAGAAATTCTAAGGGCCGTTTATGACCTATGTACAAGGGGGATTATAACATGCATAGTGCAGCTATAGACCCTTCCAATATTGTTAAAAAGTACGTTGATGAAAGTGTAATAGAATTCTTCAAGACGCACGGTAAAACGGAGGAATTCATTTTCAAGTATTTAGCGAATGCCACATTATCATATATAGAATCGAAAGAGCAGGAACTCATATCAGAAATGAAATACGATAGCTGGGTAAGTATAAAGTTAGATGAACTAATTCATAAGATAAATGAATATATAGATAGGTTCTTTAAAGCATATGGAGAGATTCGGAGAGGTCAGGTATTTAAGGAGGCTGCAGCACTCGACTTCATAACTGATGTACTATTTTATTTATACGAAAAAGGCATCTACGGTGATGGCGTCAGCCGCTTCCTAATGTTGAAGGGTTTCACCTGCGGAAATCCGCGAGAGTTTATAAGGGACAATCTCGAGAAAGGGACTTTAGAGGCGAGGTCGCGTTTCATAGAGATAGCGTTTTACTTAGCTAGGGTGCGTCAAAGATTCCCCGACACTTCGGTATATGTATCACCCCCGCTCGTCAGCAGGGTCTTCGCGTACGCCATCGCAAGGGAGTTACCCGTTGGTGTACATGAGGTGAATGACGAGTTCCTTAAGAGGATGGAATCTAAGTTAACGAGAGTTCTGGAAGCGTTTCTTAAGATAATGGGATATGAGGGAGGAGTTCCTGACCAATCTAGAGAGATTCTCCGACAGTGCCTTCGTGCATTTTTCACCGAGTTTAAGAGGTGGCACAAAGAGTTTAGATTCTATCGCTTCCAAGTAGAGGGGCTCGAGGCCATCCTCGATAGCGCTGAGCAAGCGCTCAATAGGAAGAGCAGAAAAGTCGTTCTGCTGGAGGCTCCTACGGGCGCTGGAAAAACTGAAGTTTTCGTGTTGGCTTCGATACTGTTAATTATAGCGTACAAGTGCGCTCTTCTGACTGGGAGGAGGGATGTTTCTCAAAAAAGTAAGTCGCCACTCGTAATAATACTGTATCCGAGACGCGCGTTAGCTACTGACCAAGTGAAAAGAGTGATTAGATACGTTTACATTTATAACAAAGCTATAGAGGGAGCTATAGCTGACCACCACCTCAAGGAGAGGTTGAAAATTGCGGTATCTATGGATTATGCAGAAGTTCGTTACATAAGGGAGTTGTGGAGGGAATTGAAAAAGAAGCTGAAGAGCGGCGAGATCTCAGGGGCCTTCTCAGATTTGGATCTCCGTTATGTTAAGATGAGGGTTCGAAAAGAGGGAGGATACGTAATAGTTGAGCTTCCATACCTTTATTCTCCTAAAGGAGATGAACTTTTAAAGGTTAAATTACCGGAAGATATTCTTCTCAAAGAATCTCGGATTAATGATCAAATTAAAGAGAGTCTGAAGCGTCTGTGGTGGAGCGCTAGGTGCATAGACTTCATTCGAGCATTCAAGGATCTAGCGTACGAGGAGCCAGGTGACATACATATTACGTTATTTGAGAGCCTTCGCCGTGACTTATTGAGGTCAAGAGCACGGAGGCTTTTCGGCGAACAAGGACTGCTAGGTCCATTGCTGTTCGTGGTAGATGAAGTGCATCTAAACGTTGGCATTTATGGAGCTAGAGTTGCGCTTCTCTTAGACAGAGTTTTGGCTAGGATCAGGAGTCAAACAGGATATGGAGATAGGGGTGCTGTATTCGTAAGCCTTAGTGCAACAGTTCCCCAAGCAGAAGAGTTCTTAAAGAACTTCTTTGGGGTACAGAGTGATCGCTCCATAAGGATTGTGCGCGTGAACAGCGCTGATATCATTCCCGTAGGGAGCGAATATCTCTACGTAATTGTGCCAGCGACAGGTGTTGAAAATCTCTCAGTCAGCATACAATCGATAATGGTCCTTCACTTTAACATGCCAGCATACGTAACTAGCCATCCTCTGAAAAAGACGTTGGTCTTTGCTGACAACTTGGACGTAGTAGCTAGGCTACACCACGACCTCAAAGACGCTCTTAACATAGGCAGAAGGGCGCACTTAAGAGGGGATTATGGTCTTCAAGATCTTAGGAACCCAGCCAAAAAAGAGATCTATGGGAAGACCACGTTAAGCGATTTCCCCGCTATGCTGGATGTGGAAGAGGTCCTCAAGAGACTCTCCGGCTTCGAGAATCTGAGGGCGTGGCTGGAGGGCGAGCTGTGGTGGCCTTATGCACTAGAATACAAAGGGGGTTGGCACTTCGTCAGTACTGCGCGCTACACGGGAAGGGAAAAGCACGAAATCTCCGACAAGAACATCGTAATCACCGATTCAGCTCTTGAAGTAGGAGTTGATTATGATGATGTGGTAGTTATCTATCAGCACGGCATGCCCCTATCAATATCAGCTTTAATCCAGCGCGCGGGTAGGAGTGGGCGTATAATGAGGGATAACCCGTTGGTTAGAGCTGCCATTGCCGTCATGCTCTCGCCCTACGTGCCCACTCAAGCAGCGCTCCTTGAAATGCTGTTACGTGCACGCTCCATCAGGGACTTGCTTAAGCGGGAAAGGCTGCTACTCGCGACTAATAACACCGCAGTCATTGAACAGAATGTGGTTGAGGCGATACTTGATTATATAACTATGAATTTCCCAAAACCTAACGGCGTGTTAACTTTGAGCGATCTTAGAGAATTCGAATGCAGCATTTTGAAATACTTAAAGGATAAAAGGTTGGAGCAATATTTAGTAGCGGTGTTTAAGGAGAGGTTTGAACTTGAAAAGGCTAAAGAATTTGTGAGCAAAACCGTCAAGAAAGTGGAAAACTTATTAGCAGGTTATTGCAGTTCAAGCGAGGTATGAGGTCTTCGCGGTCGCGTCTCGTTGACTTGCTTAGGAACATCAATGAAACGGGCGTTCTCAAGTACTTCGTACCTCCCACCCTCTTCGCTGAGACTTCGCTGCCCCAAGTATGCGTAGAGGCTGAGCGCACAAAAGAGAAGCGACCTGAGCGTGTGAGTGAAGACTTGGAGGACGCCATTAACACTTACACGCCGGGCCGCGTGACGTACCGAATACTCCCAGAAGAGGGTAGCATAATCCCCATAAACATCCCTCGAAATTTACGTGGAATCTCCGTAATGAAGGATGCTTTGGTAGAATACGATAGGCCCCCCCTATTTGATTACTCTCCCGACTCAATGCATGAAGCACTTGTGAGTGAACTACCCGAAGCGTACAGGAAATTAGTTAGTGAGAAGATGGGCTCACTTATGTTCGATGCTATTACTCCTTTACGCATAAGAACTAAACACTACGCTCCAGGCGGGCGTGTGGTGTGGGGTATTTACGGCAAAAGCATGGTCATGCGACAATTAAGCGAGGGATCAACTATCCGCTCCCCTCCGCTATACGTGCTAGATAAGACGTCTAATTCCTATCCCTTTGTGTTAAATGCTTTTCACCTGCCTGGGGGAAGGAGTGAAGCTATAAGCTCGATCAACAACAACCTTCCATTCATAGGTTTTGATCCAGTAATAAAGTTCGAAAGGGGGGGCAAAGGCATAGTTGGTCGGTTCGTGTACGGATTCATTTTCCGGGGTCATGCAAGGCTTTTCAAAGAGGGCGCGAAAAACGCCGTGAGCTTGGAGCGATTGATGAGTCGTACCCGCGTCAATATAGTGGGATTTGGCATACCGGCTTTAAGCAGGATGCGGGATGGGCTAAAGCCTGTTATCTATGGATATTTCATAAAAGATACAAATGTATTTAGCTTGGAAATACCGAAAGAGAAAGATTTTATTAATGATCTTCTCTCAGAATTTACCAATGCTATTAATGCTCTAAATAGCGGTACTGATTTAAGCAGGTTGAATATTAGGGAAAGGTACATATTACTGGCACTTAATGATATCATCTACAATTCAATGATATACGCCCTGACTAATGATATTTTATTGATGGATAGGTTACAGTTTGCTAATTTAAACGATGTTCTAAAGACTTACCTAATTTATGCGCATGTAATACTCGAGGAGCATATATTTGAACCTAAGGAACTTCCAGAGAACATTTCAAAAATAACTGAGAAAATTCGTGAAATTATTAGAACGGTTGCAGAAATTGATTCAAAGTATTTCGACAAACGTGCATTCGCGCTAGACGTACTAAAATGCGTGTTGGAATGTAAGGGCACCCTTTGGGGAAATGGAGGAGAAAGGCTGAAGAGCTTTATGAAAGCTCTCGATGAGATAGTTTTCCTAACTAGACTGGGGAGTAACGACCAGATGTTTGTAGTCGACTTGCTATCATTTGTCTTAAAACATACGATTTACCACGCCTTTATTAGAGAAGTGCTGGCTACCGTAGGAGGCGTTCACGATAGACTTCTACAGGAGGGATCTCTCCGCTCACCCTGGAAGTTTCCTTCGCATGACGTGAGAGGTGAGATGTACATCTTCGAAGTATCAGATGGCGGTCTCGGCGCGATAGAGACGGCCATACAGTACTATGCAGAAAATCCGCTTTCGCTAATAGACAGGTTAATTAGAGCTATAGGGCATTGCATAATAGGAATCCCTGAGGATCTCGTATACTACTCTCATCTTAAAAGCGGGAATCTAAAACGTGTAGTAGAGGATGCAATCGGAGTTTTAGACTCTGTAGTGAAGGAGCTGGGCATGATAGTGCTTCGTGAGGAGCTGGATGAAGCACAAAAGTTATTGCTAAGCTTAGCAAGCGAGCATGGAGGTAAGGGGTTAAAGTATCTTGAAGATGCCCTTAAGGCTAGGAGTGAATTTGAGGAGCGTTTCTTAAGGACTCCGACAACTGAAGAACTGGCGCTTTACATCTTGAAACGCTTACCTAGGTATCCCTACATCAGGGATTATTTGACAGAAGCGCTAACCGCCCTCGTTAAAAGACCCATCTATGACAAATATAGGGATGTAATTAATGATTACAAGCGCTATAAACATGTGAGTGACTATAGCGACTATAAGGAGCTGGCAGAGAAGTTCCTAGATGATGCATCCTCGCTGCTTAACGGGGGTGATTCCCTCTTACGTTTTGTAAATGAGGGGGGAGAGAGGGATAGGGGTAAGAGATGGAAGTTCATTTGCGAGCTTATGAAAGCCTCTTTTGAAACGCTATTAGCGTCATTCTCACGCTACTTCTTCCTAACATGCGTTTCCGCGTGTGGATGGTGTTATCTGAATACGGGAAGCTGTGAAGAGACTCGAGACCCATCATCGCAAACGCTGGTACTGGACAGGAGGTTAGCGAATTTGTACTTGTCATGGGCGCTCCTAAAAGCTCTCGAAAACAACAGGAATGGGAGGGTAATAGTGTCGCGCGGTGTAAAGGGGGATGTAGTGATTAGAGTGGGTGGCGAGGATATATCCATCTCCATAAGTTCGGGGTGAGCTTCCATTGGTAGAAGTTTATTGCACACCTTTTTATGATAATTTTTTAGAAGAACCCTTTAAGCGATTCTTCGTCGAAGAAGCATCACACAGAGGGGGCGAATTGTACATCATCTCTCCCTGGATCACGAAAATCAGCTTTGAAAGGCGGCTCGTATACCACCCTTACTTAGATGCTGGGGACAGTGTGGAGGCATTAGCACAACTTGCCAAATTGGGAAAACGTATCTACGTAGTTACGAGGTATCATGATGATGTGTTAAAGCCCTATAAACTGTATTTTTGGTATCAGCTTTACCGAGCCTACATGAAGGAAACTACACCCGAGCTTATCGAGTTATATAACGAAATGGTAGAGGAAGTTAAGCAAACTTTACATAGAATAGAGATCCTAGAAGAACTTTCCAGAATAAATGGAGTTTCGTTAAAGTTTAACTCTAAAGTTCACTCTAAAATATATGTTGGTGAAAAATATGCGATCATAGGGTCAGCTAACTTCACTGCACCTGCTTGGAAGAACCTAAACGATGAATGCATTTTGCTAATCTCAAGAGAAGAAGAAGTGTATTCACCTATTAAAAAGTATGCCGAAGAATATTTTCATAAAGCAATGTGTGAAAATGCATATTTAAAAGCTCTCCTACAGAAATTATATAATTCCAAGCTAAATTTTTTGGGGCTAAATTTTGATAGCCTAGAAGCAATTAAATCATTCTTAAGATCTATAATATAATCAACGGCTAGCGTACGGATCAGGTACTACCTAACCATTAGATTGACCATTTTGAGGAGAAGCGTCGCCATTTGAAGCTTTTTAGAAGTGAGCGTTACTGTAAAAACCTCTGAATAACCAAGCGTAGTGGATATGTTGCTTGAGACCTTAGAGCTCAAGGCGAAGGGCGTGAGAGTGCGCTTGACCTCAGAATTCTCCGCAATTTGCCCATTGTCGAAGACCGTTGATAAATACGTGTTGGAAGTAGAGTATGTAGGTAATGGTAGGTTTGTAGAGCTGGGTAGCTTACGCCGGTATCTGGACTCATTCAAGGACCAGGAGTGGTATCATGAGGATTTATGCGAAAGAATATTGTTTGATTTTAAAAAAGTGCTTAATACAAAAGTAAAGGTGAAACTGACAAGCTACTACTGTGGTATTAAAGTAGAGGTGGAGAAGACCTCATAGTTAGCTACGAAAGTCTGTTTAGAGTAGTTAGTTGAAAATTATCTTTTGTGATCAGCCTCTTGTAGAGTACGAACCAGGGGTTATCGATGAACCCTATCAAGTTCTTCGTCACCACTTGTCCTAGCATTAGAGGTTCTACAGGGGCTATCCCGTAAAAAGCCAGCACCACGAAGAGTACACTGTCTAGTGTCAAGTTGGCGACGTCAGAGATGGCAGAGCGCGCCCACACGTACGGATTTACTGCTTGATCGTGAATGAAGCTCCTCTCTCTCGCTAGGAACATCTTCTTCAACCTGTCGAACACTAACGCATCCAGGTTGGAGCACACTAGGAAGGCGATCCAGCTAGCAGCCGTTACCCTGATGCTTGTCATGAATAGGGCTTGCCATGCTTCCTCGTAGGCAAAGAAGGGGGCTGAAGGTAAGCTGGCTACAAGCATGATGAATAGTGCTAGAAGGATCTGTGTTACGAAGGCTGTTAAGATGGCTGCGCGAGCACGCTTGTAGCCGTAAACTTCGTTTATCATATCTATGGCTTGTGCTACGAAGGGGTAAATGAACACAGCAGCAGGAGCATGTAGAGTCACAAACCCCAAATCTAGCTCAATGAATCTAGTCGCAAAAATCTGGGAAGCGGTTAGGTAGATGATGTACATACCCGCGAGCGCCGCGTAACCCTCCTCCCCGAGTTTTCGTACTATGTAGGCGCTGAAGACAGTTGTCAGCGTGAGCGCAGATGCCCAGTACAACCACACTATCATTTTAGCTTCCCCAGGAGCAGGTCCTCGTACACCTTCCTCATGTAGTAGAGGCCTACTATCGTCCTTTCATCCAGTCCGCACCCGCAGCCATGGCAGTGAGGGCATATTAGCCAGCCACACTTGGGACACACCTCGGCTTCGCTGACGTAGAACTTAGCACCACAGCGGAAACAGTACAGCCAGGGGTTTATACAGAAGGCTAGGAAGTTCTCTACGAGGCTTGAGAGCCGCGTACCTCGCATCGAAGCGCGCTCCTTAGCCTTTAGCACTATTTCCCTCTTAATGCTCAGCGTTAATTTTGCCTTACTCATACGTATGAATACTTCCATGTAGGTACTTATACATAACGCTTACCAAGCTTAAATATTGAAATGTCAGAAGTACTCGTCTAAGAGGTGGTTCCCTAATCGGATGAGTATGCGCTCGAGCTTGTCCAACTCTCCTAACGTGTTCCTGCCCAACACAATAGTTTTATCACCGTAACCAGCAGCGACAGCCGCGCTGAAGAAGGCTGTGATGTACTTCCTAGAGGAGCCAAAGTATATGAGCCAATCCCAGGGACCTTTTTCCATAAGCTTGGTGCTTATGAGCTTTACCAACCTGTCAATGTCATGACCGCTTTTTATCGTTTGGTCGTAGGGGGTTATCCTCTCATCCTCTAAGACGAGACCGTATTTAGCCGAGACTACAGCAAATGTTGCCCTACACCTTCTCGCTACTTCGTAAACCTTCCTTATTCTCAGCGAAATGTACAGCTCTTGGGGGGGAGCGGCCTCCTTCACGCCTCGTTTCTTTTCAGCACAATGCGTAGCTACAAGCACCCTGCCATTAAGCGGCTGGAAGTTTTTCAAATGGTTACCAGCTTTAAACCACTCGTAGAATACGCAGAGGTTATGGAAGCCACGGCTCATGTTTCTTTGATTCCCGTAGTAACGGCGCGTCCAGACCACCCCATCTTCATCAACTCCCACATCCCTGCATACGGGGCAGTCGCATCTAGGTAAGGGTGGATCACGGCGATACTCATGCTTGTGCGGATCAAACAACTTTACGTCAAGGCTGAGGAGTTGCCCTGTAGCTCGGTTGTGGTATAGCCACACTCCCCTAATCCACGCACTTCTCAACCACGCAGCAGTGTCGAAGCTGGAGACCTTGAGCTCTTCCATTAAAGGTAGTAGCGATGGTCTCCCAACTCCCAGTAAGTGGATCTCAATCTTCTCTTTGTGCTCGCTCCTGTATGTATTGATGTAATTCATTGCGACTTTAAGGGTTCTGGTCACTTCCGCAGTAGTAGCCAGCGCTAAGCCGCCGAGCGCGATATACTTGTACCCCATTTTTAGGAGCTCCTTCACGCAATCGAGGTACGTTTCGGGATTCCAGCCCTGAGCGACACCGTATATTTTGACCCCTTTATAAGTGGAGTTTTCGTCCAAGAACCTAGCAGTCTCTTCGGCCAACTCAAGCGATATTCGAAACCTTTCTTTCGCGTCTTCGGGCGTTATTTCGTACCTCTTTTTCTCGCCGTTCTCGCTTACAGTGAACTTCATCGGTCGGCAAATGTGGTCTGGATGCATTCCAGCGTCGAATCCATTCTCGTGATAGTATCTAAGGAGTTCTATAGGCTTTATTGGGGGCTTATCGTAGTGTTTCCACGTAAAAGCTCCCGAATCAGACACTACTTCCACATTCTCCGGTATTTTGAAATACTTCTTGACACTCCCTGCATCCTTCATAGCTCTCTCTAGCTTCCCATTTACGTATGCGCGAGAGAGGAGGAGACCATCGAACGCCTTAGCGATATTCCATAAGTAAGTCTTCTCGCCGTTTATCAGCACGTAGTCTCTTGGAGTAAAAGCGTAAATGAACCTCATTTTTTACCCGTCTTTGTATACGAATACTCCCCTCTTTCCCTCTATTTCGCGCTCCTCCACTCTAAGCCTGTCGCCGGGATTCCACTTTAGGACGACATCGACGAGTACCTTGGGTATTGTTATCACGTAGCTGTACGATGAGCCGGACTTATGCTTTCTCAGCTTCACGTACTTATCTCTCCCCATTTCCACACCCCTCTCCTCTCTTCACCTAAAAATGCTATGTATCTATATCATTCAAAACGCCTCTGAAATCGTCCCCCCTCCCGTCGATGCCAGAGTAAAGCTTATGAAGCACAATTTGAAGCACTTTTTGATGAGGCCCATAACCTTTGAGTGCATGTATGAAGTTCTTACAGCCCTGTCAAGCCCAGCTATGTTAGAGGAGTTGTCTAGGAAGTGCGGTTTTATGCCTAACCGGGCAAAAGAGGTAGTTAGGCAGGTTGAGGAGATGGGCTTAGTTAAGCTCAGCGAGAGGGGATACGTTCTTACCAGCGAAGGGAGGCGTTTTGTTGAAGCGGCTGAGGAGGGTGATCACTCGACGTTGCATGAGATCCTTATGGGATACCGTCCTTACAGAGAGTTCTTCAACCGTCTACTCTCGAGCGGTGCCGTAAGGATACATGATCTCTGTAGGGAGCTCGGCATCAGCATGGTAGCAGCTGACGTGCTGATACGCCTCATGAGGAAAGTAGGCGTTAAGGTCATCAGGAATGAGAGAGGGGAATGCTACCTCGAGAGGGATTTCGTAGAATACTACAAGTTTGAGGAGACGCTCTTGGACAGCTACTCAGAGATCCTCCATGCGGACAGGGTCCCTAGATCCTACGTGTCCATACCTGATTTGAGGAGGGCTGTCAAGGAAAGGTTAAGAATAACAGATGAGGCGTTCGATAAGCTACTATACACCTTCGTCTGCAGGAATATCGGAAAGGTTGTATTAAGCCCAGCGCCGTCGCCTGTTAAGAGGGGAAAGGGCGTGAAGTTCAGTAAGATAGAATACTATTACATTTACATCCCAAAAAGGGGATGAAGGCATGAGGGCACAGTACTCATTCTTGGGGCTGAAGACTAATCCTTTTCCTAGGATCCCTATACCGAGCTATCCGCCGCAAGTGACGCTCGATACCCAGGGAGTCGTTAAGAGGATACTGTGGGAGACACGATACACGTTTGAGACGGGGATTACGAATGTTGTCGTGGTAGTGGGACCCTATGGTTCGGGTAAGACGCATCATATGCTGGCAGCGATTGCGGATCTTGAAAAGGTTCACAATGTACTCACGGTATACATCCCTTCCCCTGGCAAGTCCGTCCTAACGCTACATAGGGCCTATATTGAGGCTGTAGGTTCTGACAGGCTGTCTGAACTCGCGTCTGGTAACGATAAGGTCGATAGAGTGTTAAGGCTTCTAGAGGATGAGGAGCATGCAAAAATCGTATACGCGTGGCTCAGCGGGGACGCCGTAGAGGGAAAGTATAGGTACAAGCTGGGCTTGGGAACTAAGCTCGACGAGTTCTCCAGCGTGAAGCTACTTAGCGATCTGATAAACAGGCTCTACAGCCGAGGGATAACATCCCTGATTTTCTTAGACGAAGTTGAGTCGATTCTTAGCCTACAGCCTTATCAAAGAGAAATATACTTCTCGGCTCTCAGGAGATTGTTGGACTTAACACCACGCGGCCTTTTCCTAGCGCTCTCGGTCACCCCAGCTGGCTGGGATGCCATCCTAAGCTCCGCGTACGCGCTGGCGCGTAGAGTATCCAGAAACGTGATCTTCATCAAGCCACTATCCCTAGAAGAGGCAGGAGAGGTTCTGAAGCTCTACATCAGGACTGCTGGAGGTGATCCCAGCATCTTTACTCCAGACGCCGTCGAGGAGCTGTATAAGGCGTCGAACGGCATAGTGGGTGAACTCGTGAGGTTCGCTGGGCTTGCGCTAGACTTAGCCGCACTTAAGGGAATGAGGCGTGTAAATAGGGAGGTAGTGATGGAGGCGTTAAGCATCTACGGCGGCTTTGATGTAGTTGGTGTGTGAAAGTATGAAAGTATTTGTGACTTGGTCTCCCCCCGATATCAGTCCGCTACTGGAGGAGTACGTGGACGGGTTCAGTGTCTCGCTCGCGTGTCTCAGCAGGCGCAAGCTTGAGAGAGGCACAGTAGTAGGCATTCGGAAGCTATTAGGCATCTCAAAGGAGGTAATTCTCGACTCCCTCGGAGCTACGATAGCTAAGGCACGCGTCAGCTCCTACGACCCGAGGGGTCAGCGCCATATTCTCAACCTGCAGCTGTGGCTCAGACCCGATTACATCGTTCATAAGGACTATCCACTGCTAAACAGAAACCTGTCAATGAAGGAGAAGAAGAAGCTACTGGAGAAGACCATTAGGAATGCGGAGATAGTGGTTAGGTTGAGAGACAAGTTCGACCTTAAGAACGTCATTTACGTCATACAGGGCTGGGATCTAGAGAGCATGATTTACTGTACTGAACGCTATGTCAACCTCGGCGTGGATATGTACGGCCTAGGCTCATCCATTAACGTTAGCCCAGGAGAGCTCGTTAGAAGGCTGAGGGCGGTGAGGGGGGTGATAGGGAAAAAGGCGTACCTCCACGTCTTTGGAGCTTTAAAGCCTTCACATTTTCACGCGATAAAGGAGCATGTCGACTCGGTGGATACAAGCACACCAATCAAGTCGGCTGCAATGGGGTACGTGCTATTTCTCGATAGAGAGCGCGTAAGGCGAACTAGGTTTTACAAGATCTCTCCTGAAGATCTGGATCTGCCTCTCCGTCTCTATAAGGAGGTTGAAGAAGCTGTAAACGAGCTCGGGGAGCGGTGCGAGGATAGGCCACCCATCACGCGCCTCAAGCGGGTACTCGCAGCAGTTAACGCCTATACCCTGAAGCGTGCTACCCTGTCGAAGTAGGTGAAGAATCTCAGGCAGTTTATATATTCGACTATGGCTTTTAGGGATGTTCTTCCGCTGCCGTTTACAAACGCTAGGATGTTCACCATCGCGGGATCCATTTTTGGATATTCTCTTTGAGCCTTAGCTTCAAACTCCCATTCAGCCCTCCTATAGCGGACTGGAGAAGCCCATACCTTACTCATCTCTTCCTCGGTGAGATCCTCGCCGTAGACCCACCTGAGAACGTGCCTGTCTAGTGGATGTACGCCCTTGATGCCACTATCTCTAAGGAACATGCTCGCGCCTTTCCTCCCCAGACCGTATATGTTGCGTACCAGCATTTCCCTAGCCAAGATAGGATCCTTAGTCGCTATGGCGAGTATTTCGTCCAGTCGCTGACTCGCATTAGCTGCTGAGTAGAGACCCATTAAAGCAGTTGCTAAATTACGTACACGACCTTTTAACATGTATGCTAAAGTTTCTGTTTTTATTGCCTTGATGATAGCCTCAGGTTCCAGCTGAAAAAGCACCCACGCTAGCTCTGTCTCGTAGTAGAGATTCCAGGCATTAACAGAGATGAAAGCTGCCAATAACCTCCTCCAGGGATCAAGCCCCCTCAGCGACGATAGTAAAAGCTTTGCATATTTGTATGCATCTTCCCTTGCCGAAGCCATACCAACCCCTCTAAGCGCGCGTTGAACTTATAAGCTTCCAGGTCTCTTCCCAAAGTGGGATCTATACCAAGCAAAGCCGCGCTCCACAGCATCGAGCCGAGCGTGAACCCCAGGGAAGTCCTCAGGTGCGCCTGCCACTGCTCGGCAGCGATCGCGGATGCGGTGCACAACCCGCCTCAGCTGCGGGAAGTGCTGGAGGAAGTGGAGGAGATGGGGGATTCGGAGCGGAGAAAGAGGGAGCGGCGGACGCCTCAATCGCGCTAGCGGCGATGGGGGACGCTCTGCTCGCCCAACCGCCGATCTCGGCAGCGGCCCTCCGAGGCCCCGCCCTAACCTCCCTCCTGCTCTCGCTGGACCTGGCTCACCTCATCCCCCTGGCCTCACTACTAGACTTAGTCCGCTGGAAGAGCCCCAAGCTGCGCGAGTAACCGGCATGGTACGGGTTAGCGCGGCGCGCTATCGACACAAACGCTACGCGCACGCTCAAACGGGCCGAGAAGCACGCGCGCGAGCTGGCTGAAAAGGCTTGCTCGCCGCCGCGCCCATCCCCGCAGCCACCCTTTGGGCTTAATCGGCGCGCCCGCCGCCCCCGGTCGCTCGCGAAGGGCGCGCGCTACCCCCAACTCCGAAAAACACTTTTCCCTCACTCCTCATCGCTGTCAATTAACTGCGTCAACGGACGCCAGCGGTTGATTAACGGGGACCTCCGCTCGACCTTGCCGATCGGCGGTGCAGCGCCTCAAGGGGGACCTCCGGGTGCGCGCCAGGAACCCGCGAGCGGAAAAGAGGGGGATGGCTCAGCTGAGCGTCCGCTCCACGCCCGCGTCGGTCGACCGGGCCCCCAGTGGCGCGCGTCCCGCACCGCGGTCGGTGCAGCGCGTAGCGCGCCGCTCGGGGTGGCGCGATGGGCTACGCGCTGCGGCTGGTGGAGCCGGCACCCCTGCTGGAGGACCTGGCGGTTCTCGGCATGGAGGTCGTGGTGAGCGCGGCGGAGGGCGAGGTGGTGTTCTGCGTCCACGTCCCGAACGTGTCGGAGGACCTCCAAAAGGCGTGGCGCGAGTTCCTCGTCAGCTACGCGAAGGCGCTCAAGGCGAAGCACGGCGATCTGCCGATCGCCGTCGAGAACGGTGGACTGGGTCGAGCTGCGCGTGCGGACGGTCTAAACCTTTCCATTTTTATTGCTTTTGCATTCTTGTTTTCACGCGCTCCTGGTCGTTGGCAACGAAGTGCTTCGGCGTGGCGCTGACGCCGACCAGCTACACACACCTCACTTAGGCAGCGGTAGCTTGCGCGCGCTAAAAAGCATAGAGCAGCTGAGGGGCAAAACTAAAACTTGAAGTAAGCAGTGGAAAAGTTAAGATATCCCGTAACAACCACTCGAGCGCGCGCTAAAAAAGAGATCAAGCTAGCATAGTAAACGATATTAACTCCCGTACCGCTCTCGCCAACGATAAAGATGAGCATAACCCTTTCCGAGCTCAAGGGGAAGCAAGTGTACGCTCAAGACGCCCGCCGCATCGGCGAAGTCGTAGACTTCGGCTTTAAAGTCGGCGAAACACTACCCTTCCTCATCGTAAGAACACCATCAGGCAGACCGCTGGAGATCCCGTGGAGCGATGTTGCAGCCGCTAAAGACATTGTCCTGCTGAAACCCGAGTTCAAAGTACCGGAGGAGCTGCTGGTGCCAGCTGTCGCGCCTCCGGCAGCCGCGCCAGCACCCCAACCCGAACAGAAACCAAAACTCCCCTTCCTACGGAAAACCGAACAGAAAATCTGCCCCTACTGCGGCAAGCCAGCCACCTGGATACCCCAGTACCAGCGCTGGTACTGCTACAACTGCCAGAAATACATAGACTAGAAGCGCACTCCGAGCGCAACATCCAGCCGCTCAGGCAACCTAGAGCACATACCACACGCTCAAACCACCCAGCCAGCAAAACGAGCAACACTCACCAAAACTAACGCCCACCAAAACAGCTTGAAAAGTGGTGGGGCCGCCGGGACTTGAACCCGGGATCACCAGCGCCTACCGCGCCCCAACCGGCGATCCGGCACCACGGGGAACGCCCCCAGGCTGGCATCCTTCTGGGCGCGCCACCTTAACGGTTCCTTCGAGCGCGCTTACCAAGCTAGACTACGGCCCCCTCGATGGTTCGTGGAAGCAAGGTTAAAGGTTTTGCGGGGAGGGGCGGGCTTTCCGCGAGCTCGAACGGCTTGCGCGTTACAGATCCTTTCGGTTGCAAGTTTTCTTTTCGGCGAGCTTTAGCACCTCACGACTACCGAGCTCCACAACCCAGTACTTACCTCGTGCGCGTATGTACGAGCAAACCCCTTGTGCAGCTAGCGCTTGCGTGCATTTTCTCGCTTGCTCCTCGCTCTTAAGCACAATGCGCGCTTGAAGCTGACTCAAGTGCTCGGAAAAGTGTAGCCAGAAGACGCGAGAGTCGAAACTCGCGTACACCGGGTCGCGCTCGACCGCGATTCCCCGCTCTCTGCGCTCTCGGTGTTGAGGTACTTCCCTCCTTACCGGTTTCGGTGGCGGCGAGGTGATTTGCTCTTCCCGTTTCCTCCGCTCGTACTCTTGCCAGAAGTGACGCGTAGCGCGCGCGGCGCGTCTACAAGCTGGACAACTTCTGGAGCGCTAACCTGACCTAGCGTTGCCTTGGTACCTTGCGCACAACTCCTTAATAGGGCACGCACCGCACCTATCTTTCGCGCAGAGTTTCGAGCCGATGTTCCACATGGGTTCATCGAGCTTCCAAGCGGGTACGCTGACCGCTGCTGCGGCTTTGTGCCAGACCTCGCGGACGAGCGCGCGCAGCTCCGGCTTCGAGCATACGGTCATGTATTCGACTCCGCTGAGCACGCCCGTGTAGACAGTAAAGCGGGAGATCTGCCGGTTCACAGGCAAACCCAAGTTCTCCGGATCCTTCACCTTGAGCAACCCGGTCTCGTGCATCACCCTCACGCAGAATGCGGAAAGCTTTTCGCCGCGTAAAGTGGGGAACTCGCTCAGCTTGCGCAGGATCTCGGCAAGGCTCAGGGGCTCAGGCGTGATGGCGCGCGGATCGCCCCCGTACTTCTCCAGAAGGATCCTGGAAATCTCTCTCCAGTCCCTAGCGGCGCGGCGGGGGAAACGGGCGCCCAACCACTTCAGCGTGCGCACTAGCTCCCCCTCGTCCATGCCAAGGACGTGCTCCGGCGTGAAGAGTGAGGGGTCGCGCTCGTACAGCACCCTCGCTCTCTGCCAAAGCTTTTCCGCGTCCACCATGTAGTCCACCGCGATCACGTACATGAGGTAGAGCGCGTGCTCCCTCGAACTCGGCACCAAGCCCCTCGGCAACACGTACTCCGGCATCGAGACGAGCGGGCCCCCGCGTTCAAGCACACCCTTCAAGACATGAGCGATAGCGACTGCCCTCTGCTCGTCGACCACCGCGGAGCCGAGCATCGTCCCGGAGCTTAATAATGGCTAGTTATGAAGCGCGCGCCAGTCGGTGAGGTGTACGGTTCTCTCGGGAGCTTTGTTGGGGGGTCGTACGCCGAACACGAGCTGGATTGCGAGCCGATGGAGGGAGTTTTGAGGGATTTACTGGGGGCGCTTCGGGGGTGCGGTGGGCGCCAGCCTCTGGCGCTTGGAGGCGCGGGTTCCGCGTTGAAAAGGTTAAAAGCTTACTCTGCGGCGGAATGGCGCATTGGGCTTAGCGCGTTTTGAGAGGTGGCAGGTTTGCTGACCGGCAAGGGGTTGAGCGGCGGGGGAGCGAGCTCCGGCGCCGAGCTTAGGGAACTCGTTCTGAGCGAGCTCCGCCGGAGGTTGGGCGACCTGCCGGGGTACGTGAAAGCCGTCCTCCTGTTCGGCTCCGTCGCGCGGGGTGAGGCGGGCGAGCGGAGCGACGTCGATCTCCTCGTCCTGCACAGCGGCGCCCCTTTCGGCGATCCCGTGGAG
>Ga0185307_1000544_pt1 | contig 23377 bp, 23 predicted proteins | sample LHCtaG_FD_128010 | JGI IMG/M metagenome (GOLD analysis project Ga0185307, IMG submission 128010) | Hot spring microbial communities from Little Hot Creek, USA to study Microbial Dark Matter (Phase II) - LHC4sed_matched (SPADES... | ecosystem: Environmental > Aquatic > Thermal springs > Hot... | reverse complement strand
TTACCACAGGCTTTGCAGGATTCAGGAACTCCTCTCGAAGAAGGTTTCAGTCTCTGATGAATCATTGGAGAAAATCCAGAGGATTGGCGGAGTGGATGCTTCTTACAAAGGGGAATCTGCAGCAGTCGGGTTTTCAGTATTTGACGCTTCGAAGGAGAACATAGTGCTCTTAAGCGTTTCAAGGACGCTTGTTAAAATGCCCTATGTTTCAACCCTCCTCTCCTTCAGAGAGGGGCCTGTGGTTCTCAAAACGCTTAGGAAATTCATCGACGAGTATGATGTCCTCATAGTCAACGGTCATGGTCTAGCGCATCCGAGGAAGTGTGGTCTTGCAACCTATTTGGGGGTTATTCTTAAGAAGCCGACGATAGGTATCGCGAAGAAACCCTTAGGAGGGCTTGAGGCGGAGCATAACGTTAACAATTTAAGGATGTTTAAGGACAAGTTTTATTACAGTGTTGGCAACATGATTACTCTCGAAGGAGCGTATAGCGTTCTAAGAAGAATTACGCCGGAGGGTTTCAAACTGCCTATTCCACTGGAGGTGGCGCACAGGCTCTCCGTGAAGATGCTGGAGGCAATTACTGGAGATGTCGGAAAAGTATAAGATGAAAGAGTATAAGAAGACATATATGCTGCTTGCAATCGCCAAGCTGATACAAGAAGGCAAGACCTACATCTCCACTAGAGAATTGTCCAAGGCTATTGACGTTTCGCACCAATCAGCTTCTAGGTACCTGAAGGAGCTTGAAAAAGAGAAGCTGATTGAGACAATGATGTCCCCCAAAGGGAGAGTGGTAAGGCTCTCAGACAAGGGTATTAACCAGATTAAGCTCCACGTTGGGTCGATAATGTCGATAGTAAACAAGGTCTATGTGACTCATGTCTTCACCGGCAGGGTTTTCACGGGGCTGGGGGAGGGAGCATACTACGTTTCTAGGAAACCTTATCTCGACCAGTTTCACACGAGGCTGGGCTTCTACCCCTATCCGGGTACTCTAAACCTTAAGATAGAGAACTACATGGACCAGTTGATACTCGCCGAGAAAATGTCTAAGCCACCCATAGTTATACACGGCTTCTCAGACCAGGAGAGAACTTTTGGAGAGGTATATTGCTACCCGGTCGTTGTAAACGAGAAATACGATGGGGCAGTGATAAAAGCGTTGAGAACAATATACGATAGCTCCGTGGTTGAAATAATCTCACGCTACAACTTGAGGAAGGAACTGGGGTTGGAAGACGGGGACAAGGTAATGTTCTTTTTCAAAACAACAACCCGTGAATAAGCTCCCCCTCAAGATTTCTTAATCCTCTTTATTATCTTGCTACTGCTGATGTCGTAGAACTTTCTCATCTTTACAACTCTAATTCTAAGCCCAAGCTCACCCATAACTTTAAGAGTATTCTTCATAACTGACTCTTGGTCGTAGCCGAACACAAGAATATCAGGCCTAATCTTCTTAAGAAACCACGAGATGTTTTTCTCAAGCCTCCCCCGCCTGCCAACATACACAGCGTCAACAGGCTTAAGCCTAGAAATCATGAGAGCTCTATCTCTAGCTCTGAACATGGGGCTTCTCCCCTTACTCTTCCTAACAACGCTGTCGCAGGCGACGATAACTATAAGCCTACCATCCTTGCCGGCCAGCCTCTTAGCCTCTTCCAAGAACCTTATGTGACCAGGGTGAATGATGTCGAACACACCAGTGGTGAGAACAATCTTACCGCTCTTACCCATACCGGATTCTCACCAGAGCCATGAAGAACATCGGTTAAAAGTTTTTAAAATCCCTGGCGAAAAGGAAGCTTAGGGCCCGTAGCTCAGCATGGTAGAGCGGCAGGCTCTTAACCTGATGGCCGAGGGTTCAAATCCCTCCGGGCCCGCATTAATTCGGGATTAAGGAGGAGAAGGCCTATTCCCATCTTGGTCTACGTAGAGGCTGTTGCAGCTTCAACTTGTAGCTGACACTGGTATTAGCACCGTCCTAATCTTCTTCCCACCTGATGAGTATTGTTCCGATAGTGATGAAGACTACTGCTAACACCGGTAGTATTGCAAGGTTGTATAAGGCATTTAGTGGCTCCTTGTATATTATGGCACTCCGAAGCGCGTTGAAGAAGTATGTTAGAGGCATGATTTTTGCAAGCGACTGTAGTATGGGAGGCATTATTTCAACAGACCAGAAGGACCCTGAGAGAAACATCATGGGAAACGCAACGGCATTACCGAGAGCGGATGAGGCTTCAACGTTTTTGAAGACCCGCCGAATATCATGCCCAGCCCGGAGAACGCCGCCACCCCCTGCAAGTATTATAATTATGGCGGGTACATCAGGTATTGCAACTACTCCGAATACTGGGTAGCCGAATGTAATCATTACTAGTGTTATGAATATTTGCGTAAGAATATTCCCCGGACTTTCCCAAGCCATAAAGTCTTAAAAATATTGAGCTCTAATCTCCATGGACAGGTTGCAAACAGGCAGATTGAAAACTGCGGTAATCTTCGGAACAACAATGCTTATTTTAGCCTCCTTCATAATCTGGCAGGTGTTTAAAACGAAGGTGAAAAATAACGAGGATATGGCGAACCATGATTATTCCTTGTTTCAAAACCATACTTTGAGAGAGCTCGCTGAGTCTTGCGGCATAATGATTGGAACGGCCGTAAGCTATTTCCCCTTGAGCGAGGAAAAGTATGCAAGCATTCTCGCTCGTGAATTTAATGTTATTACTCCAGAGAACGAGATGAAGTTTTATATGATTCATCCCCATAGGATGGTTTATGATTTTTCGATGGCAGATTCAATAGTTTCATTCGCCGAGGAACATGGAATGAAGGTTCGTGGTCACACTCTTGTCTGGCACAATCAGCTACCGGATTGGGTGGTTAACGGGAATTTTACAAGGGAGGGGTGGATTAATATTCTTCGAGACCATATTTTCACGGTTGTCGGATACTATCGGGGCAAGATATATGCTTGGGATGTTGTTAACGAGGCTTTCAACGACGATGGTACTTTAAGAGATACTGTCTGGCTTAGAAACATAGGCCCAGAATACATTGAGCTCGCCTTCAGGTGGGCGCATGAAGCTGACCCTAATGCATTGCTCTTCTATAACGATTATGGTGCAGAAGGCATAAACAGGAAGTCCAACGCAATATACAACTTGATTAAGAACCTTCTGGAAAAAGGGGTTCCAATACATGGAATAGGATTGCAGATGCATATCAGAGTTGAATGGCACCCTGATCCTCAAAGCATTGCAGAGAATATAAGGAGGTTCAGAGAGCTCGGCCTAAAGGTGGAGATAACGGAGATGGATGTCGCTATTAGGCTCCCTGTTTCAGAAGAAGAACTTACTAAACAGGCAGAAATATATAAGAAGATCTTCAAAGCGTATTTGGACAGCGATAGCCCACAGGCCTTCATCATGTGGGGCTTCACAGACAAACATTCTTGGGTACCCCATGCTTTCCCAGGATATGGCGCAGCCCTAATTTTCGACGAGAACTACAATCCTAAGCCGGCGTACTACGCCTTAATCGAAGCCATGCTGGAAAAAATAGGTACAATCCGATGACCAAGAATCAGATAATTTTGGAAGGTATTGTTTTCAGCGGCAAAAGTAGGGGAAGTTTTTTCGTAAGCATCCCTTGGGCTATGGATCAATTCGTAGAAAAACTGGGGTTCAAACCGTATCCTGGAACTCTTAACATTCAACTGCCTCCAGAGTTTAGAGCCGTAAGGGAAATACTAGACAGTTACCACGGGATAGAAATAGTTCCTAGAGAAGGCTTCTACCCTGGAAAATGCTTCAAAGCAGTAGTAGCTGGCAAGGTCGAGGGTGCAATCGTAATCCCTCAAGTCCCATCTTATCCTAGAGACATCGTGGAAATAATAGCGCCAATAAATCTGCGCAAAAAACTCAATCTCAGTGATGGCGATGAAGTAGAGATTATAGTCTTACTGGGATAAGAACCATGTAAAAAGGATCGAGCACATACTTATAGTAGTGCAATCAATGCAACTCCAAGTATTACTCCTATTATTACAGCTATGATTACGAAGAGTATCGCTGCGAAAACAGCTATGACGAAAGCCTTCAACCAGCCGCAGTCGAAGAAATGCTTGATCAAAGCCAGCCAAACTATGAAACTGATAAGCGCGCGCGCTACTAAGCCGTGTAGGAAAGCACCTATAACCGCACCCAGAATAACACCTAGGACGACGATCCAAACAGCGTCTGTGAACTTAGCCTTCTTCTCCCCCACCATAATCCTCCCAGCAATCCACAGAACCGGAGCAACAACTATGGTTTCAACTATAATCTGTATTAATAATGATTCCAAGCTCATTTTCTATTCACCAGTAGTATAGGTGCTCTAAGCATAATTAAGCATTATGCCAACCCTTAAGCATCTGTAACGTATACGCTATATTTCAAACTCGTGTTTCCGCTAGTAGAGCAAGCAGTCACTCTCTTAACACTGCTTTCCCTCCTCCCACACGCTTAGGAAAATCTTTATTTAGCCACGAATCGTTCTCATCTAATGAGTCGGGGTAGCCAAACCTGGTTAAGGCGCTGGCCTGCTAAGCCAGTGGCGCCCACGCGCCGTGCGGGTTCAAATCCCGCCCCCGACGCTTTCTCATTTGGTAAACGAGTCTTCTATTCTTATTTCGCTTAATCCTTATAATACTTTGAATGTGTTTAGAGAACCAGTATGGATAAGAAGGTTGTGAAGAGGGACGGTAGGATTGTTGATTTCAATCCTGAGAGAATTAGGAATGCTGTTATGAAAGCCATGGTGAGCGTGAAACAGTATGATGAGAAGGTATTGGATAAGGTTGTCAACTATGTTCTTGAAGTTCTAAGCAAGAAGTATGAAGAAGGGAAGATTCCCCATGTTGAAGAGATACAGGATGTTGTTGAACTTGCTCTCGTGAAATTCGACCTTTACGAGGTTGCTAAAGCGTATATTCTCTACAGGAAGGAGAGGGAGCGTATAAGGGAGGAGAAGAAGGCGCTCCTCCAGAAGGATTTCATAGACGAGGTTGAGAAAGAGTTCTCAGTAAACGCTCTCAGGCTCATGGTCAACCGCTACCTGCTCAAGGATGAGAACGGGAGGCTGATAGAAACTCCTAAGCAGATGTTTCAGAGGGTTGCGATGACCATAGTAATACCGGATATACTCTATGATCCGAGGGTTTTCCACAAGGAGGGGGGTTTGCCCGTTTTCCCAAAGGAGGATTTCGACGCCAAGTCTTATGCTGGAAAGCTGGGTCTCGGGAAGAGTGGCGGGGGCTATTCCGTAACTTGGAACGAGCATCATTTGGAGCGTATGAAGACGCTTTACGACGAGCTTAACTCACAGGGTAGAATGAGGGTTTCTTGGAGCGATTTCCTGAAGATGCTGAGCTCAGGCGAGTTCGACAACTATTACGAGAATTTTCAAGCATATTATAGTCTCATGGTCTCTAAAAGGTTTATGCCTAACTCGCCCACGCTCTTCAATGCGGGGACAAGGCTGGGTCAGCTTTCAGCATGCTTCGTCCTAGATATAGATGATAATATTGAATCCATAATGAACGCAGCCACTCAGGCAGCTATAATCTTCAAATCAGGCGGTGGAGTGGGGATAAACTACTCTAAGCTAAGGCCAGCTGGGGACATTGTTTCAAGCACCTCCGGCGTTGCAAGCGGCCCAGTCTCCTTCATGAGGATAATAGACACTGTTACCGAAGTTGTGAAGCAGGGGGGAAAGAGAAGAGGAGCCAACATGGGGATCCTGGAAATAGACCATCCCGACATAGAGGCTTTCATAACGTCAAAGTCTGAGCGGGGAAGACTAGAGAACTTCAACATATCCGTTATGATTAAAGAAGAATTCTGGGATTATCTGAAGAAGGATGGCAAATACCCGTTGGTAAACCCTAGAAACGGCAGTGTTTGGAAAACCATGGATGCGCGCGATATCTTCTGGAAGATTGCTGAAATGGCTTGGAGAACCGGAGACCCTGGAGTCGTATTCCTCGACAATATTAACAGGAGAAACATTCTTGCAAAGCATAAGGGGCTAATAAAATCGACAAACCCCTGCGGAGAAGAGCCATTGTATCCTTATGAGTCATGCAACCTTGGTTCAGTAAACCTCTACGCTTTCATAAGAAACGAAGGAGGAAAGACGTATTTTGATTGGGATGAATATGATAGAACGATTAGAATTGCATTAAGGTTTCTTGACAACGTTATAGATGTTAACAAGTTTCCAATACCGGAGATAGAACGTGAGACAAAGCTGACGAGGAAAGTCGGCCTCGGAGTCATGGGTCTTGCAGACACGCTTTTCGCGCTCAGAATACCGTATAACAGTGAGGAAGGCTTCAGGATGATGAACAGGATCGCGGAACACTTGACTTTCCACGCTATGAAGGAATCATGTCAACTCTCTAAGGAGCGCGGCCCGTTTCCCCTGTACCCCAACTCTTCATACCCCGAAGGCGGGATGCCTATTGAGGGATTCTACCATGAGGATTGGCAGACCCTTCCGTGGCGCGAGCTACAGCACGAGATAATTAGGTTCGGGATTAGGAATGCTGAAGTCACAACCATAGCGCCAACAGGCTCCATATCCATGCTAGTAGACGTTTCTTCAGGAATAGAACCGCAGTTCGCACTCATATATGAGAAAAGGGTTACTGTAGGAACCTTCTACTATGTTGACGTCGAGTTTGAGAAAGCACTAAGAGAGAACGGTCTGTATGATGAGAGGGTTCTTAAAATGGTTTCAGACAACGGAGGTTCGCTCATAGGACTAGACCTACCCGGCGAGTTAACAAGAGTCTTCCTAGTAGCCTACGACATACCGTGGTGGGATCACGTTAGGGCGCAGGCAGAGTTCACTAAGTGGATATGTGCTGCAGTAAGCAAAACAATAAACATGCCTAGCTGGGTTACTGTGGAGGACGTTCAGAAAGCATTCATGCTGGCACATGCAATGGGTGTGAAAGGCGTTACGATATATAGGGAGGGGTCTCTCCCCTCGCAGGTGTTAGTAGCACCATCCTCTAAGTCGGGGGAATATGCTAGGATAGTCAGCAACTCTACGATAGAGCTTGCCAAATCGCTTGGAGTCGAAATTAAAGGGTTTGAAGAAACCTCGAGCAGCATGTCATCCAGGGCAGTGACTAGTATTGAGAAACCTGTTCTGATTCTCGACAGGAGTGAGAGCACTGACACATACACTCAGTGTCCCAACTGTGGCAGCAGGAGGCTTGTTAAGGAGGGGGGATGCCTCCACTGCCTAGACTGCGGATGGAGCATATGCCCCGTAGCTTAGGAGGTGAGAGCAGGTGGGTAAGGTATTTCTCTACACCGGTACCGGGGCGGGCAAGACCACCAATGCTATAGGCTTAGCGGTTAGAGCAGTAGGCCATGGGCTTAGGGTCGTGATAATACAGTTCATGAAAGGGTGGAAAACTGGTGAATACCTTGTGTCTGAGCGCTTAAAACCGGAGTACGAGATCCACCTAGCAGGCAGAGAAAGCTGGGTAGACCTCAGGAATCCTTCCGAAGAGGATAAGGAGGCGGCGAGAAAAGGCCTTTCATTGGCTAGGGAGAAGCTTAGAGAGAAACCTGCCCTCCTGGTTCTGGACGAGCTTGCTCTAGCAACTTACGTTGGCCTAGTGCCTGTTGAAGAAGTGTTGAAGCTGTTAGACGAAGCTCCAGAGGAGACTGACGTGGTTTTAACAGGCAGGTACGCACCTCCCGAGCTTTTTAATAGAGCCGATTTTGTAAATCTAGTAGTTGAAGCAAAAAGCCCGAGAGAAATATATACGAAAATAGGGATAACCCATTAGTAAAAACGTAATTCTGGATGGAGATTGTTAGCAACCCAAAGTTTAGCTATCTTTTTTGTAGTCTAGCGAAGAGCGTTCTTTTATGAAGTATTAGAGCACCTAGTGTAAATATGACTGTTAAGACAACTGTAGCTGAAAAATCTGCGAACATTGGGAAAAACGTGTTGCCTATGTAAAGCCCCCTCAAAAGGTCTGTGGGATAAGTTAAGGGAGAGACCACAGCTATTGCTAGAGCCCATTCCGGAAGCTGTGAAAGCGGTATTAACACTCCGCTAACGAATATTAAGGGCAGCTTAACGGTGCTAGCTAATAAGACGACGTCTGCAGGTGTATCGGTAGGTAACGCGGAGAAAAGCACTCCAAGAGATGAGAATCCTACGGCGGTAATCACAGTTAATAGTGCAGCCAGTAAAACGTTGCTTGGTATCGCTCCTAGGACTACGCCGCATAAAAATATTGGAATTATGAAGATTAACCCGAAGATCGTTGAAGCCAAGATATCACCAACCAGTATTGTAGTCACTGTTACTGGTCTGGACATAAGCATCTCCAATGTTCTCTGCCTAGTTTCCCATGGTGCTATTATTGGTGTGACTGAAGAAGAGGTGAAGAAGATTGATAACGTTACTAGTGATGCCAATCCTTCATTAAAATCTAGGCCTCTGCCCATGTAGAAGGCAGCCCAAAGAAAAAGAGGGAAAAGCACACCTGTAACAACTATTGGTCCCTTAGCATAGTAAAGTTTAATGTCCTTCCAGCATATTGTCCATACACCTATCGAGAAATGCCTAAAGGATACGGTTTTCATCCTTCTATCCTCCTGCAATGACTTTTACAAACACGTCCTCTAAGCTTGGCGGTGCTGTGCTTATGTTGACTATGTCGAGACCCTTCGCCTTAGCGTATTCAACTATTCTAACCATCAGTTTTGTCGGATCACTGCAAACAAAGAGAATCCTAGAACCCTGAATCCTGTAATCCCACTCATCAAAGAATCCCGCTGCATCCTTCTCGTCTACTGCTCTGTTAAGCGTCACAGACACATAAGTGTACAGCCCGGACTTAATTCTAAGGTCTTCTGGAGTCCCCATCTCAACCACTCGCCCACCATTTATTATGAGAATCCTGTCGCATAGAGTTCCAGCCTCCTCTACGTTATGCGTCGTCAGAAGAATGGTGACACCATTCTTCTTCAAGTCAAGGATTAGGCTACGTATCTTTCTAGTGCTCAACACATCAAGCCCGGATGTAGGTTCATCTAAGAAGAGTACCTTAGGCTCTCCGATTAAAGCCATAGCCACGAGAAGCTTCTGCCTCATCCCCTTAGAAAGGTTTCCAGCCCTCCGTTTCCTAGCATCGTATAGGTCTAAGAGTCTTAGCAGACTAGAGGCTCTGTCCCCCACTGCGTGTTTCGGAAGACCATATAAGCGTCCAACCAGCATCAGGTTATCCCAAGCTGACAGGTCAGGATACGGATTAGCCTCTTCAGGAACCACCCCGATCAACATTCTTGCTTTAACAGGATCCTTATGAATATTGTACCCCATTATTCTAGCCTCTCCTCTATCAGGCTTGAGTATGCCTGTTAACATGCGGATAGTCGTCGTCTTACCGGCACCGTTTGGACCTAGAAGACCGAATATCTCGCCTTCCTCCACCTGGAAGCTAACACTGTCTACAGCCACTATGCTACCGAACCTTTTGTAAAGGTCTAAAGCATCTATAGCTTTCACAGGATTCGCCTCCTTTAGGCTTTGCCAACATCCTCAGCGAGGAGAATGTCGATTACCCCCTTAACCTTCCTAAGGTTTTCCAGTGAGTCTTTAAGATAGTCTAATCCTTCCTCAGTAATCTTATACTTTCTTCTCGCAGGCCCTCCACCCTCCACATCCCATGTTGAAGCTAGGAAGCCAGCGTACTCCATTCTTCTCAGTAGACCGTAGATTATGGCTTTTGGAGCCTCAATGTTATACTTTTCTTTTAAAGCCCTATATATTTCAGCACCGTAAACAGGCCCGTTCTTAACCAAGTTCAGGATTGATAGGTGTAAAAGCCCTCTAACAGGGGTTTCCTTAAGATAGATGTGCCCCCCTTCACCGTGGCACCCTCCTTCACCGTGGTAGCATGATCCAGCAGGCAGTTTCCTTCCACCACACATCTTAATATCACCTATCTAAGTATATCACATACCTAGATATAAAGTTTTCCTGAACTTTGCACAGCCATAAACCTTCATTGATCCAACATCGTAGAATCAATAATCTAGGTTTTAAACCAAGTAGAAACACATTCTTCAGCCATAGTTGCCTGCATGCTTATTCGCAACCCTTCTTGTTTCAACATATATTCAGCTCTCCATTGAGACGGTTCAACTGTGTTGAACAGGCGGGGAAACCCGCTTAGAATTAATTTCTATGGCAGGCAGGTTCGTCTAAGCCCAGAAATAGGTTTGCCAGCTACAATGTTCCACATGCTTACGGTTTTTTAGGAACCAGTTTGTCTCCTTGGTCTTGCATACTATAGCTTTCAGAAACACAGAGTATTTCAAACCATTTCTTTCTAGAGCCGGTTTATTTGAAGCATCTTCAATTTTCAATCTGTTTTCGAAAAAGGGTTAAAAAATGCTTTGGAAATGACAATGATGTTAGAAGTCTCTCTCGGAAATTAACTGTTTTAATGCAAACAGTTTTCGGAGAATTCTTCAATTATGGTTGGGAAACAGTTTTTCCCAGTGTTATTCAGAGAGTTGTTTTCCTGCAAGACGTGTTTTTTAAAGATAATCGGCTTAGGAAAAATCTTTCCAGTTTCTCCTAGCCTGTTTAAAACTGTTGAAGGATTAAAAGGATTTAGACCTCTGTTTAAAACACTGAAACCAGTTAAGAACACGAATCGTGATTCAAAACAGGAATCGTTGAAAAGCCTCGTTGAATAATGGGAAAGAACCATTATTCATTTAGTAAAATAGATTTAATTATAAGATAAATTTTATATTTCGCCTTAACGTTAGTAGCTTGCTGAAAACGAGAAGCACAAGTTGCATGCTGGTTGAGGAGAAGGAGCCTATCACGATAGGTGTTGAGATAGAGTGCTACACTATCTTGATTAGGGAGAAAAGAATATCGAGAAGCGTGCTGCTTCCCAGTGAAAAGTCTTCGGAAGGCGGGGAAAGGTTTACCATCGATAAGAGTATAGGTTCGGAATACGTTACTAAGCCTTTTGAAAACATAACTGAGGCGCTATATGCTATAGACCGAGGTCTCGGGAAATACGCTGATCCATCTAATAGCTGTAATGCTCTCCCACTTCCAATAGGAGGGTGGAACGACAGGTTTGCAGGGGCACACTTCCACATAGGTTTTAAAGAGAAGGGGTTGGGAAGAGAGGAGGCTCTGAGCCTAGCAAACTATATTCACGACCATATTCCTTTCCTCATAGCGGTTTCCTCCAACTCACCGGTCTGGAGGAGGAGGATAACGAGATACTCGTCTAACAGGATGCTGCGCGTTGGAGGAAGGTACTGCATACCCGTAACCAAAGGCGAGTTAAACCAGAACCACTACAGGGAGATGAATCTTAACCCAGCGAATAAGCATAAGCCTCCTACGCTTGAAATAAGGGTTTGCGACAGCAACATTCCCCCGTACATTTGCACCGTGATGACAATACTGAGGATTTTGACTTCAGCTTGGATGAATGGAAGTAAAGCCTGCAACAATTTAACGCATGAAGCCTATCTTCAGTCTAGGGTTGAGGCGGCTCGGAGAGGCGTTAATGCAACACTATGCTGGAATGGGAAACCAGTTACAGTAGGCGAATACCTGAGGCTCTTAACCCTAAGCTATGAAGACGAGATTAGCGCGTTAAAAATCCCCCGAGACGTTCTTGAGGTTCTCAACCTGCTAGAGAAGGGGTTAAACCATGCTGAAGCAATTAGACGTGTTGCAGCGGAGTCTAGGAAGAGGTTTGGGAGGAGATGGGAAGAGGAGATTGCTGTGAAACTAGCCTCCGCCATGAGGGTATTGCTGCACGGAGGGTCGCTCAAGGCTTATTACAGAGCCCTTGGGCTAGAGGAACTTCTGATTAGCTAATCCTTCAAAAATATGCTTAACAATACCGCCGCAACCAGTAGCTTCTAGGCAACTTTATTTCTCACCTTGCCTCCAATATATGCGTTCTTCGCAGCTCTCAACGTATGGTCTTACGTGTTCATAGTTTCTCTCAAACACTAGCCTTGGATTAAGCTTGTTCAATACGAATTTGCAGACCGGTTCGGAGACCTCTTTACATACATACTTAGTATCTAGATTAAGACGCTTAGCAAGCTCTAAAATAGGACATGGATTGCTACACCTAGTTATGAGCTCGTTCTCATCCAGCTTTACGACTTCGATATACTTCTCATCTATTTTGAGGAAATCTATATAGAAGAGTTTTAAAACGTCTTCCATCGAATACGCTCTCCTCCTCTTAAGAAGCCAGATAAACCCTTTAAAGTAGAAGATCGCCCTCGCCAATGCTAGTGATAGCTTCTCGACAGCCATTGGGCTCATGATGCAGAGGATTTACCTGCTTAAAAACACAATAGGTTTATCAGCTTTCCAAGCATAATTTCCCCAAAGAGCCGGAGGAAAATGGAAGGCCAATACGCGTTGTTCAGCGAGCTTGCGGAGCTCTGTGAAAAACTCTCTAGAACGACTAAGAGGTTGGAGAAAGTTAGGATGGTAAGCGAGTTCTTGAAGAAGCTTAAGAGGGAAGAAATAGCGCCAGCAGTGCTCTTGATAGTGGGTGAAATATTTCCGGAGTCTTCTTCTAAAACTCTTGAAATAGGCTTTGCAACAATAAGCAGGATCTTAGAGTCTACACCTCAGAAAACTCTTTTCGAAAAGCCCCTCACTATTTTAAATGTTGCAGACTATTTCGATAGGATTGCAAAGGTTACAGGACCAAAGTCCAGGGAGAATAAGGAGCTTCTGTTAAGGTCGATGCTTGAAAGAGCTTCAGAGCTTGAAGCAAAGTATATTGTGAAAAACATTTTTGGAGAAATGCAGCATGGAGTTGGAGAGGGGGTAATGCTTGAAGCCATTTCTAAGGCATCCAACACTAGCCTAGACCTCGTCAGGAGGGCTTTAATGTTCTCGGGAAACCTTGGCAAGGTTGCTGAAGTCGCCCTCACCTCAGGCAAGGAGGGTTTAAAGTCCATTAGTCTAACGCTTTTCCATCCGGTTAAGCCGATGCTCGCGCAAATGGCCTACAGTTTTCAAGAGGTATTCAAGTATCATAAGGCTGTTGCTCTCGAATACAAGTTTGACGGGGCGAGGGTACAGATTCATAAGAAAGGGAGCGAGATTAAGATTTTCAGCAGGCGTTTAACGGAAGTGACTGTGAGCATTCCAGACGTGGTCGAAGAAGTTGTTAACGGAGTAGATGCTGAAGAAGCCATACTCGACGGTGAAGCCATAGCCGTAGGGGCTGACGGCAGGCCGTTGCCGTTCCAAGACTTGATGAGGAGGTTTACTAAGGTTAAGAATATCGAGGAGGAGATGAAGCGCATACCTCTAAAACTATATCTTTTCGACGTGATTTATCTGAACGGCAGGCAGTTAATAGACGAGCCGTATTCTAGGAGATGGAAAGAGCTTGAAAGAATCGTAAAGCCTTCAGAATTAACCCCTAGAATAATTACTTCAAACATCAGTGAGGCTGAGGAATTCATGAGAAAAGCTGTTGAGGAAGGGCATGAGGGAGTTGTAGCTAAGTCTCTCCAAAGCCCCTACATACCTGGAGCAAGAGGCAACCTCTGGTTTAAACTGAAAACAGCAGACTACTTGGACCTGGTTATTGTAGGTGCCCAATGGGGATACGGTAGGAGGACAGGATGGTTAAGCGATTACTTCTTAGCAGCATTAGACGAGGAGACTGGAAACTATGAGATAATAGGGAAAACATTCAAGGGTTTAACTGACGAGGAGTTTGAAGAAATGACGAGGAGACTATTAGAGCTGAAGATAGGTGAAGAAGATAATACTGTCTGGGTTAAGCCGGAGATAGTTGTTGAAGTAGCCTACAGCGAAATACAGAGGAGCCCGAAGTACAGGTCTGGCTTCGCCCTAAGGTTTGCGAGAATAACAAGGATACGAAGCGATAAACCACTATCCGAAGTAGATACTTTGAAGAGAGTCGGCGAATTATACAGGAGGCAGCAGGAGAAGAAGGGAGTTTTAAGAAACACTTTTGAGTCAGACTATTGAGTAAGCTGCAGTAGGATGGGTATTGTCATCAAGGAGAGCAGGGATGTGGATAAAATAGTTAAGCTGTTCGAACAGCATGAGGGCATCCCCTTCACGTATCTGATGAATATTCCCATAGTGAAAACGCTAAGCCAATTAGAAAGCTTCAAAATTTTTGTAGCGGAGATTAATGATGAAGTTATTGGATGCATTTATTCGCTGAACTATATTTACGATTCCGGTTATATTGGGGGCCTACTGGTCCATAAGGTTTTCAGGGGGAGAGGGATAGGGAGCAGTCTTTTAAAAATAGCCTTGAACAGTCTAAATTCCAAACATGTTTATCTTTTCGTCATGGAGGATAATGCTTTAGCAGTAAGCCTCTTTGAAAAAGTTGGATTCAGAAAGATCTACAGGAGGCTTTATTACACCATCTCGCAACCGTTTAATGATGTTTCTGGGGCTCGAAAAGTAACGTATGATGTTGAGTGGCACGATTTGAAGAATGCTATAGGCTTCTCGGAGAGAAATGGTGTTATCAACTTCGGCTATTACCCTGTCAAAATAACGGAAGAAGCCTTTGAGGATTTAAAAACAAAGGGCAAGGTCTTGAGATATGGGAGCACCATAGCAATTATCGAAGAACTCCATGGATTAATTCTTGAAGACAAGTTCTACACTTTCAACGACTACGTGTTCAGAAAACTACGTGGCGTCGAGGCATCGAAAAAGATAATTGAGGTAAACCCATTCTACACGACATTAAACCCTTCAGATTTGGCCAGCCTGTTAAACCACCTCCTACCCATTGGAGAAGTGCATGTCAGGACTTACTATGGAGATCCCGTAGCCAGTAAATTACCTCTAACAGGCAATATTGGAGCATTAACGATGGAGTATGAAAATAAGCGTTGAGAAAACTAATAGTGTTTTATTTGAGAGAAAATATCTGTCTATTTTTCCTGTCTCTTCGTAAACACCATGTAGGAGGCGAATAGGAAGACCATTGGGAAGACTATGAGTATCACGATGTCAGCTATGCGTGTTGAAAGCACTGTAGAAATGCTGGCGGTTGCTCTTCCCCTCTGCCCGAATTCAAGAGGCCCTGTGACAAAGCCGAAGAGCGAACTAGTTATTTGCGTGTAATGATAATTTATTGAAAAAGACTCTACTGTGCTCGAGATCTCTGCTACCCTCTTCCTGTAGTTTAAATATTCTTCCGACTCTCTTGGAAACGTGAAGTTTCCGAACTGCTGTCTCTGCGTCATATTGAAAACAGTAATAGCCCTAGCAGGAGGGGACCCTAAGACAATGAATGCAACTAGGCTACTTATTATGGGCAGTATAAATGCAAAGAAAATCCAGATGCCTATGCTAATTATGAGCGAGTGGCTTGATTTGCTTGAGAATGTCGAGATGAAAAGCGATAAGGCATAGTATGCGAAGGAGAGAATTATTGAAAAAGCTACGAAGACACAGATTCTTGCAGTATCGTCGAGCGTAACAGCAACATTGTGCAGTAGTATTGAGACTGATACTGATGCCAACGAGGACATTGCCATAGTTAAACTTATTACGGCGAGCGCTGATATTATCTTCCCGTTTATCACATCCTCCCTGTATATTGGTCTTGAAAGCAGGAGCCTAAGGGTTCCGCGCTCCCTTTCCCCAGACACGGCGTCGAAGGCTAATGCTATGCCTAGTAATGGAGCCATGTATGCTGTTGTCGAAGCTATTGCTGAAGCTATCTGAACCATCTGCCTTGTTGCTTGCTGAATCCCCATCATGAAGCCAAAGGATGTTGAATAAGTGCTGGCTATTGAAAACAATAGGAATATTCCTGCAACCAGCCATAGCCTCTTACCAGTTACTGCATCGACAAATTCCTTCCGTGCAATCGAGAAAGCGTCACTCATCATTTCTCATCCACCTCCCTGGTAGAAACGGTATATTTCTTCCCAAGAGGGTTCTATGGGAGTTAGAGATTCAACAAGTTCTTTGAACGGTGGTCTTGCAACAAGAGAAAGCAGTTCGTTACCTATTTCTTTCATAGATACTACTGTTACACGGTTTTCGCTCCGTATGATCTCCGTCACTCCGGATATTGACCTTATATCCTGCAAAGGTATTTCCCCGCCTGGTTTAATGCGAATCTCGTAACGATACCCCCTTGCTTCCCTGACAGACTTGTAGAGATCTTCTACACTTCCCTGTGCGAGAATGCTTCCCCCGCGTATCATTGCAGCATGAGTGCACACCATGCCCACTTCGTAAAGCAAGTGCGTGGACATGAGGATCGTCTTGCCCTCTTTATTCATCATTCTAACCAGGTTTCTGAATTCAGCAGCACCATCTGGGTCTATTCCTACCGTGGGTTCGTCGAATATTAGTAATTCAGGATCTTTCAGCAGGGCCTGAGCTATGCCGAGCCTCTGTTTCATACCCCTAGAGAATGTTGAAACCTTGTCGTTAGCCCTATCTTTCAATCCAACTTTCTCAAGCGCTTCAAGCGCTCTGCTTTTCCTCTGATCCTTTGGTATGTGTTCTAAAGTCGCTAGGAAGATAAGGTTTTCAAGCGCAGTCATGTGATCGTAGAAGCCGAATCCTTCTGGAAGCAAGCCGACTCTCCTCCTTATCTCTATCGACTCCCTAACTGCGTCGAATCCAAGGACCTTGGCATCTCCGCTCGTCGGCAATAAGAGGCCAATGAGTATCGATATTAGCGTCGTCTTCCCCGAGCCGTTTGGACCGAAGAGGCCGAAAGTACTAGCCTTAGGGACATTCATACTTATTCCGTCGAGCGCCTTAATACTCGAACTACCTTTTCCGTATATTTTAACAAGGTTCTTTGTCTCTATTGCTAATTCCATTTTCATCACCTTCTCCCATACTTGCGGTATATCAGGAAGGTTGCCGCAGCCATAATTACGACAATCAGTACTCCGGACAATATTGTTTCGCCTTTCTGCTTAACGTAAACATGCAGGTTGCGGGCGGTCGTCTGGCTCTGGTCTGCTTTAAGAGTTAAAGTAATGTAGTAGTCTCCGGGGCTTACGTCTGCATCGCTAGTAATCGTCAATGAGAAAACTGCACTCTCCTGAGGCTTGAGCAAGGATACTATGTCAGGACTGATTTTCACACTGAAGCCGTCGGGTATGTCTGAGGCCGTGAGCATGAGGTTTGAAAGCGAACTATACCCAGTGTTTTTAGCTTCCACTCGAAAGACTATTGAATCGCCAGCCATCGTCTCGCAATAAAAGTTCTGCGTCACGTATGAGATACTATACTTGCCTATTATTCCTAAGCCAAGACTCAAAGTGTCAACAGACTCTTCTGAGCTAACTCCCAGGGTCATAGGAATAAAGCTTGGTTCAGCAACGGGAGGGATGCTTACAATTATGTTAAGCCTTTTCTTCTCGCCTGCTTTCAAATAGAATTTCGATATAACGTTTCCAGAATCGTCTTTAACCATCAAATTATAACCCGCGGGAAGCCCGGTTACCTCAATGCTTACAACACCATCCGCGTTCCCATTGTTCTCCACTTCTATAACGTAGCTGGCAGTACTTCCAGCGTAAGCATCAACGTAAGGCGTGCTCGTGAACAGTCTTAAACTGGGGGCTCCCTTAACAACGTTAACACTAAGAGAAAGCGTTGACTCAAACTCGTTTGTTTTAAAGCATAGCGTTACCCAGTAGTCTCCCTCAGCCACTTCCGTTGGGACGTTTATCCTTAGTTTAGCATTCACGTACTGACCTGGTTCTAACAAAACCCCGTAGAGGCTAGTGTCGTCGCTCTTCAATATACTTCCCGACCATCCCTTGGGAAGGCTTACAGTCAAAACTCCTGTAAGCCTCTCTGTTAAAACGTTTTTGACAACTATGTCAAAGCTTACTGTGGAGCCGGGCGTGGCTTGAAGGAAGGGATAGGTGGAACCTAACACTTGAATCTCATTTTTCTCCACGTATATTGAAACCGTTTTCTCAGGGGCTGTTGAACCCAGTGTCTTCACCACTACTTTATAGAGGCCTTGAGCATTGTAGGGAATATTCACTTTCAACTCTAAGTTTTGCGAAGCGCCTGGGCTCAGCGTCAAGTTAACCACTTCAGCTGAACCAGAATATACTCCCGCATCCCATCCGCTTGGAGCCTCCACTAGAATTGTTAAAGCCTCCTCCTCCGACCCCCTGTTTTCTACGGATACTGGTGTTGTTAATGTTGAAAAAGATTTTACTCTTAAATAGGTTTGGGGCAGTGAAATCTTGAGAGCATAGCCCAGAGTAATTTCACCCAAGTCAACGGGAGAATTACTAACGCTAACCATAACAGACTTGCTCTCATACCCTTTTTTCTCCATCTGAATCCTGTATGTTCCGGGACTGAGACTCACTATGAATCCTCCGCCGGAAAACGTGATAGTTCTGGTTACGAAGCCTCCTGAAGAATCATAAATAGCGAGTGTCACATAGCTCAGAGGATTACCATTGATATCTTTAACAACTCCGGAAACAGTATACGTCTGTTGAGACGTTTGAGATGCTTGAGACTTGCCGGAGGACTGGCAGTAAACTGGAATGACTGAACCAGCTAATAAACCTAAAACTATTATGCTTACAGTTATCGCAAATACATGGATTCCATTTACGGATCGTTGAGCGAAGCCTTTTTTATCTTCTTCTGCCCTATTCATGTTACTATCCGCAATAGTAGGTAACCTCCTTATAAACGTTACTACCGTTGATAGTAAAAAAGTTAAATAACCTTTTAAACAAAATTACTAGCAGATGCCCCGGAAGCCCGTGAAAATATCGCGTTACAATATTGGAGAAAGAGAGCTTAAAGCATTTTTAGGACCATTGGAAGTGGATGTGATAGAAGCCGTGTGGAGTTCTGAGAAACCGCTCACCGTTAGGGAGGTATATGAGAAACTTAAGAAGAGGAAGAAAGTAGCATATACTACGATCATGACTACGATGGATAGGCTTTATGATAAAGGTTTACTGGAAAGGAGCGTGGAAAGGGGGAGAGGTGGTATTGTTTACGTTTACTGGCCTAGGCTTGAGAAAAACGGCTTTAAGAAGTCGGCAGTACAAGAGGTGTTAAACAGTCTCTTGGAAAACTTTGGAGAGATAGTTGCAAGCTACCTTGTTGAAAGAATCTCGTCGAGCGAACAGGAGTTTAAGGATTTGAAGCAGAAGCTTGAGAAGGCTTTAAAGGGAGGGTGATGAATAATGCTTGACCTAAACAATATTTTAATGCAGGTTTTCCAACCTTATTTCTATTACTCCACAATCCTTCTAATAGTCTCGTTCATCTGCGTTAAGCTCCTTACGAAATATAATCTTCTTCTGACAACGAGGGTTAAAAGCGTGTGCTACTTGATCCCTCTTGCATTCCCAGTATTGCTTGCAATGGTTAATATCCTTTGGCCAATAGGAAGATTCTTGTTCGAAGAGAGGATTCTCATCTATAACCAGTTGAATACAGCCTTAATCGAGCCTCGGATCCCTGTTGCTATCCTACATATTCCTATGATTATTCGTATAAATAAGTTGCTTCCAGTCTTACCCGTAACCAGCTTGCTGTATGCGGTTGGATTTGCAATCGCCTTAGCCTACCTGATTATGACGGTTGCTCTCGGCGACAGGATTGTGAGAAGAGTTTTCCACGTTGTTGAGCTTGGCCAAGGGGAGTATGAATCGCTGCAGGAAGAGGTTAGGAATTTGTCTACTAGGATGGGAATATGCCCGCCTAAAATCGGGCTTGTGGAAGATTTGAGGCCAAACGCTTTCGTGACTGGATATGGGCGTAGAACAATACTAGTGTTTTCCCTAGGCCTCTTGAAGACTTTAACGAAGAAGGAGCTGGTTGTAGTTGCAGCCCATGAGCTGTCCCATGTGAAAAACCGCGATTTTCTTTTTAAAACATTGTCCACAGCCCTCTCTCTAGTATCTTTCTTCAATCCGTTTGCACATTTCTCCTCAGCATCAGCCCAACGAGAGAGGGAAAACCTGGCGGATGAGGACGGTGTTAAAATCATAGGAAAACCCGGTTTGTTTAAAAAAGCAATAATTAAGATAAACAGGGCGTCTCTCAAGTTTCCTAGAGAAGGCTTCGCGGCTCGTTTAACTTCAAGTCTATTCTTGACCTCACCGCTTTCAGTAAGAACATTGTTTTCAACACACCCGAGGCTAGAGTATAGAGTTAGGAATATTGAAAAAATAAGCGAGGGAAAAAATGTTGAGGAAAACCATCCGTTATATTCAATAGCGATATCAGTAGCGATTGTTGTAATAGGAGTTTTAAGCATATGCTTTCTCGCTTCGATTCAAATCTCCTTCGTAAGGCAGCATTTACCCGTAGCGTTTTTCAAAACGCCTTGGGAGAGAATATTTCTCGCAAAACTTAGCTCTGATATGGAGGAAATACATATACCGAGATGTTTTAAACAAGGAGAAGAGGATAATTACGGTCTCCGCATAATAGGAGATACGGTGACAATTCTCAGAAACAGGAGAATCATCAATCCTTTAGAAAAGCATCCTATTGAATTAAAAACGATTTTTATTTTGACTAACGATACTTAGGTTAGCGGCGGCCTTGCTTCAAGCGTAACAGGAACATCTATTGTCTGACGGTTTCTAACTATTGTTAACGTAATAGTTTGACCTGGAGAAGTATATTCTTCGAGATAGGTGAAGAGGCTATCCCCGTTAGAAACCTTAACACCGTTTATTCCTATGATGACGTCCCCGCCTACTAGAATTCTTGTCCCCTTGATCATAACATATCTGTTTCCGCCCTGTAAGCCTGCTTTAGCAGCGGGTCCGTTCGGCGTAACGCTGGTTATTAGCCAGCCGTATGTTATGTCAATATCCATTGCTTGAGCCAAGTCGTAAGTCATGTCCGTACCTGCCACCCCAAGCCAAGGATGCCGATCGTAAGAGCCATTTTTAACAAGAGATTCGATTTCTCGCAGAATCGTGTTTGAAGGGATCGCAAATCCAAGTCCTTGAGAATCACTTACTATTGCTGTAGTTATTCCAACAACTTGGCCGCGGAGGTTTAAAAGCGGTCCTCCAGAATTTCCCGGGTTTATTGGAGCAGTTGTCTGAATACAGTTGGCTATTGGATACCCTCCTGTAAGGTCCTCAGTTATCGTTCTACCAAGCGCACTAACTATTCCAGAGCTCATTGAGCCAGCTAGACCATAGGGGTTTCCGATCGCTACAACTGGATCGCCCACTTTAAGTGTTGACGAGCTAACTATCTCAAGGGGTTTAAACTCTTCAAGCGGAGCGTTAACTATTAAGACGGCGAGGTCAGAATACGGGTCGGAACCCTTCACGTCAGCCGGGTAAGCATTACCATTGCTAAACCTCACAATAATGTCGCGCGCATTGTGAACAACATGGTAGTTAGTGATTACTACAAACTGGTCTTCAAACCTGTATACGAAGCCTGATCCTTGGGTAGTGCTGTAGTACGTCCTGTAGAAGATATCGTATTGCACGACAGTCCCGGTTATCAAAACGACAGAATCCCTAGCTTTTTCATAGAGCTGGGACAGGGAAACACCTTCTTCTGAAGTGTAGATTGTTACTACGCTGGAGTTCTGCATCAACTGGAGACTTGAAACACGGTTCTCAAGAGTTGAGACTCTGTTTTGAAGACTATCAATCCTGCTTAGAATTGTTAGAACACTAAGGAAGTAACCCGCAAGCAACCCTATTAAAACCCCGAGTAGAACAAGTGTTATTGCAGAAAGTTTGACAGGCTTTTTCTCAGGAACCTCGTACAGCGGGATGCTTCTAAAGGTTTCCATTTTAAGCTACTATCAACAATAGTAACATGTTAATAAGCGTTTCCAACTTTTATGCAAAGAAAAAACTATTGAGAAACATGCGGCGTCCGGGATTTGAACCCGGGTTACCAGCGTGGCAGGCTGATGTCCTAACCAGACTAGACGAACGCCGCTATTGTTTTGAAGAACAATGGTTGGATAAAAGTTTTATTCTCCAATCCGAGTAGCAAAAACAGGCAGTTTTAACTCTCCCTATTATTTCATTAATTCAGATTTAAATACCCCGTTTTTAACTTGGGGCTTAATGGATCTAACTCCGCTGTTCGCATCCCTCCTGCTAATCATTCTCGCTGAACTAGGGGATAAGACCCAGCTGGCTATTATAAGCCTGTCATCCTGCTCTAATACTCTTGTAGTCTTCATTGGTGCGATGCTGGCTTTCATCTTTGTTTCTGCAATAGGCGTTTTTATAGGAGATGCTTTAAGCATAATAGTGCCACCGCAGGCGGTAAACCTCGTATCCGCAGGCTTATTCTTAGTCTTCGGCATCTATATGATTCTAACAAGGGAAAAAGAAGAGTGTTTTAGAGAAAGAAGTTCCAAATACGCTCTCCTATCTACCTTCTCAATGATCACGCTGATGGAAATGGGCGACAAGACTCAGGTGGCTGTAATAGCTCTTACAGCGAAGTACGGTGTTCCAGTAATTATTTATGCAGGAACCATCGCGGCGTTCATCATTCTAACTGGAATAGGTGTGTTGCTAGGAAGAGTATTTTCAAGATGGGTGGCATTAAAATATGTTAAGCTCGGAAGCGGAATAGTCTTCCTGCTATTTGGAACATCTTTCCTATTAGAATTTTTGAGGACTATTTTGATTTATTGCTAAGCTTACTATCTACATCTAAACATGGTAATTACCAAGATTATCGCGAGCAGGATTTACATGATAGTGTTAAGGCTGAATAGGAAGTTGATAATCAGAACGAGAACAAGTTTATTAAAAGGAATTTTTTATCGTAAGCATGACTACTTTAAAAAATGGTAGATGCGGCATCCTCGGTTGCGGTGTTGTTGCACTCAGATATATCCCTTACGTAAAGAAGTATGGCGAGCTCGTCGCGGTCTGTGACAAGGTTCCTGAGAGAGCAGCGAAGTTTAAGGATTTTTACGGAGCCAGGGAGTATTATACAGATTTTAACGATATGCTTACAGAGCCGGATATAGATATTGTTTTCATCCTCACAGGCATGAGTATTCATGCTAAACAGGTTGCTCAAGCAGCAAGAGCCAGGAAACACATTCTGGTCCAAAAGCCTCTTGCCACCAACATGGAGGATTTGAAAACGGCTGTGGAGGAAGTTAAGAGGAACCGGGTTAAAGTCTTGGTGGAGCCGAATGTTCAACAATCGCCGCTCTACCTTAAGGCTAAGGAAGTATTGGAGGAAGGGGCTCTCGGAGAAGTATTATGGTTTAGAGCT
>Ga0185307_1000543_pt1 | contig 23398 bp, 26 predicted proteins | sample LHCtaG_FD_128010 | JGI IMG/M metagenome (GOLD analysis project Ga0185307, IMG submission 128010) | Hot spring microbial communities from Little Hot Creek, USA to study Microbial Dark Matter (Phase II) - LHC4sed_matched (SPADES... | ecosystem: Environmental > Aquatic > Thermal springs > Hot... | reverse complement strand
TTGAATCCAAAAACAGGGAAGTATGTCAAGGCAAGGATAACAGCTGTTGTTGAAACACCTGCAAATAGGGAATATGCTAGAAGAGGTATAATAGTTAAGGGATCTATTATACAGACTGAGGTAGGCAAGGCAAAGGTTGTTTCAAGACCTTCTCAAGATGGTATAGTCAATGCTGTTTTAATTGAAGAAAGCTCTAAGTAGAGAGGGTTATGAGTAAAGTATATAGGGTTTGGCTACACTACTTCGACTGTTCAATATCTAGAGGCTTTGGGAGAAAGGTGTCGAGGAATCTATGTGTAGATAGGCCATCGATAGACAAAGTCTTAGATATATGCAGAGCTCTAAATCTAAAATGTCAATATATAGAAGGCAAGAAGCATCCAAAGCACTGGTTTAGATATGCAGGGCTTATATCCATAGAGTATAGCGGTAGAAAAAGCGAGTTGGTAAAGCTAATAGCTAAAAGCCTTAGGGAAAAGAAATAAGCTTTACTAAGACTTTTTCTCTTTTCTACGCTCTCTAGGCTTTTCAACAGCTATTACACGTACACCAACACCAAAAAGCTTTCTAAGAACAGCATCTAGAAACTTTACATAGCCTCCCTTCTGACCAACAGCAGCACCTATAGCATCTTCATAAACCTTTATCTGTAGATTTGGCCCTGCAAAATCAGCTTCTACAACATGTTTCCATATCCATGAAGTTGGATGCAGAGCTCTTACAATCTCCTTAAAGTCTAGATTAAGCTCAACCCCACGAAGCTTAACGTTAAGCTCTTTTTCAACAGAGTTTATCCTTTCACCACCTTTACCAACAAGTCTACCCATATGACCCTGCTTAACAACAATTAAAGCATCTGGTACATGTTCAGCTGATATCTCAAAGCTCTTTTTAATCGAAGATATATCTAGAACTGTTACAACATCTGCATCAGGTGCCTTGATCTTTACAGCATCGTATATCTTTTTCTCTTCATCTGATATCTTTCTAGATCTAAGCTTATACTCTACCAAAAATCTAAGGCCCCTCTTAGCACCTTCTCTAACAATATCCTTTATACCTAGATCTACAACTCTAGACTTTTCCTCGCTTAGCAAAACCTCTCTAATAAGAGCTGCAGGGTCGTGTCCAACCTCTTTAAGTGCTTGGAAAATAGGGTCTCCAGCAACTATAAACCTGCTATTTCTACCAACTCTAACAATAGCCTCTATAATGCTTTCAGGCTTCATAGTCTGTATATCATCTAAAAATATTATGGAGTTATCAAATGTTCTTCCACGTAGATAGTGAGGATCTGCAAAAACAACTCTATTTTCATTCATCAAAGACTCAACCCTACTCCACTCTATAAATGGTGCAACAATATCTTGTAGATAGCTCTTCATAGTGTTTGTAAAAGCCTCTAAAGACCTCGCTATAGTTATCTCCTCACCTGTAACAACATCAACAACAGGTCTAACAACTATAAACCTGCTATACTCACCAGAGGCTACACTGTTGATGCCATATACTAAGCTGAATAGAGATTTACCTGTACCTGTAGGTCCGAAGAACCCAACAACCTCTATATTTCTATCCATCAAAGCTTTAACCATATCCTCTTGACCAGGTGTTAAAGGCTTTAACCTCTCCCAAACACTACTCACAGTATTCACCTCTCGACATATTAAACAATGCTATATCTCAAGTTCTTTAAAAGCTTTAAAAAGTCTATCTAATCTATTCTTACCCTCTACAAGAATATCATTAGCAACTTTAACTATGTGGCTAAGGTCATTTACAGCTATATGGTCTCCATCTCTTATTAGAAAAGGTGTCCAAACACCACTTACAGCTTCAACAACTATACCAGAGCTAGATATAGATATGACACCGCTATGCTTAAAGCCACATACCCTAAGAACGTTTAGAATCCTTTGGACATCTTCTAAGGAAAGCAGGTTGAAGTGTATAATAGGCCCGCTCACAACAAGCCAATATCTATAGAGAGGCCTCTTCTCAACAATTCCGCTAATCTCGGATGGTTTTATAGGGCTATGCTTTTTAAACAATATATATGCCTCTTCTCTAAGCCATGGATATAGAGAATCAACAACAACTATTCTACCGCTGCACGAACTCGATGTAAATATTCTTTTCTTTGAAAACACAAGCTTTACAAAATCAACTATATCTCTATCGACATACCCTATCTCTATATCCTCAACAAATCTTCTATATGCCTCTTCCCTCCTCTTAAGCCACTCACCAAAATCAACAGCCATAGAGATAAACCAGCTATATAGTCTACCTAGCTATTTTTGAAAGCTCTTCTCTAACAATAGAAGCCACGGTCTTTCCATCAACACGCCCCCTAAGCTCGGACATAACCTTGCCCATTATATATTGAAAAGCCTTGTCACCCCTCTTCAAAACCTCATCAATATTTTCTTCAATCTTAGCCTTAACAACTCTACGAATCTCATCTTCGCCAACTCTATGGCTCGACAACATAGATATATATGTTTTATAGTCTATAGATGGGTTTTGATAGAGGGTAGCTATAGCTATTCTTACAGAGTCTTTATCTAGATTAAGCTCCTTTACAGCTTTTGCAATCATATGGATATGCATATCATCAAGCATCATAAGATCTATGCCTTCCCTCCTAAGCTCACCAGCTAGAGATGTAAATATAGATGCCATAAGCTTTGGATCAACACCATAGCTATTAACAACCTCTTCATATATGTTGAGGTAATCGCTATGTATAAGCTGATATGCAAGTTCATGGCTAAGCCCATAAAGCTTCACAAAAGTGTTTATCTTCTCGTCAACAGATGGTGGTATAAATGCCTCAGACTCTCTAAGGATAGACCCATCGATTTTTATCGGGGGGACATCTGTCTCTGGATACATTCTAGCTGCACCTGGCTGTGGCCTTAGATAACGTGTTGTCCCATCTTCATTAGCTCCACGAGTCTCTTTAGGAATACCCATAACAGCATCTATACATCTCCTCTTAATAACATCAAGCGCTTTTAAAGCTCTATCAGATGTATCAACAACTATTACAAAAGCATCTACCTTATCTATATCTAGAAAACTAGATATCTCTTTAACCATATCCTCATCTATACCATATGCAGGTAGCTCATCGCTATGTATAATCCCCTTTACACCAGCCCACTGCCTAGCATAGTCAGCTAGCTCTGTACCGAAGCGCCTATTGCTCTGTAGCTCAACGCCTAGAAGACCAGAGAATTTTGGTAGCTTTAATGCATATGCCCTTCCACCACTCTTTATAGCCTCTGATACAATTCTACTTCTACTCTTGGAAACAATATCTGTAACATCAACAGGTTTCTGAACATCTATCTCATCTATAGAGACCCCTCTTCCAACAAGCTCTTCTCGAATCATTTTCAGCCCTACTAACCTCCTAACCTCCTCCTCAATAACCTTTGGGATAAGCTCAAGCCTTTGAACACCCTTAACCTCAATTTTAGGTGAGCCCTCTATAGATAGGTTTAAATCTTGTCTAATAGTCCCAATACCCCTCTTAACCTTTCCAGTAAATCTAAGCATAAGGCCAATCTTCTCAGCAACACGTTTAGCCTGTATAGGCGTCTTTATATCGGGTGCTGTTGAAATTTCTATAAGTGGTATACCAAGTCTATCAAGGCTATATGAAACAACACCACCACTCTCAGAAATCTTTCTAGCAGCATCCTCCTCAATAGCTATAGTCTGTATACCTATAGAGCCATCCTCATCAGAAATAAAGCCACCGAGAGCAACAATAGCTGTGCGTTGAAACCCTGTGGTGTTAGACCCATCGATAACAATCTTCCTCATCACATGAATCTCATCAACAATCATAGAGTTCATTGCACGTGCAATAGCTATAGCTATTGCTAGAGCCTCTCTATTAAGTGGATGTGGAGGCTCCTCATCAAGTTCAACAAGACACGAAGCCTCTACAGGCAATATATATTCAAATAGCCTTTTCCTCTGAAACTCAAAAGCTGCAGCAGCATCAACCTCTCCAAGCTCGCTTCTTGTAGCTCTAAGAAATCTTTTATACGATGGAGAAGCTTTAATAGTGTCTTCACTAACAATAGATGTAGAGCAGTTGCAGAAAAGCTTAGACTTTGTATTTAGCTGTTGATGAATCTCAAGACCAACTCTAAGGCCTAGAGCCCTATAGTCAAATTTGCTAGGTACGCTAAACGCAGCCTTCATTAAGATGCAACCTCTTAAAATTCTTTAGACTATACAGATTTATATCTTTCATTAGCAGAATCTATGATGCTGGCAAATAGAAAAGCTATATCGGATAGATCGAGATATTGGTGCTATGCCTTAGACTTTCTCGGTATAGACGATGGCGGTATAACTGTGGGTACTGGAAGCCCCTGAACCTTTCTCTGCGCAATCCAGTACTCACGTCTGTTTCTTATACGTGGAACTAGGTTTCTCTTAGGTCTTGGTGATATCTTTGGGGTTTGGCTTCTAACCTTTCCAGCTTTTGTTAGAGATCCGTGGGATGGCATTTTACATACACCTTTACTTAGTCTATAGATTGTGGAGATTTTTAAATTTATATATTAATACCAGATGCCAAGATAGTAGCATAGTTTATATTCTCCAGATTTTATTCTCTATTTGTAGGTGTGATGTGATGAGTAGCAGAATATTTGTGGCTGATACAACTCTAGGGATATTTGCACTTAATGAAGCTGGGGATATTGTTGAGAAGGTTTTGTATCCAAAGGATATAGGTAGAGTTGTAGAGGAGCTTTTGCCGCTTGCAGAGGGAAAGGTAAGCAACTCGCTAATGCAGCTTATAGATGCTTTAAAAGCGAAGATGGATCTTGGGAAAGCTGTATTGGTTTTTGAGGACCCAGATATAGCTAGAGAGGTTGCTCAAAAAGGTTTCTCTACAGATGTTGCTATAGCTAGTGAGCCTGTATATAGATTGCGTAGAGAGTTGCCATCTATAGCTATAAAGCTTGGGCTTTTTAGCAATGAGCAAGAGTTTCTAGAGTATGTACATACCATATCTCTAGAGTTTACTAGAAGAAAGCTTAGGAGATATGCTCAGAAAAGAGACCTTTTAGCTGTTCAAGCTATTAGAGCTATAGATGATATAGATAAAACTCTAAATCTACTTGCCACTAGACTTAGAGAGTGGTATAGTGTCCACTTCCCAGAGCTAGACGACCTCTCTAAAGAGCATGAGGAATACGTTAAAATCGTTGCAAATATAGGTTTTAGAGAGTCTATGGATATAGACACGCTATCTAGAATAGGTCTTTCTGAGGGTAGGGCTAAAAGGATATATGAATCAGCTAAAAAGAGTATAGGTGCAGATTTATCTGAAATGGATATGTCTATAATACAGACAGTTGCAAATATATGGCTTGAGCTATATGAGCTTAGAGAAAAGCTTACAAACTATATATCACATGTTATGAAAGAGGTTGCACCAAATGTAACAGCATTAGTTGGATCTCTACTAGGTGCAAGACTGCTAAGCCTTGCTGGTAGTCTTGAAGAGCTTGCAAAGCTTCCTGCAAGCACTATACAGGTATTGGGTGCTGAGAAAGCCCTGTTTAGAGCTCTAAGAACAGGTGGTAGACCGCCTAAACATGGTGTTATATTCCAGTTTTCAGAAATTAGAAAAGCTCCGAGATGGCAAAGAGGAAAGATATCGAGGGCATTGGCAACAAAGCTTGCAATAGCTGCTAGAATAGACTTCTTTACAGGTAGATATGTTGGTGAAGAACTTAAAGCTAAGCTTATGGAGAGAGTTGAGGAGGTTAGGCAGCTTTATCCAAAGCCTCCAAAGAAAGAGGTTAAAGAGGCTAGGCCTCCTCGTAGAGAAGGTAGAAGAGGTAGAAGAGAAAAGGAATAGCTTTAAACATTATGATGCTATAGATATTTATATTCCATCTAGTGTATAGCTTACTATGGTGTATATAGTGTCACTCACATCTGTTGTTAAGCTATATGAGCATGACAGATATAGAAGGGTATATGTCGTTGAGCTAGAGGATGGAAGTACAAGGCTTGCCACAAAGAATCTAACACCTGGTAAGAGGGTATATGGCGAATATCTATTTAGAGTTGGTGAGGATGAGTATAGAGAGTGGAATGCATATAGAAGTAAACTAGCAGCGGCACTCGTTAAAGGTTTAAAAGAGCTTCCTGTAAAAGAGGCTCAGAGAATCCTGTATCTAGGAGCAGGCTCAGGTACAACTGTTAGCCATATATCTGATATAGTTGGGTTAATGGGTAGGATATATGCTGTAGAGTTTGCTCCAAGGGTTATGAGAGAACTTATAGTTGTTGCAGATGATAGAAGAAACATAGTGCCTATTCTAGAGGATGCAAGAATGCCAAGAAGATATAGATTTATTGTTGAGGAGGTAGACGGTCTATATGCAGATGTTGCACAACCAGAGCAAGCATCTATTGTGGCAGACAATGCTGATATGTATCTTAGAGATGGTGGATGGCTCTTGCTAGCAATAAAAGCTAGAAGCATAGATGTTACAGCAGAGCCTAGCGAGGTATATAAACGTGAAATAGATGTTCTTCAGGCAAGAGGTTTTGAAATAGTTGATGTAGTTCATTTAGAGCCTTTTGATAGAGACCATGCCATGGTATATGCAATATATCGTAGAAAAAGATAGAGAAGTAAAATAGATAACATTTTACATTTTTGTAATAAATTTTTTGGCTTTGTAACATGTATATATTATGGAATGGGTATAACATATGTATTGTGTAGATGGGGGTAGAGAGGATATAGAGGGTCTTGGCGAGAATAATATAAATGAAAAAGAATCTATGCTGCATTCCTTATTAAGCTCCGGTATAAAGATTCTATATAAGGTGTCTTTCCCTATAAAAGAAAAGAGAAGTGTAGACTACATAGCTATGCATCAACATGACAAGATTTTTCTAAAGGTTGAGAAAAGGATCTCTAGTAAAGATAGAATATTTCAAGAGTTAAAGAGGCTAAGCAAGGCTTTAAATGTAAATGCATTATTCATTGCAGATAGATTTAATAATGAGGAGATCTTAGATGATGTTCTATATATCAGAGATAGAGTTGGTGTAATATCTAGAGACACCTTAGATAAAGTTTCAAGAGGTAAGAAAATATATATATATGAATATAGTGGAATGTATTATGTAAAGATAAATGGGAAAAAGCTACAGAGACTTAGAGTTAAGATGGGTTATAGCCTACACGAACTAGCAAATACTATTGGGGTATCATCTAAAGCTCTTCAAAAATATGAAGAAGGCGAAATGGATATGTCTGCTGAAAAGGCCTATAGATTTATAGAGTTGTTTGGGGAGATGTTTGAAGATGTTGTAAGAGGTATTGACATATTTAGAGATAGAATAGTGAGATCAGAAAGTAGGGCTATGGCTTTAGAAAGACTTAGAGAGGCTGAATCTGATGATAAGAGATATAAATTGGCTTTAAAATTCTCTAACTTTGGGATAAATGCAGAGGTTTTTAATGCAATACCTACCGACATACTTCTACAATCTGAAGACACAAAGATATTCATAACATATATAAATAGCAAGTATAATGAGGCTTCAATAGAGCTAAAGTGTAGGGATAACCAATTCTTTGCAAAAACATTTAATGGAATAGCTATATCAGTTATAGATAGTAACCGTAGCAGAGAAGGTATAAGCATTGCTGAAGATGTTGGAGAGGTTAAGGTTTTATCAAATATAGAGGACTTTGTGAAAGAGCTTATAAAGTCGTTGAGGAGATAGATGTAGTGTTTATTGCCTTAACAGGAAGACCTGGCGTTGGTAAAAGCACTGTGTTTATGAAGGTTGTTCAAGAGCTAAGCACATTAGGATACAGAATATATGGCTTCTACTGTCCCGAGGTTAGAGAATCTGGTAAAAGGATAGGGTTTAAGATAATTGATTTGCATAGCAGGGAATATGGATGGCTTGCATTAGACCTTTTGAAAGCTAGGCAAATGGGTTATGAGATACATGGTAAAAGAATAGGTAGGTATATTGTTATAGAGAGTGAAGCTGAGAGGATAGGGGTCTCTGCTCTTTCAAAAGCCCTGGATGAAAAATCTGTTTTAGGAATAGATGAGATAGGACCTATGGAGCTTTCAATAAATAGGCTGCGTCTAGAAATTATAAGAGCATTGAAAGACGCTGTAAAAAGCATTGTTGTTATCCATAGAAATCTAAATGATGTTGAAATCGCTGATGTTCTTAAAAGAAAAGGATTTGAGTTGATTAGCATTACAGAGGCTAATAGAGGCTATATATATAGAGAGATAGTTAAGAAATTTATATAGAGCTGAAATGCTGTTAATTGGATAAATATGATCTGTCCAAATGGCTATATATTAGCTGTTGAAGGTCTTGCAAAAATATGTATACCAGATCCACAGCTATACAGAAGAGAGAATGGTTCATATGAACCTTCATGGGCTCCTGTATTCTATAACCCTAAAATGATTGAAAATAGAGATATATGTGTAGTATTTTTAAAAATGATGTTGGGGGAGAGAAGAGATATAGTTGTATTAGATCCATTAGCAGCTACAGGTGTTAGGAGTATAAGAATAGCATTAGAGGCAGATCCCTCTAGAGACTTCATTGCTTTATATATGGGTGACATTTCTCTAAATGCTGTTGAGATTATGAGACACAATATAGAGTTGAACAATATAAATAAAAACGTTTTTATAAGACATGCCGATGCCAATGAGTTTATATATCAGTTGGTAAAGAGGGAAGGTATAGCTCCAAGCTATATAGATATAGATCCATTTGGAAGCCCTGCACCATTTGTATATGCTGCATTAAATGGTGTTAAAAGAGATGGTATAGTTGCATTGACAGCAACAGATCTAGCTGTTCTTGAGGGTAGATATAAGTCAAAGCTTTTTAGAAGATATGGTGTTGTAGGGGTTAAAGCAGCACAGTCAAAAGATATAGCATTGAGAGTTTTACTGTCATTTATAGTAAGAGCTGCTGCTATATATGATAGATACATCGAGCCTGTAATATCCTATGCTATGAACCACTATGTAAGAGTCTATGTAAAGGTTTCTAAAGGAGGTCTAAAAGCTGATAAGATACTTGAAAACTGTTTAGGGGTTGCATGGTGCTGTACAAATTGTAGCTATAGCTATATGGATTATATGGAGAGCAATATACATAGATCTGTAAGGTGTCCGGTGTGTGGAGGTAGACTGGATCCTATATACCCTATATGGATATGTGATATAGGTGATGAGAAGCACATTGAAAAGTTAATTGGGATAGCCAATGAGATGTACTGGCTTCAGAAAAGCTCTAGGGTGCTGCTAGAAAACATACATAGAGTGTCTAGGGCAAACTCATTAACAACCAGGTTAGCATATCTTGCAAAGGTTTTTAAGATAAACGTGCCATCTACATACGATGTAGTTGAATGTCTTCAACAAAAAGGATTTAGGGCTAGTAGAAGCTATATCTATAGCGATGGAGTTACAACTAATGCATCTATAAATGATTTAATTGAATGTATGAAAAGATGAAGCGATTAACATATATCAATAATAATATCTATTCCGATGTATTTATCTTCTCCATTAAAAATCTTGTTAGATATGAACATCTTGATGGGTTATGAACCCTACCCTCACCACATGCATATAGGTTTTTACATCCATAGCATGGAATAGAAAGGATATCAAGATTTGATATCTGTATCAATCTACTAGATTGTTTCTGAGGTTCAACTGTTTGTAGAAGATATGTAGAGCGACCGTTATTATCTACAGCAATTCTCTTAATTAAATTAGCTTTAACAAGTCTATTTATTATCGCGGCCAATCTTCTGTGATGCATATGTTTAAGCTCATCTTTCTCTCTCAGCTTTGCCTGTAATATTCCTCCAGATGTTTTAGTTTCCTGCTTTATAACACTATACACAAGATTTTCCTCATCGGTGAGGTTAGTGGTGGAGTTCTCCATAGCTTTTAACCTGTATAGAGTATAAAAAGTGTAGTCAATAAATATACTGTGTGGAGGCTAATAAGACTGTATGCATCTAATTTTTGTAAATAAACCAAATCATCTAATACAATGGTTTTTACAGCTTCTCTCTGGCTAAAAATAGCGAAGCCATTGAATTACAAATAAGTATCCAGAGTGAAATCTATTATAGATTATATGTATACCGTTATGGTTACTTTATCTAATATATCTCTATATCTATTCCTTATAGTTACCTCTGTAACATTTGCAGCCTGTGCTACTTGTTTTTGTGTCTTTTTCTCATCGAGAACTATAGAGGCTATGTATACTGAAGCAGCTGCTATACCAGCTGGGTCTTTCCCCTCTGTCAAGCCGTTTCTCTTAAGAACATCAATTAGCTTAGCTGCAAACATATAAACCTGTTGGCTTAGACCTAGATTTGAAATTATTTGTGGTAGGAATTTTCGTGGATCTACATATGCTTTGAATTCATTTAAATCTGTTTTAAAATGTATCTCTGATACTAGTTTCCAATATTCTTCCTCATCTATATTGAATTTTGTGATAAGCTCTCTAATTCTAATTGGTATTTCATGTTTTCTAGCAGCAAGTACAATTGATGCTGCAGCTAATATTTGTAGTTTATTCATTTTAGGTTGTAGAGCTGCAAACACCTTCCTTAATATTATCGCAGCTGTTTCTCTAACTTGGTCTGGTATATTTAGATATGAACACATATGGTTTAGATTTGTAAGTGCTTCAACTATTTTGCGCTCCTCTCTACCTACACGTATCCTTTTTTGAAGTAGAGCAAGCTTTCTATTCTTAACAATCTCTCTATATCTACGAACAGATAGATCTATTTCTGTAGATAAACCTGAGTCATGAACTGTATGTGTTATAACATTTGTATGTGCTCTTCTATTCCATTCATCAGATGTATACGCCCTCCAGTCAGGGCCTAAAGAAACTCTATCCTCATCAATAATCTCTCCAGTTTCAGCACATACAATCTCCCCCCTCTCTTGATCAACTATGAGCTCGTTACAGCTCATAGCTATCACCTATACATCTTTCCTTTCTTTGTAATCTTTTTAGATTTATAGAATAGAATAGTGGAAGGCTTTAAATTGGATAGAATAGACTGTTTAACAGGTCTTAAAACAGCAAAAGGCGATTCAACAGGTCCAATAATATCCACGACTCTTCCTATATACTCGTTGTTTTCATTGATAACATCGTCTCCAATTCTTGGGATTTTCCCAGGATTCTCTATCTTTACAACAATTAGATTAGGCTTTGCTATTGTATATATTGAGCCGAGTATCTGAAGAGACAAAAGAGTAACACCACAAAAACTCTTAGACGTAATACACTCTTAAAATATATATGTTAAATAATACTTTTAAAGCTTTAAGTAAAACACTTGGAATTATAGATAGTGTTCTCCCATACCATAACCAAACCATAAGTTTGCAAAAACAATGTAGTAAGACCCAATAAACATTTATATTTTTAAAATTCTTACATCTTAACCAAATTGGAATAAATTTCATTTTATTTCTATTGACTTTGCTGAGCCGTAACCACTTCTACCTTCTCCTCAGCAGATTCAGACTTGCTTGCCTCTGGTACCCTGCTATATCTCTCTATATATACCACGGTATTATATTTCCCGATATATCTATATATCTCTTCAGCTACAAGTGCTTTTACAAGCTGTATATCTCTATCAAAGTATATTTCTCTTGGCAATTCAACAACAACTTTGTTTTCATTCAAATCTATAGATATATTAAATCTCTCTATTGGAACCTTTCTATATCTTCTATGTATTAAAAGCTTTATCTTCTCTACATCATCTTCAACTATCTTAACTATTTTATAGCTACATGTCAATGTTTTTCCTGCTAATGGATGGTTAAAATCTATAAGTACTCTACCACCTGTAATAGCCTTAACTATACCGATTTGACCACCAATATCAACTGTTTTGCCAATTTCCGGGACAATGTTACTCTTTATAAGTTCTCTGATATTAATTATCTTAACTTTTGATGGGTCTCTAGATCCATATGCTTTCTCAGGAGGTATCTCTACTAAAAGCTCTTTATCTACTTCACCAAAATTCTCTATATGTTCTTCAAGACCTTTTATAACTCTGTTTTCACCAACAATAACTAGTAGAGGTTCATATAGCTTCTCTACATCGTATTTATTTTCTTTTTTTGCAACATCTTCTATAGTTGTATCGACTAATTCATTTGTATCTTTAACTCTAATTATATAGTCTATTAATATAAAACTATTTTTAGGTATAGCCATATATCTTAACCTTATTCAAATGCAAATAGCTATAGAAGAAAATAAAAGCTTTAAGTATTTAAAAGATATTGGTGTAGATATTGGATATAGAATATGAAGCTAAGATTAGAGTAGATGATTTTAATAGAATTGAGGAGAAACTATCAAAACTAGGTGCAGTTCTTATAGACTTTATTGAAGAGGAGGATATATACATAGATCTAAAACCATGCATAGATATGGCCGCTAGAGATATAGCATTAAGGGTAAGGATATATAGAAGCATATTATCTAACACAAAACACTGTGAACTTACATATAAAGGCCCTAGACAATCAAAAGATCTAAAAATTAGAAAAGAGATAACACTAGCTATAGATAATGGATATAAAGCTATAGATATATTTAGAGAACTAGGTTTTGAGAAATATATAGCTGTATATAAAATGAGAAAGATATATAGATATGGATCAGCTAAGATATTTCTAGATGATGTTAAAGGTCTTGGAAAATTCATAGAAATTGAAATAGAAGATGTAAACTCTATAGAGAGATTTAGAGAAAACATTATGAGAATTCTAGATACTTTCGACTTACCCAAAGAACTCATACCTAAATCATATCTAGAGATGGTTCTAGAAAAACAAAATGCTTATAATACATGAAAATAACATGGTATATATTAGCTTCTGAAACACTAAGTCCTCTCCTCTATATCCTCTATGTAAGCTAGGTTATAGTCTAGTTCAGGTATGTATTTCAGTCTTGCTTTTACAATAGCTTTTCCATATTCTACAACAATAGATATATCTAAGTTTCTTGTCTTTAGAGTTGTATAGCTATATGGATCTTTATCACTAGGAATGTCGATATCTATCTTAACCTCTGCACATTTCTTAAATGGCTGAGACTCTATAGCATATTTGATAACCTTCTCAAGAAGTTTAACCTCATCTTTAAATTTTATTGGGATGCCTATAAACTGATGTATCGCCATACCAATTGCTATACCAGCTTCGAAAGCAGCTCTCTCTCTATCGCTAACCTTAGGTGAGAAATATTTTAATGCTTTATCGTAAGCCATGTCCATAACCAGTAAAACTCAACTGCTCTGTAGTTTTAATGCTTTACTATGGCTTATATATCATATCTATATAATTCAATACCTTAAATAAGGTGTGTTTATAGTGCTAAAGTATATAAATTTTATAGTAGAGATGTAAACTGTGCTAATAGAGAAAAGGTAATTTGATATGGAACTACCTGATGTACAGAAAAATGCACCTGGTATTCCTGTTGAAATCAGCAAGGTTTGTGTTAAGGGTTTATATAGAAGACTATGTCTTGATAGCGATGATGGGAATGTATGCCTTGATTCAAAAATTGATGCATGTATAAATCTACCTAAGAAGCAACGGGGGATCCATGTATCTAGAAGTGTTGAAGCTATTATAGAGTCTTTTAGCGGGGCTAGATATAGTGGTTTTAAAAAAATTGAAGATGCTTTAGAATATCTATCAGAAATGTTGTTAAGAAGACATGAATATGCTTTAAAAGCTTCAGCATCTTTAAAAACACTTTATCTATATAGATATATCGATGACTTTATTGGTTTAGAGGACTATATCCCCGTTGAAATTGCTATGAAGAGTGAGATATATAGAGATGGATTGAAAAGATTTCTAATATGTATTGGTTTAGAAGGTATGACTGTATGTCCATGTGCACAACAAGTCTATGCGTATTTTGAAGGCTCTTATCCTCCAAATACACCATCGCATAGCCAAAGATCAAAACTTTCAATAGCTATAATAACGAAAGAAAACATTATTGATATCAATGACCTAATTAAAGCAGCACTCAGCTCTTTTTCAGCACCCTCGTTAAATTTGCTAAAGAGAAGAGATGAATATAGACTTGTTAAGAAAGCTTTTGAAACCCCTAGATTTATTGAGGATGTTGCTAGAGAAGCGGTGTATAGAGTATATAATGTATATGGAGATAAACTTAGCGGGGACTCGAAAATTGTTGTAAAGGTTGTAAGCTTTGAAAGTATACATCCATATAATCTCTATGCATATCTAAGCTACACTATAGATGAGCTTAGAGAAGCTATAAAAACAAAGAAACTCTAATTTTGATTCCTATAATTAAAAATTGTATAGAAAGTCTTTAATGTGGGATATGATAGATCTATACTTTGGAATTCTTAGCTAATCTACGGATTTTAGCGACACACCTTTATTTCTTGCCCTAACAATATAATATGCAACATCTAATCCCTTAGACAATATCTCAGCTAATGTTTTAGCTAATATTCTTCTTGCTTTAGAGTACCCTTTTACAATACCATATACTGTTGGACCCCAGCTACTCTGACCTGCACCATATACACCATTTCTAAGCATAGAATTCACTATATATTCTGATTCTCTACAGCAGAATACACCTCCTTGATATTTAGAGAAATATTCTCCTACAATAAACTGGAGCTTTGTTAATGCTTTTCCAAAAACATCTATATCTCTTCTAACTACAGCTGGAATTATATGAAGTATTAATAGCTTATATAACTCGAATTGCATATCCTTTGGAATCTCTCTAGGTATATCCATAGCAACTCTCTCGCTCTTTTCATCAAACCCTTTAATACCTCTTGGTATAAAGACTAGAAAATACCAATTTCTAGGCAGTTTAGATCTAAATATGATCTGCGGAATATCTATAACATCTCTAGGAGGTGTTACAAAACCTTTTTCAGATAATACCCTACCAGAGTCTACTATAAATCCACCATATTTAAATGTAGCTATACCTATACCCGAATCTCTACCTCTACCAAGTAAAACAGCAAGCTCTTCAACACTATATCCAAGGTTAAAGAGCTTTGATATAGCATATCCTGTTGCAAGCATTGTTTGTGTTGTAGAACCTAGGCCAACATGCCTTGGTATAGCCTCTAAAATCTCTATCTTGATATTATCTATATTCAGCTTATTTAAAGTATTTCTAATAGCATCTTCTACATCTATACCACTTTTATTCACAATGTTAAGCCCATTGGATTTACTGACCTTAATAGAGATTTTTGGATATTCTATAGCGACTCCTAGTCCACCATATACAATACTATCTACTAGAAAGTTGTAGAAGCCTAGATGTAGTCTAGCAGAGGACTCTACAACAATGCTCTCCATACCCAACCCTCAAAATTTGATGAACTGCGGTTTTTTAAATAGAGGAACATCCTGTAGATAGTTTTTCCCTAGCTTTAAAGCTATCTCAGCTTTTGCAAGTTCCTGGCCAAGATATAGAGCATGTGATATTTGTGACACTAGCTCCTTAGAAGCTATCTCATATCTTATTGCCTTTGCGGATCTCCCTTTAATTAGAATCTTTCCCTTTCTACCTATATACAATGCCTCTATATAGTCGTTTTCACGATCTATACCAATCTTAAATATACCCATTGGATCAAGGGTGTAGGGTTTATCTTCATCAAAAGCATATATAACCTCATCAACACCATCTTTATATATGTCTTCATATAATCTCTTATCCTTTAAGATCAAAAGCGATAAACCTATATCCTTCGGTGGTGAGTTCTTTATCTTTGCTATAGATGCCATCTGGCTAGCTACTTTGCATTCTAATGTTGATCCCTTTGCCTTAACACTTTTTTCAACTGTTAGCAAAACACTCACACCAATTTCTTGTGCAAACATTGTTAGAATAGCATTTACACCAACACTATCAGCATCGATAAGCTCAGTAACGTTTCCTATTCCCATAAACATTGGTATCTCAGGATATAGAGATTTAAATTTATGGAATGCAAGCATAGATCTAAAGGTCTTAATCGGTATATCTAGAATAGCATCAGCAAAAACCTTCTCAAAACCCCTAGCCTTAACAGCATCTATAGATTTCTTTAAAAGAAGAACTCTTTCATCTACATCGTTTGGCACATCACCTGATACAGGTTCTCTAGGTGTTGTAACAATGGCTACAGATCTATCAACTTTACTTATCTTCTCTATATTAGTAAGATCAACATTTATAACCATATCAGCTCCAGACTCTATAGCTACATCTATTTCACTTGGAATAGAAGTGTCTATAGCTATAGCTACATCGAATTCTTTTTTAAGAAGCCAAACAACATTTTTTACAATATCTGGATGGGGGTTATATGCCTCAAAACCTATGCTAATAATATCAGCTCCGCTTTCAACAAGTCTTGAAACCTCTTTAACAAGTTTATCAATTGAAAGAGTATGGGCTTCAGCAACCTCTGCAGCAACTCTAATTGGTGGTGGATTTATAGGGACCTTTACACCTCCAACTGAAACACTATTTGAATTATCTAAAGATTTCTCTATATCTATTAAGATGCTTCTTACACTATTTTCTAAAACATTTTGTAGAACAGAATCAGCAGGTTCATCAGATGATAAAATGCTTAGATCATCAATTTTTAAAAGGTCTATAAGGTCATAGGCATTTATAGTACCTTTAACAGCTTTAATACCGATAGTCTCCTCAACAATCTTTCCAGATCCTCTAGACAGACCTGGTAAAAGAATATAGTCATAGTCACTAGCCTTGATACCTAAATTCCTAAGGTAATTTGCAATATATTCAGTTGTTAGAAATGCTGCTATAGGGATAGGTGTAACGACTATATTGATGCAGTGTCTCGTCTTGCTATAAGCAACAGCTTTTCTAATAATATCTTCTGCAGCTTTACCAGTAACGATAAGCACTCTACCCATTATTTCTCCCAAAACCTATATTTAGATAGTCTATAAAACTAAAATTGGTTTTTAGTATTCATACTATCTATGGAGAAGTTTATGAACATTGCAATAGCTTGGTGTATAACAGGTGGAGGAGCCTATCTAAGAAGCTCTGTAGATGTTATGCAAAGAGTTAAGGCATTGCTAGATTTAAAGATAACAGTATTTATTACTAGATGGGGGTTCGAGGTTGCTAGAATATTCGGTGTTTTGCCAAAGATAAACACTGTAGCATCTGGTAAATACTATGAAGAGATTCTGGTTGGAGACTATGGCATGTACTACATTGGTAGAATGAATATGAAGAGATATAGGCTTCTGGTTATTGCACCTGCAACAGCAAACACTATAGCGAAGATGGCCCATGGCATTGCAGACAATATTGCATCAGCTCTATATTCACAGGCTATAAAAAGTGGTGTTTCAACAGTTATTCTACCAACTGATATCCCAAATAGCGAGGGGTTTATCGAAACTGAGACCCCATGTTATATTGATAGAGAAGTTTGTTTAAAGATGGATTGTGGAAAATGTTTAGCTGAGGATATATGTCCTGTTAAAGCTATAAAAAGAGTTGATGGTGTTTTAAGAATAGATTTATCGAGATGTATAGGCTGTGAGAAATGTCTATATAGCTGTCCATATAAAGCTGTTAAGTGTTGGGAAAAGATAAGGCTTTTGCCAAGGGAAATAGATTTAAATAATATAGATGTTGTAAAAAAAGAAAGAAATGTCTATGTAGTATCAGATACACAGCAACTATTTAACACTATTAAAAATTTAGTTGGGTTTGGTATATAGCTATGTACATAGTTTAGGAGATTTAACAACATCTCTATATGTTTTCAATATTCTTTTCTTAAACTCTTCTGCTCTTGGATGATATATATAATCAGCAACTGTTCCACAAGCTTTTTCAATCTCTATATGCTTAACCAACTCTGTAAATCTTTCTCCAACAATACCCTCACCTATAGCTGCATATCCCTGGCCAGCTTCCTTGCTTATAGATGCACCCTTTAAAACACTACTCCTCTCTATCTCTATATTCGGTATCAATTCTTTTAACATATTTATAACAAGAGGAATATTGCTATGTCTACCAGTTAGCAATATTTTTTCAACATTTGGTACAGATATAGACATTCTAGCTATATCCTTTGCAACACCTTCTATAAATCCTATAAATAACGAAGCCATAGGCTCTTCAGATTTCTTATAGGCTTCAGCAAAAATGCTTAGATCATATTTCTTAGCGATATGGAATATACCTCCGTAGAATACATCCCATCTATACCACTTCTCGCTATGAGAAGCCACTTCTAAGTCTATTGCACCACTAGTTAAAGTTCCTATAGATGCAACAGTTCCACCAACACCATCAACTATCTTACCTTTTCTAACAGCTATTGCAGCATTGTATCCAAACCCTAGCTCTACAACAATGATGTTTACATCGCTATAGTCAATGCCTTTATTACTAGCCTCTTTATATATGGCTAGAAAAGTTGCTGCAAGCTTGTCGACTGTACCCATATCAATTCTATTTATCTTTCTGTAGAATGGAACTGTTGGAAGTTGTATAATTGAGGGTATAAATAAAACTCTATTACCATATCTATTAACTAGATGTTCAACAGTTTTTGCAAGAGCTTCATATACCCATATACCTATCTCACCAGCCTCAACACCTTTTTTAATATCATCTTCGCTACTAAGTAGAAGAATCTCAGTAGCAAATCTTCTAGGATCTAAAACCTCGCCACCTCTTGTAACAGGAACACCATAGCCTGAAGGAGCCACGATATAATCTACATCAATGGAATCTATAGAGTCTATTAAAATATCTGGATTTCTAGCCACCTCAACAGTATCTAGACTCTTCTCATATACAACTCTATCGCCATCTATACAAACAATATCAAAGCTTTTGGTTCCAGGATCTATACCAGCCACTCTCACCATTAAAATCACTAAAATTACATTAAGGTAAGAAAATTATAAAGTTAATCTATATGATAATAACATAAAGAATTCTATCTAGTCGATGATATGAATCATATAAATATTCTATATTGTCATCTAGAATTAAACAGTACACAGTATTTGAATAATTATATGGATATAAATAAAAATCTATCTGTATATATATAAAAAGTTGCTTTTCTAATATTAGTAATTCATAATAGAAAAGTTTATAAATCAAACCAATTATATAAATAAAACGGTGTTTAAAATGAGTGAACAACTACAGCTTCAAATAAGATCCAAATTTCCAGAAATGGTTGTAACAACTACACATGGTGTGAAGAAGCTACCAGATGATTATAAAGGGAAATGGTTTATACTATTTAGTCATCCAGCAGATTTTACACCTGTATGTACAACAGAGTTTGTTGCTTTTGCAAATAGATATGAAGATTTTAGAAAATTAAATGCTGAGTTAATTGGTTTAAGTGTTGATAGTGTTTATGCCCATATAAAATGGATTGAATGGATAAAAGAGAAACTGGGTGTAGAGATACCATTTCCAGTGATAGCAGATCCAACAGGTGATGTTGCTAGAAAACTCAATATGTTCCCTGTTGAAGGGACACATACTGTTAGAGTTGTATATATAGTTGATCCAAATGGAATAGTAAGAGCAATGCTATATTATCCAGCAGAAGCTGGTAGGAATATAGATGAGATTTTAAGGCTTTTGAAAGTTCTTCAGATTAGTGATAACAATCGTGTTGCTCTTCCAGCTAATTGGCCAAACAATGAGCTAGTTGGTGAAAAGGTTATAGTACCACCACCTCCAACAATTCAAGAAGCTGCAGAGAGGTTAAAGAAGTATGAGTGTTTTGATTGGTGGTTCTGCTGCCGTGAGATTGCTAAGGAGGAAGCTGAAGAAACTAGAAAGTTTTTAGAGAGAGCTGCAAGAAAGAAGGAATAGAAAGTGAAACTACTTTATAAACATATCTAATCTTTTATTTTTTAATAACATTGATAATAGCTTTGACTTCTTTACCCATTCACTAGAACCAACAATACTATATTTATCTATGATATTTAGCGCCTCCTCTAATGTGTTTACCTTTAATGGTTTCTGTCTATACATTTCTCTCAGCTGTTCTCTAACAAACCATACGCCTATAGGTATATTAAAACCTGGGTATATCTCTCTAAGAACTATAGCTATAGCTTGTCTTTTTATCCTATCTAGAAACTCTGCTGTTGCTAATCTTGATGCATAGTAGCATCCGCCTATAGATGCATATTCGTCTCTAGGTCTAACAATTTCATAGTCTCCTTCTATATTAATAGAATCTCCATATAGATTCCATGTTGATCTTGGAAACCATGCCTCCATCCATTCAAAACACCATCTTCCTGGAATCAATATAGATATAAATAGGTTTTTATGGATATTTCTATTAAACACATATATCTCTCCAAGCTCCTCGTAAAACCTTATATTATTCTCGATTAAAAATTTTGAAACCATGTCATCAACAGCTGTTATAGCCCATCTAGTTGGCACAAGTTTTCTAAATCTCTTTCTACCTATTGCACCAACACTTAAAATTTTCTGGATATGGGAAACCTCTACACCAGCTCTATACATCTCTATCACAGCATCTAAAGCTCTTACATCAAAATCGCTATAAAGCCTCTCTACAACTCTATGTGTTGGTGAAGATCCTACGACCCTCACATTCTCTATAGGTGCTCTAGGCCCTACTGGTGGCTCATAGTCATTTATAATATATCCTTTTGGAGTCTTTGAAAATCGCATTTCAATATCTATAGGCTTTAAACCTATTGCTATAAGCTGTAAAGATTCAATAAATTTATCGTCTATATTATATATATCTACAGCTTTTCTACCTAAAACAAGGCTTAGTCTTAGGCTAAGCAGATCCTCTAACTTCATTTCTCTCCAAAGCTCTGGGTAATCATATATCTTAGTATCTCCACTTATTGGAGGTGCTAAGGGGCCTGCATATACATATGGATATCCCAGTCTTCCAATAAATATAGAGGGTGGTGATGAACCGAATAAATAATTTGTTTTAACTATGTTGACAACATGTATATCCACATACATTTTAGCAACTATGGGACAGTAAGCTCTTCCACATAGATATCTAGCACCTCTACAAAATATACACAGTCTGCTACTCATTTCAATCAAGCTTTCTATACTACGTTTCTCCGCTTATAAACACCAGAGTTCTTTTAAATTAACAAGCTAAGAGTTTATTTTATAGATGTAGATAGACGCAGAAATGTGAATAGCATTAAAGGTAATCCTTGTCTTTTTAAAGTGGGATCAGTTACATAACGATATCTTTATATAAGTCGTTATAGTACAATCTACTGTTTTGTATTGATAAGCGGGATTTTCTTGATTATTTCATCTATTATTTTTCTGTACATAGGATTTTCACTAGATCTATAGACTGTTTCTCTACACATCTCGATTTTTAATAATGCTCTTTTCTTTTCATCTTCATTTACAAATGGCATCTTTGTATAGTAGATTAACGCTTCTATTATTGCTGCTGAAGCTCTATTGAATCCCTTTGGATATCTCTTTAGAATTTTTATATATATTGGTTTAAGAAGTATTTCAGCAACATCATCTTTAATTTTTAAATCATCTAAAATAGCGTCTATGTATGCATCGCAAAACCTTTTAATGCATCTTAACTCGTTGTAGCATTTCAATAGAATGTCTTTTCTGAAGATCGAATAGTAGAATGTTAATGGATCTCTAGATATACATACTCTACATAGTAGCTTTAGATTTTTGTTATCTACAATAGCGCTGTATATCTTTGACCCTCTAAATATCCTTGCATATAAATAGCTATTTCTACGCTTTATACCTAAAGCCATTACATATTTTTTATCATCATTGATAAACAGAAATGTTACTGTTTCTGTAAAAGTATCCTCTGTAAATCCCAACTTAGAGAGTTTTTGTTGGCTAATCTCCATAGAGCATCAAATAACTAGTTGGTTTACAGAGAATAAAATATATAGAAGCATAAGTTGCTATATCATTTAACCTCTCCAGTTCTTAAGAGCAGAGGGATTTCAGTTGCAAAACCTATAGATTCCTATTCATAATATTATTAAAATAGATACATCTTTATCTCTCTTTCAATGTTTTATTTCATTTTTCTTATTTTGAAGAGTCTAAAAGCTTTCAGATGCAAAATAATGGTGTTTATAGTGCAATTGCTGATGCTGTTAAAATGTCTTCTTTTAGTATTCCAGCAGGTAGCTGGAAGTCTTTTCTTCTATTCTTTAACTTAATTGTCTTTAAAACAAATTCTTTTATATCATCAACTGTGGGAGCATATCCTGAAAAAGCTTTAAAACCATTTATCACTATTGTTGGCAGTGATTTTATCGATGAATTCAATGGGTCTAGCCATGTATTAACTGGAACTATAACAAGTTTAACTCCATACTCCTTTAAAAGAATCTCAGATGCCTCTCTAAGATTCTCTAACGCACTATTGCTTATCTCATCAAGTCCGATAAATATTATAGCCTCTAACAACATTTTAATTACCTAGATATAGCTTAAATCTAGAGGTATAGTTAAGATATGAACCACATCAACGAAGTGAGTGTGTAGCTATGTGGTACCAATATAGAAAAAGCCCACTAGGAACAGTTATACGTGAATCTATGAAAACAATTCTAGGTATATACCCAAGTAGAGAAGAAGCCATAGATAAAATAGCTATATTAAGCGAAAAGATAATGGCAAATATTAAAATAGTTGATATTAAGCAAAACCTATATGAAATACTATCAATAGATCCAGATCTAGGGGACTTCATATGGAAAAACATAGATAAAAACTATATAGCAGTTATAGCATCATGGGACCCTCTAGATAAGTAAATTCTAAAAACATAGAGCCTCCAAATAAACAATCAATAACATAATAACATTGGTAACATAATAGCAGTTGGTCTGTGCGGGGGTGCCCGAGCCAGGTCAAAGGGGTCGGGCTCAGGACCCGATGGCATAGGCCTGCGTGGGTTCAAATCCCACCCCCCGCACCATTGATTCTCAACCTCTTTACAACCCGAAAGCCTCGTCCTTCAGGGTGGGGATGATTAAAAAGCTTATAAGGGTTGCATACTCTAGCATTCTTGGTGATGATGTCTGCCTATGAGCCTCGGGGGCCAATCTCTAGCATATGCAAGGTTAAACCTATGCCTCAGAGGCTATGATAATACCCATAACCCCGAGCCCCACTAGGGGTAGGG
>Ga0185307_1000538_pt1 | contig 23498 bp, 15 predicted proteins | sample LHCtaG_FD_128010 | JGI IMG/M metagenome (GOLD analysis project Ga0185307, IMG submission 128010) | Hot spring microbial communities from Little Hot Creek, USA to study Microbial Dark Matter (Phase II) - LHC4sed_matched (SPADES... | ecosystem: Environmental > Aquatic > Thermal springs > Hot... | reverse complement strand
CTGAATCACCAAGGCCATACCCAAGCTGCGCGGGCTACCAACAGCAACGCTATTCCTAACCCCACGAAAATCCCCACGCCAGCTAATATGCCGGCAGCTATCACAGCTCTGAACGTGGGCCAGCGTTCCCCGAGCACCCTTCTCCCAACGAGATGCCCGACAGCTGAACCTATGAGCATGGTTAGAGCGTAGGGCGGTATTATGAAGCACCCCGATAGGAACGATACCGTAGACGGAAGTCCCACTTTAGCGAAAAACGGCGCTGCCAGGGTTAAAGCGAAGGATGCGAGCGCCGCCATCCCGATAACCTTAGGTTCGAGAACTATCTGGCGCGTCGCGAAGAGCGCGTCGTTAGTAGCGTATAAAGGCCAGAAAACTAAGGAGTTCGGGTACGCGCTAGAGGGTATAGGAGCGAGCCTCCACAGCATATCCATAGCCAAAAAGCCTACGAGCGCGTTAAGAACTTGTCCTAGAGCGTAAACTTTGAAGTAGTCTGATGGCTTCGTGCGCGTGAGGTACGAAACCTTCACTGCTTGGCACATCGAGCCCTGCACTCCCAGGCTGATGTATGGTGACCAAACCCATCCGGCGTAGCCCCTGTAAGGTGTGAAGTATACGATAGCCTGCCACGGCCAAGGCAGCGTTGGGAAGAAGCCCAGCTCGCCTATAGCTCTGCTGACAACGACGGCGATGAAGAAGCTTAGAGCAAAAGACGTTGTAAGAGTGATGTAAAGCGGGATCTCTGGAATTAGGAAGCTGTAAAGGGCTACAGAACCTAGAGAGCCAGCTAGGAAGATCGCCGCAGCGAGCTTCAAGGATGGAAAATTGGCAGAAGCCCTGGAAGGCCTAGCGATTAACCTGAACACCCTTGCAATACTTTTCCTTAGAGCGAGTGTTATCGCGGCGGCCATCCCCAAGGCAACGCCGAAGAGCGGGCTGATCCACACCCTTTGGAGGGATCTCTGGTAGATTGCAGCGAGCGTCATGCCTTTGTAGTACTCTCGAGCCCATACAGGGAAATACTCGGGGTTCACTGTGAAGATGTAATTGAAGAGTAGCCAGACGATGCACGAGCCAAGCGCTATAGAGCTTGCAACGGGAAGGTCTAGCATCATCCCCAAAGCTATGAAGCCGGGATCTGTAGCTACGCCAACCAGTGCACCTGGAATGTACTTCTCAGTAAACCACGTTAAATCGAACCAGGGTAGAGGGAGTATCTGGACACCTAAAGCCTGCCCCGCATACAAAAGCGCTCCATATATCAAACCAGGGTAGAAGCCTGCGAGGAAGGCTCTCACGTGCTCGCTCCGCCTCTCCGTAAGCACTTCAATTAGCGCGCCATCGACGTAAGCGAAGGGGAAACGCAGCCTTTCTACCTCCACCATAACGTACGAGAGAAGAATTCCCAAGCCGATGTCGGCTAACAGAGCGAGGGCGAAGAAAACTGTAGCGACAGCTATCGGCTTAGCCCATGCAGGGTTGAAGAGTGTTCTCGAAAAGTACACGGCTGAGCCGTAGGGTGGTGCGAGCCAATCTGGAACGAGATATGGTAATTGCACCCCTTCAATTGAAAATGCGAACGTGAAGGGGCTGTTGACGAAAAACGCCCTGTACACGAGCCAGTAGTAGGGTGTGAGCGAAGCAACCGTCACTCCCGTCCCCGCGTACAGTAGGAAAACTTCGCTCGAGCTTAGCGGATTACCTCCCATCCGCGTTAATTCCACCACAAGTATCGTGATGACGTACAGCGCCGCTGTCGCTACGCTGCCGCCCGTGACCAGGTTTAGGTACAGGTTAATCGGAACGAAGAAGACCGCCGCTGCCATTAGGGCTATGATGACCCTCCACGTGAAACCCGAACGGAAAGCCTCTCCCTCGGTCATAGCCTTCAACCCCTAGCGGCCTCCAGCTTGCGTACATACTTCTGGCGCTCCTCAGCGCTCAGCGCGCGCCAAATCAGGAGCTGCTTCCTAAGATCATCAATGAAGAAGTAGGAGTAGGAAGCCCACATCTTCTCAGGACCTGAAACGTGCTTCAAAACGGCTATAACTTTGTACCTATTCTCTACCTTCGAGAACTCAGCTGCTATCTCCGCAATCTGCTTCATTCCGAGCTCGTACGGAGCTAAAGCCACCTCCAACTGTAGAGCTATGGGATCGGTCCTGTCGACCTTCACAACCCTGAAGCTCGGCTTTTCAGCCCCCGTGCCTTCATAGTACTCTTGCAAAAACTCCATCAGCCCGCGGGCTTCTTCCGAGGATGGCAGGCTCAGTGGCATGGGTATCTCCCATACTCCGCCTCTCGGTTTAGTGGGCGGTTTCCATTTTCTCTCGAGCGACGGGGTTATCAGAGAAGCAGCTATTTTAGCGGGGTAAACGGACGAAAGTAGCGCTGCCGCAAGCAGGATGATGATAGAGACGATGGTGAATATCGATGCGTAATTGAAAGCGAAGCCTTCGGGTAGAAAGCCCAGTTGCAGGAATATCTTGTTAAGCAGGAACCCTAGGTAGTAACCCACGAATGCCCCGAGAATCGCGAAAACTGATGTTTCAACGAGGAACATTATTACGGCCCCGGACGGCGAGAGCCCGACAGCGCTGTACACGTATATTTCCCTTGTCTTCTCGCGCAGGCTGCCGAGCAGCGTTACAAGCACGTTGAGCGCCCCTATAACTAACACGACAGGTATGAGCTCCCAGCCGAAGGCAACGAACGTTGGATACCTAGAGAATCTCACGACAGCCCCGTACTTTGACGCGTAAATTGGAACGTCGAGGACTACTGCCAGCAGCCGGCCAGTCTCCAGCAGCGCTTCAGAGTTGTTTGGTGGAGCTCTTATAGAGATTGAAGCCACGTACCCCCCGATCCTCAAAGCCAGCTCCAAAGGCACCACCAGAAGCGAGGTCCAAGTAACTGGTGGTGGAGTCTGCTGAGCGGGTACTAGCACACCGAGTCCCAGCTGCTGCACGTAGTGCGGGTCGATAGGCGCTATCGATAGCCCGTCAAGGTCTCTCGTAGCGTTCGTATCGAGCTGAAGGAGGCTGGAGTTGAAGATTCCAACTACTAGCAAGCTGATCCCTTGAAAGTTTACGCGATCCCCGATGTTAACGTTGAGAGACTTCGATAAGGAGTCTGGGACAATGCAGGCGAACGTTTCACCCTTAATGAACGCTCTACTGCCCGGGGTGAGGTAAGCTCCTAAGGTCAACTCGACATCTTTGCCTGTCATGCCGAGGACGGCGGTCACTCTATAGCTCTGGTTCCCGCTAAACTCCCTTTCAGGAGTAACGAGCCCGTACACGCCAACTCTAGGCCCTATCGAGGGAGGATAGTACCAAGCTCTCGGCAGCACCACGCCAGAACCTCCGATAACTCCCGAAACTATTTCAGCTAGCACAGGGTGGTACACGTCCTGAGGCGGTGTGCCAAGCCCGGATTTCAAGAGCAAACCTACGTGTGCAGGTGCGCGCCCAACTGCCACCTCCTCCACCCCGATGTAGGGCGACATCGAGGTCAAAGATGTAACAGCCACAGCGACCGCTACCAGTGTAGCGAGGGTTAGCAGGGACCTAGTCCTTCGCTTTCTCATGCCTTCGATAGCAGTCGTGAAGGAGGTGGCGACCAGACCTAGTCGACCTTGCTCGGCTATGTGCGCGCCAAGGAGCTTGTAAGCGGTCTCCTTCATTACTCTTTGAGTTTCGTCAGCTAGTACACCTGCAGTCAGCGCAAAGAGAACGAACACCAGCATGCCGAGGATTGCCATCGGCGGGCTTGTCATTACGTTTAGAGCAGGATGAACCACGCTGAAAGAGAACAGGAGGAGCGCTCCTAGTAAAACCATGCCGAAAAGCCTCTTCAAACCTTCGCTGTGTAGAGCGAGTCTCTCTACGAAGAAGGTTGACGCGATTATGAACGCGAAAAAGAACAGGCCCGTCCTAGATGAGTCATCAATAAGTGCCATGACCTCTTCGTACGCGCTATACGCTACGCTCCAGGCGGCCATTGCCGAAGCATAAGCGCTATCGTACTCCTTGCTCTCCAACGCTGAGAGCGCGTTGGAGAGAAGGTTCTCCGATATCTTGATCTTCTCCTCAGCGCTCGCGCTTCTAACCCCCCTGCTTTGAAGGTTTTCATACCTGGATTTGGTTACGAGAAGTAGATCTTGGGCGTACCGGAATGGCGAAAGCACAACTACACAACTATCTCTTATCCCCCAGCCTTCTGGGTTGTCGCGGCTAGAGTTTACAAGAACCAGCGCCGGTCTACCGCCGACAGGTCTAGCTAGACCGCCGATCCTAAACAGCACAGCCGCTCGGCTCCTCGGCATGAAGAACGCTAGGCCGACAGTTTCAAAGCCGTTGTAGTAGACGCCGTATACGAGGGGTTCTCCTTTCGATTCGAAGTCTTGGACCTGAAGCATACCTCCTAGGGAGAGGAAGAAGTTGGGCGAATCCCCGTAGGTGACGATCCTTGGATCTGGGACTATAGAGGGTCTACCTTCCTTGGGATTAACCAAATCGAAAAGCGTGATGATGTTAAACCTATTCACTACGATGGTTATGTAATCCGGATGGGAGAGGGGCGATACGCGAGGCGGCAAAGCTTTAGAGCCGTAGAGACCGAGATCCGGTGCGTACAGGATGTCTCCGGTAGTCTGGTTTAGCACCCAAGCGTCGCCGACGTACATCGACCTGACCAGCCCACCGCCCACAGCACCCAACCCTGGAATGAACGGGTAAGGAGCTAAACCATGAACCTCAAACTCCCCGTTTTCATTCGCGAACGTTATGATTTTGTTAAATGGGTAGGGGAGGGGGAAATAGACGCTCCCAGAGTGGAAGCCCAAGTACACTCTAACGAGAGCGTTAGGCACGGGGCTATACCAGCCGGAGGAGAAGTTGTACTGAACGACCTTACCCTTCAATGTTATGAAGCCCGCGTACTGGGAGAACCCACCTGGGACAATGTATAGGCGGGAGGGTGAGACTTCATCCCACCTGTAACCCCACTCCCTTTCGTTCACGAACGAGAAAATAAGGTGCGTTATAACCAGCAGTTGAGGTTTCAGGGCTTGCACATTGCGCTCCACATATTCTAAATCGCTTACTGGGCTTCCCAGCCACTGCTTGCTGGCGAAGGCTGTTTGTATCGTGAAGGAGACGCCGCGCGTCATTTCAGCCGGTTCTGAATCGAGCATGTACGGGTACTGCTCAGTGCCCCAGTACATGTCGTTCGTGAAGAAATCCCTTACGTAGCTCAACGGGTCCACGCCAGTCATACTGACTACAATATCCCTCAACGCTGGATCGGAAAGGTAGTCGCGAACTTTCTTGAGAACCCACGCGTAGCGGAGAGCGATCCCGCCAGCGTTACCCGTTGTTGCGTAGAAAGTCCCGCTGCCACCTCTGAGCAGCTGCAATCCAAAGCCTTTAGGATCGAGGTCGCCTATGTTCACGAGCATGACCGGTTTGAACCCGCCGCTTGATACCTCGGGGCCGAAGTAGAATCGTTCAACGAACTCTCTAGCTCCCGCGAGAGCCTGCCAGTGCCCGGAGAAGAAGACGAACCAAACCGTCCGGTAGGGCTTCTGGGAGCTAAGGGCATTCGCCAGCTCGAGCAGGAAAGCTGGGGCTAAAGCCTCATGCGCCGAAGAGGCTAGCGCCGGCGCCACAGACCAGGAATCGTAGTGCGCCGTGACGAGTATCGTGTCGTTAGTAGATCCCTTGAGAACTCCTACTACGTTAACAGCTTCTACTTCCTTCCATGCGATTCTACTGTTAACCACCGCGCTGGCCCCTTGCTCCGCCGCGCTCCTGAGAAGATTGCCGTAGCTTGAAGGTAAGTAAAGTCTCGGGAAGTTGAGCGGTGTATCGAGGAACTTCGCGAGCGCTTCGAAGTAGGGTGGTACCTCATCAGGTCCTACAAAGACGACGGCTTTCGCTCCGAGCTTCGCGGCATTAAGCCAGTTACCCCCGCTTTTGTAGTCCATTACAACAATCGCCCCTTCCACGGGCTTCCCGTTGAACTCGCTCAGAGAGCCGGTTCTCGTATACAAGAGCGACCCTTTGAGACCACCCGGAGGCGTTGGTGATGGGTTAATACCGTTAGGCCATAGCGCGTAGGCTTTTAATGCAATGCTCGTACCATTTTTAAATACGATAATAAGCTCAGAGCCCTCATCAACCGGAACGACTAGTGTGTAATTGTGCTTTTTCACGTCGAGACCATAGCCCTCCAATTGCGAAGCTATGTAATCGGCAGCCAACCTGCAACCATCGTAGCCTGTTACCCTACTGCCGAAAGAGGAGAGAGCCCTAACGTGCTCTAAAATGGCTTCGATGCTGGGTTTGGGTAGCTGTAATTGCGTATTGGGAAGGCTGCTACCCGACGTGTAGAAGGATTCGCCCATTTGCGCTATCGCTAAAGCGAGAAGTATCGCGATAACCGCTATCTTCGTCTCTCTAACACCTTTTAAGCGTCTCATCGCCTTGTTGCTAAAGTCTAGGTTCATATGCTTTACCTTAAGTACTGTTTCACTGGACTTTCTTTTATATGAAAAAGCTTATATAGTAGACTATTTGTTCAATAACTGATGGCGGCAAGCAGTATCGAAGCCGAGTTTAGAAGAGGACTGACTGTCCGCTCCGCTGTCATCGGCCTTGTGCTGCTGCTTCTCGCAGTGCCTCTGTCTGTCATGACTTGGCTCTACACGAGCAAGGGCGGAACAATCAACGCTTTCTTCCTGCCCTTCCTCTACATAATACTTCTCAACGAGCTGATCGGTAGGATCAATCGGAGGTGGAGACTAACCGGGCAGGAGCTGGTTGTAATATTCCCAGCGCTTCTACTTGTGAACAGCATTAAGTACATGCCTAAGGGTGCATTATCCGGCGGAGAAGCTGTCATAGGTTTTGTAGAGAAAACATTGATTTGCGCAATATCGGGTCAGATAGTAGCACCAGAGCTCGCGGGTTACTGGAGGGGAATTGTTCCACCCTTCATGGCGCCTAAGAGCGAGGAAGCCCTTAAAGCAATATACCAAGGCTTAGCTCCCGGCCAATCGCTCCCATGGGGCGAGTTCGTAGTTCCCATAATTTATTGGTCGGTATACATCATGCTAACCTACTTCCTGTGCCTCTTCCTAGCGTTCGGAGTGTACGGTAGAAGGTGGGTTGAGTACGAGCGGTTGCCGTTCCCGCTCTCGCAGCCGATGATCTTCGCCGTCAACAACGCGATGAACATAGACCCCACTACAGGAAAATCCAAATGGTTCGATCTGTCGGTACCGCACTACAAGATTTTCTGGATAGCCTTCGCTATTGGCGCAATAGCCTCTGCAATACCGATACTTGGAGAAATAGTACCTCCGCTCGCAGTGTACGGTGCTTTCGCATGGGGTGAGCAACCTATACTCTTCGAGTGGCTCCCATCGATAGCTCCTGGCGCGATGGCTAAAGGGGTTCTGCAGGTGGATCAAATTGCTCTGTGGCTTCTGCTCCCAACTTCAGTTATTTTGACGTGCGTTATCGCCTATTTAATCTTCGGCCTGCTCTACCAGGCTATAGCCGTCCAGCTTAGGATAATTCCGTACAACCCCGGCATGGAGTTCCTTTGGAACTGGGAGAACATACCGGCGAACTGGGCGCCACTACCTTACAGGGTGATTGGCGTCACGGGGATGATGGTTGGCCTCGGGATCATATCATTGTTTTATCTTAAAGACAGATTCAGAGAACTATTTGCAACGCTGAGAGGACCTGATCGCGTCGAGTATGGTTTATCGTTGAGAGGCGTCACTCTCTTTGGTCTTGTGACGATGATCGCGCTTCTCGCGTTTTTCACAGCCAGCGGCGTACCCTTCATTATAGCTTTAATTATGCTGGTAATGGCCATCATATACTACGCTGCGCTAGCTAGAGTGACTAGCACCCTCTGGTGGCACGTAGACGATTTAATGGGGGTTGGAGGCTACTCGTACATTTACGCTCCTGGCGCGGCTTTAGGCTACTGGCCTTGGATCACACCGCCCGAGGGTAACAACTACCCGGCTTTCGCTACAGCGATGCTCGCTACCCCCTTCAACAACTGCTGGACTCTCAGGGTTAACGGGTTCAGCCCCGGAGGGGCTACAGGATTGTACAAGATAGCCTACGAGACTAGAACCAACCTGAAAGACGTACTGGTGATGGCAATAATTTACGCGGCTTTAGGTTCCGTTCTCACAACCACTTGGATGATCTGGTTCCTCGCTCATGGTGGTGGGATCGCTAGAACGAATAGCTGGGGCTCTTGGGTGCACTGGTGGAAAACCGGTTACTCGATCACTGGTAACTGGCAATACATGCCGTGGGGCGCTGCCGACCCGAACGCTGTATGGCCTTACGCTCTAACTGGGCTAATTCTAGTCTCTGCTGTGTGGTGGCTTAGGATGAGGTTCCCGTGGTTCTTCATCGACCCCACGGCGTTGACCATGTCATTGGCTGTAGGGTTGGAGTGGACGTGGCTATCGGGTCTAGTTGCTTTAGTCATCCGGGTTGTGTTGATAAGAGTAATGGGTGTCAAGAGGTTTGAGGACTACGTGCTGCCTATAGCTACGGGCATAGCGTTAGGCTTCGGCGCACCGATACTCATAGCAGGATTGATCGAGTTCGGGACTGTAATTCTCCCGAGGTTCTCGGCCTTTTACGTACCTTAAAATATCGTTTCTTTTTTTATGTTTGAAGACAATTTTATAAGGTTAACGAAAATTTTTGAAGATTTAATCAAAGAATGGAAGCTTATCGGCAACGGTATAATGATCATACCCAAAAACGCCAATTTTGATGCGTTAATAATTTCATTGCTGCCAGTAGGTTTTTCCTCTGATTACAAATGGATTTTCACAACACCAATAACTTTCGGTTACTCTGGGGATTTGGCGAAGGCTTACGCGAGGATAAAAAGCCTAGAGTGTTCAGTTGAAGTGAAAGGTCTTCTTCGAAGGGAGTATATGTTTGTTGAGAACCCGACACGAAACTTGTTTTTCAGTAACATACCATTTGACGGGGGGTTAGCTGCCGCGTTGAATGAGGATGCTGAAATCAAGGTGCTACTGGGGAAGGCTTCGCCAGAGGAGCTTCACATAACGTGTTACTACGAGCTGCAGCCGGGTAGGAGCCAGGTTGAGTCGATGCTCGAGTATTTCAGGAATCCTAAGAAAATAGGGTGGCTTGTGACCGCGTCTAAAGCATCTTACATCGAACCCGTCTTGCCTCTAGCTTTCAGGAACATGTATCGGTTGCTGGACGCCTTGGCTATACGCTTGAAAAGCTACACAGCTAGAATCTTAAACGAAAAATAATTATAATTTTATTTCGAAAGCGAGAAAGTCAGTTTATGAAACCTTGGGAAACGCGTCGCCGTGACCCATTAACACGAGACGCTCAACAGTGTTCCCATATACGATATGTACATCTCACCTAGGATCGCCGGTGTTGTACTGGAAAGGACTCAAGCCAAGTGATGCTCCAAAATCACAACGCATTCTTCAAGCTCGCAGCTGAGGAGCGCGTTGAGCTTGACAGATCAACGGGCAGGTCGCTGAAGATCGCTCAGCCTGTATAAGAAGCTCGGGAGAGATCGGGTACGCGTAGTGGGAGCGTACATATATGTGCCGAAAAAGGTGAAGCGGTTAGGGGAGGGAAAGTGGCTTGTTGACGTATGCTTGCTCGCGTGGAGCGGGGAGATTTTGTAGACCCTGCAGCTTCCCTGGGACGCGGTAAACGATCCCGACACGGACGAGCCACTGCGCTACTGCAGGATAGCTGAACCCGAGGTGGACCCTTGCGTTTTCGATGTTTTGAGAAGGGTTGTAGGAAGGGTAAAAGTAGAGTAATTTGTATCCTTGACGCGGACGGCACTTCAGGACCAATCGTCTCGTCCGCGCCTTTCCTGAGGAGAACTCTCATTTGGGTCTATAAGCGCCCGGACTTTGTCGAAGCCCTGATCCACATTTATACGCTGGCCGCGATCGCTTATGGCGAGTACGCGATTGACAGGGAGTGAGGCCATCCAGCTGTGTGTAGATTACGGAACATGCATGTCCCGGCTTTCGCCGCAGGCATTTAGGAGGTTCGTGAAGCGCTCGTGCGCCACGTTAACGCGTTCAAAAGGAAGGGAGCTTTCGTCGTCCTCCACTCGGACGGCAACATCGCGCCGCTGCTGCCCGACATCGTCGACGCTGGTGTTGACGCGTGCCGGGGGATCGATATGATGGCTGGGATAAGCCTCGCGGATGTCAAGAAGAGGTACGGCGATAAGCTTTGCCTCGTGGGGAAAGTGGATCCGCGCCTGATCAAGTTCGGCGCTTCGGAGGACGTGGAGAGGGAGGTGGATAGGTGCTTGCGCGAAGGGGGTAAGGAGGGTTACGTACTCTCCGCGTCGGCCAACGTTTCAGTGTGCACGAACACTCGCAACTTCGTCCACATGATCGAGTACGCAAAGAAGAAAGAGGTTTTCTCGGCGTGAGAGCAGCGCGCGGTCTTCGCAACGCCGCGGCACCTCTCCTTCCATCGCCTCTGCCACCCGAGAGGCTTCTGGGACCGGTGGTCTATTCAGGCAGCCGTAGGTACAGTTGCGCGAACTCCTCGAAAGCCGATGCTAAAGCATCCACGTTCTCCAGTTTCGCATCGGAGTAAACGCCCGCGGTGAACATGAGCCCTCCCCTCCTTGACCCAAGCTCGAGGATTGCGCGCTTCACGTGCTCCCTCACCTCGATCGGAGTGCCGAAAGGCAGCAGGCGCTGCCGGTCGATGTCGAGGTCGATGCACACACGCCCCTTCAACAGCCTCTTGAGGTTGTCGAGCCCGTTGACCCGGTCTTGAACGTTCAGCACTGAAACCTCGGTCTCCACCAGCTGGTCCAGGACCTCGATGACCCGCCCGTCCGTGTGCAAGTACACGTGCACACCGCACCCCCTCAAGTAACCGAAGATCCTCTTATAGGCGGGGAAAACAAACTCGCGGAACGTTCTCGGGCTGATAGGCATCCCCGTCTGCGTGCCCAGGTCGTCGCCGAAGCTGACGATGTCCGGCTTAAGCTCCGCAGCGCGGTGCGCGAGCTCGATGTAGAAGCCCTCCAGCGCTTCGATCAGCTCGTAGATCTGCGGGGGCTTCAAGACGAAGTCCCTCATCAGGTTCCTGAACCCCCTCAGGAAGTAGAGGCGCTGGAAGAAGAAGCCATGGCCCATGCTGATCTCCACGAGCCCACCGACCTCGCGCGCCTTCTCCACGCTCTCCTCGATCGCGCTCCACAGCACGGTTGGAGCGCCCTCCTGCGGAATCCCCTCATCGGGGTCGGGCAGCCTGTAGCTCTCCCAGGCACTCCAATCGCTCAAAGGGTGCTCGACCACCTGGCCCTGCAGGCCGTCCTGGGAGAACACCCACTTGCAACCCCACGGGCCTACGAACACGTTGCCCCTCCTCCTCAAGCCAAAGTCGTCGAAGTTCACGCTCCCCCTCCTGTAGAAGGGGAAAGCGAGGGGGTGCCTCAGGGCGATCTCCTCCATCCGCTCCCTGTACTTGTGCCACGCATCCATTTGTACAACCACTTTGCCGATTATCCATTCAGGATTTTTGAACTCAACAGTTCTCAAATAGTTATCTCTCCATTCGCTCGGTGTGAAGCGTTTGGAGCCCATATACCTAAGAGAATGGCGAAAAGCCTATATGAGTGTTCTTCACACAATTAGCGCGCGCTAGGTCTTATAACGATCTTCGACGCGAATAAGCCTTTCCTAGTTCACGTTATGGATGAACACGCTTGAGAACCCTGACTCCCACTACTCTTATATCGAGATACAACCCTGGTTAAAAGTCGACCTCGGCACGACAAAGTTTTCACGTACTACCTGTACGGCTTCAAAGGAGACTTCAATGAAGCCCTAGCTGCTGTGCGCAGAATTTTAGGAAAAATTAAATAAAGTTTATAATTATTTTATAGTTCTTTAGCCAGCCATTTAATAACCTGCCTCCAAAAGACTCCATAGTACCTCCATTTCATGAAGTTAATACCCCAGTGTGGTGCCGGATCCGATGTAAACACAAAGCTACGCCCTTTGCCGAACTCCTGAACTGCGATCAGCACATCACCTTCACCCACTGTAGCAAGGAGCCTAGCCCCTTCCTTCAACAGAACCTTATTGTAGCCCAGCAAGGGCGGTACCGTGCTCCAATCGATGTTCCTCATGATAGGGTGCTCTTCATCAACAGCTTTAACCTGAGCCCCCTCTGGAGTTTCGATTCGATCGTCCCTATCGAGCATTTTCACGGGAAGCGCTTCCTCCACAGGGGTGTTCTGCCAGAGCGCGTGGCCGTATTTACCAGCAAAACTCTGCCACCCGCCCAGCATAGCCAAGCCTCTACCCTCTCTAACAAACTCTCTGATATTTTTCACTCTGTTAGGTAACGTTATGTGTTCCCCGTACTTGCTGGGAGTGTAGAACTCGGGATAATATATGAGAGCTTCGTACTCTACATCGCTCAGTATTATCACGTCATACTCTTTCAGTTCCTCTAAACTCTTAGGGAAACGGGCGTAAGCTTCCCAAGTCGGCATGTACGTTACCTTAATTTCAGAGTCCTTTTCCAAAGCGTTCAACAATGGTAACGCGAAGTTCCTGACATCATAGTTCTTTTGCTCGATCCAAAAAGGGGATCCAACATACGTTAAAACCATCGTCCCTGAATCCCCTACGTATAGTACCCGCGCCACGCAGTTATGTGCCGCTAACTATCTATAAAATTTGGCGCTATTAAGACATAAACTATAAGCTTTGAAATAGTTATGCTCGACTATAAGGGCTGGTGTTGCGATTTTCATCGCGCTTTTGCAGCGCGCTAGTACCATCGGTCTAGTGAATGCTTCCTTGCTGAGAAATTTTACCGGTGCGCGCTTTCCGTATACTGCGATCTACTGGCCAATAAGTGCAATGTACGCTTGCCTATGGGTTACAAAGCGCCTAACGATCCTCAATTCCAACTTTCATAGTAGCTTCCTTCGTTACGGGCTTGGCGCTTTACGCGGTTTTCGGAAATCGCACATGCCCCTATTTCCGCGCCAGGTTTCTACTTAGGTGCCGCTACGCCTCCCCCTTACGCGATTATGATGTTTATCGGCGCTGTAATGGGAAGGTTTGTTTTCCCAAGGGTTCTAGGTGGCGAAAAATGGCAAAAAGTGGGGCGATGATCATAGGCGGAATTCTTTGCGGTAAAGCGATAACAGTGGCTCTGGGAGCCTTAATAAGCCCATCAATGAAATCGATGTGGATATTGCCATGCTGATTTTAAATAAATTTTTCATTCGTTCAAAAAGAGGCGAACAGTAAGGGCTTCTCTCTCGAAACCCTAGCCGCAGTCTTTGCCAAGTGTCGTAAGCTTGCTGCTGTTCAGCCGAGCTTATTTTGTAGCAACCGTTTTATATCATTCCGGATCTCCAAAACGTGTGAGCTGTACAGGCAGTAAAGGCAAAGTTTTATACTTTTTTGACGAAATAGAAATACCAACATATAAGATCGAGAGTGATGATCCACTGCCCAGGTTCCTTCAACACTACCCGTATACACGGCTGGACGACTTTAACGGCAAGCTTGAACGGGTTCGGTATAGAACTATAGTCGCAGAAAACGAGTACTTGAGGATGACCGTGATACCTTCTTTGGGGGCTAGGTTGTACGACCTTTACGATAAGGTTAGAGGCCGGTACGTTTTCCAGCACATAGACGTCATCAGACCCGCCAACATCGCGTTGAGGGGAGCTTGGATAGCTTGCGGTATCGAGTTCAACTGCTTGGATAGAGGGCACCATACCCCCGACAACTTCTCCCCAGTGGATTGGCTGGTGAAGGAGGGGGGCGATGGGAGCGTCACCGTTTACATCGGCAACTTGAACTTGATCACGGGGGTTTACTACGCGGTGGGGCTCACGCTCAAGCCGGGCAGGGCCTTCCTGGAAACCGAGGTAAAGACGTTTAACAGCCGCGAGATCCCCACGAAGTACTACTTCTGGACGAACGCGGCTGTGCCCGTCACCGAGGGCAGCAGGGTCTTCATCCCCGGTAAGCGCACCCTAGAGGACACGTTCCCCGTGACAAGGGAGGGCGTCGACGTTAGCTGGTACAAGAACTGCAAGTTCCCGGTGGACGCATTCGTGATAGATAGCGAGGAAGACTTCTTCGGGTACTACGACTACAGTACACACTACGGCGTGGTTCAGCACGCCAACCACTTCAAAGTACCCGGGAAAAAGAGGTTCACGTGGGGGACGAGCGAGGATGGACTCTTCTGGGCGTCCGTGCTCTCAGACAAGGGGGTACCGTACATAGAGTTGCAGACTGGGAAGTACAGGACCCAACAGATAGTGGGTTTCGTGGATCCCCACTTCTACGATGAGTGGAGGGAGTGGTGGTACCCGATCGCGGCGATCGAGGGCATCTCCTATGCCAAAAAGGATGCGACTGTGCACCTCGAAGTTGAGCCGTTGAGCGACGGGCTCTACGAGGTAAAAGTGGGGGTTTACGCTACTGCCCTCCTCTCTGAGGCAACCGTGAGCGTCCAGTCGGGGGGAGAAACCCTGCTGGAGGAGAAGGTGGACCTCTCACCGGAGCGCCCCTACGTGAGGACGCTCAAGTCAAAAAGCGGCAGCGTCCTCGTTAGAGTTGCGGATAGGGAGGGTAGGGAGGTGGTATCCTGGGACGGCAGAGATTACAGGACTAAAATCGACGCGACGGTGTACCACCTGCCGAGGGAACCGGAACCTCGCGCTTGGGAGAGGAGGAGCGCCGAAGAGCTCTTCGTAGACGGGCAGCTGGAGGAGCGGATGGGCAGCTCGCTGCTCGCGGAGTTGAAGTACAGGCAGTCGCTAAAAGTTGACCCCGGCTTCACTAGGGCTCTGAATTCCCTAGCCGCCTTGTACTACAGAAGGGGGCTATACGCGGAGGCCGTGGAGCTCTTGAGGAGGTCCCTAAGAAGGGACCCCGAGTGCTGCGAAGCTCACTACTACCTGGGGCTGTGCTACTTGAGGCTCGGCGATCTCTCTGAGGCGGAGTACGAGTTTTGGAGGGCGAGGAGCTGCCCGCAGCTCTTCACGCAATCCTCGTACTGGATCGCCGCGGTAAGGATGCAGAGGGGGGACTACGAGGGGGCTGAGGAGGTTCTCCGAGAAGCTGTAGAAAGGAATCCGCGCGATTTGAAGTGCGCGTTCCTGCTATCGGCCCTGTTGAGGAGGCGGGGTAGGGCGGGGGAGGCGGCGGAGCTAGCTTCGAGGGCTTTAGACGGGTTCCCCTTCTACTACCCCCTGGTCTCCGAGCTCGCGCTCAGCGCTGGCGCGTGGGAGGGCTTCGACAGCCGCGTTGTAACGGAGAACCGGAGGCTGCTCGAAGTAGCGGCGGAGTACATGAGGGTTAGGCTCTACGAGGACGCCGTGAGGGTTCTCGAGAGGGGAGTGCTGCTGGGCGCCCGCAGCCCCCTGATCTTCTACTACCTGGGTTTCGCCCACGGGAAGCTCGGCAACACCGGTAAGATGGTGGAGTTCTACGAGCGGGGCAACGCGGAGAACCCCGATTACGTGTTCCCCCATAGGCCGGAGGAGGAGGAAGTATTGAAGAGCGTTATAGCAGCTACCGGTAGCCTGAAAGCCAGGTACTACCTCGGAAACCTCCTTTTCCACCTCGAGAGGTTCAATGAAGCTTTGGAGGAATGGCGTAAAGCCGAGGAGAGCGGGTTGAACTACCCGGTGCTCTTCAGGAACCTCGGGTTCGCCTACCACCACCTGCGTAGAGATTGGAAGGAGGCCTTAGAGGAGTACGAAAAAGCGATAGCCGCCAACCCGCAGAACTACAGGCTGTACCTGGAGTACTACGAGGTGTGCGCTGATGCCAACCTGCACGAAAGAGCTGTTGCGATGCTGGAGAGAGCTGCTAGCGCGATTAAAAAGGATCGACTGCTCGCAGCGCTCGCTTCAGCTTACCTGCTCACCGGAGAGCACGAGAAAGCTTTGAGATTATTGGAGGAAAACACTTTCAGCCCCGCTGAAGGGTACTACGGCTACTGGACCCTCTACGTAGAGGCGAACGTGATGAGTGGGTTAAAGTATCTTAGAAAGGGTGATATCGAGAGAGCTATCAAAGCCTTCAGCAGAGGGTTAGAGTACCCACGGAACCTGGGGGTTGGAGCGCCTTACCAGCCTCTCAGGCATGAAGCTAAGCAGAGGTTTTGGATAGGGCAGTGCTACCATCTGCTTGGCGAATACGCAAAAGCGAAAGAGTACTGGGAAAGCGTGCTTGCGCAGAAGTATTATAGGATTGACGAAATTTACTACAAGGGTTTGGCGCTTAAGGCTCTCGGAAGGGGGGAGGAATCTGTAAAAATGTTCAATGAACTTCGCAAGGAGGCCGAGGAAGAGATAAAAAAGATTAACGAATTAAAACATGAAATGCAAGAAGAATACTTTAATATCCTTGATTTTGATAAAAAATTGGCAAAAGCTTACTTAAAAGCGCGCATAGCTCAACTTGGTTTAACTCATAGCGAGGAAGATGCAGTCGAGGTTAAGAAAATAAGTGAGCAATTTCCCGTAACCGTTCGCGTAGTAAAAGTTCGAGCAGATTGCCCATACTACGTGGCGGTTGCCGAAGGGCTGTAAATTTAGCGAGTTAGCTGCTTGCTCACTGATAGACAGAGGGGCACGCCGAGATTCGGTGCGTGCTTGGTTTGAAACGGAACACTTGCAATTTGCTTAACCTGTACTGCGAGGCTCCAATCGCTAGAATGCTAGGCGACGCAAGCTGACCACCGGCACTTTAGGCTTTACGCTACTAGAGTAGGAGGCACCAGTTTTCAATTAAGCCAACGCACGAAGTAAAAGGGAGAATTAGGCATGCGCTAGCTCAGCACGCTACCGAGGTCGACCTGCCATATCGAGAAACTTGGTTTCCGCTCCCTGTTTTCACGGTGGACGTCGAACCACAGAGCGGGCTCAGCCGTCCTCTTCGCGTACTTTACAACGACCTGGTTCTCACCCTCGCGGAGCGTTGCAGGGAACCAGTACATGAACGGGTGCCACACGCACCTCGCGGCCGGCCTCTGCGACGACTCGAGGGGCCTCCCGTTAAGCCAGACCTTCACGTCCCCCTGGGCGCCGAGGACGAGCGAAACCTCCCTCTCCTCTGGCGAGTAAAGGCGGTGGAGGAGGTAGAGGCAGCACTCCCCCTTGAACCCCACGAGCGAGCTCAGGGGGATGAGGCTGGAGGGCGAGTCGAGCGCGATCGCGTTCTTGAACAGCTCCAGCTCCCTCCCCTCCGCGATCAGCTGCTCGTCCACGTACGGCTTCTCGATGTCAACCGTGTCCTCGATCCAGCTCGGGCTGCCCCAGAAGGGGCCGAGTACTAGCCACCTCCTCGCCCCGACCAAGCCGAAGCTCTTCGCCCAAACCCTCCCGGTCGCATCCGCGAAGACCGCGCGCAGCAAGTTCCTGTCCTGGAGCGCGCCGCTGGCAGGGACTACCACTCTCATTCTTACCGAGCGCGAGCCGCGCGGCGGGACCGTTAAGCTCGCCGGCGGCGAAGCTCTCCAGCCCTCAGGAACCTCGAGGTGCAACGTGCCCGAGACCGGCTCGCCGCCGTTGTTCCTCACCGTCACCTCGAGCTCCTTCCCGCCGCCTCCAGCGATTGCCGGCTCGCCCAGGTAGTCGACTTCCACCTCGACCTCGGGCTTCGGTCTAGCGAGGCGCACCCTGCGCGCCATCTCCTCGACGCGCTCCGGCACATTCAGGATCTTAACCCTCCTGTTCAGCGCGCGGGAAACGGCGACGCCGAGGGCGCACGTCTCGGTCGCGAGGTCGCTGATCCTGTAGCTCTCCCTGGGCAGGTGGAAGCCCATCTCGAATGTGTCCTTAAGGGGTTCCTTCCACTTCTCGGGTATCCGGCTTTCACCCAGCAGCGTGCCTAGCAGAGCTAGGGCTGTCGCGGCGGTGCAGTCGGTGTCGTAGCCGCAGTTAAGCGCGATGAGAGCCGTCCTAGCGAAGTCGAGCTCACCCCAAAGCAGCGCGATAAGCGTGAAGCCAACGTTCTGGTGGACCGAAGTGGCGTCGGGGCTGCCGAAGAGGCGCAGCACCTCGCTCCTCGCCCTCTCCCAGCCGAAGCCCCTCTCCCTGCACTCGCGCACGAGCTCGACCACCGCCCTGAGCTTCGAGCCTTCCGGAACGTACCGCAGGCCGATCTCGACGAGCCGGTTGAGGTCGCTCTCGAAGAAGGCCGCCGCTTCCATGGCGGCGTAGAACTGCTCCGCCCAAACCGAGTCGCGCCAGTGGTCGAGCACTGCGTCGCGCTCCGCGTAGGAGGCGGCGAGGTCCGGATTGCCGGGCGAGATGAAGGCCCAGATCTCGGACCTTATGGGGGAGCCCATCGACTCGCGGAAGTACTCGTTGTCGAACCAGCCGGAGGTGGGCGGGTCGATGCCGCGCGCGAAGTTCTTCAGGAAGCGGCCGTACTCGTTGAAGTAGTACCAGCAGTGGTCGAACCACTCCTCCGCTAAATCCTTGCTCGCGACGTCAAGGCCCCGCTCGAACAGCGCGTGCAGCCACAGCACCTGGAGGTCGAGGTCGTCGTTGGGCGGCCACTGCTCCGGAATGGCAGTTTCCTCCGTAAAGCTGTGAAGCCGCTTCTGCCCCTCCACCTGAGCGCCTATCGCGCCCCCAACGCTCTTGCCGACCCAGCCCCCGTACACTTTGTCGTAGTAGACCCGGTAGTCGAGCTCCAGCTGTTCCACGCGGTACAGCGGAGCCTGGCGGTAAAAATGCATTATGTCAGAAGACTCTTCTGATGCCTTTCACACTATCAAAGTCCCTGTCGTTCGAGAGTATCGTGTCAATGCCCAGCTCGAGCATCGTCGCCACGTGTATACGGTCCTCGAGGTCTCTGGGCTTCTCCAGCTTTTCAGCTCGCCTTAGGATGCTCGCTGTAAGCGGTGCCAGCTCGACACCCACCTCCTCTAGGATCGAGGTTGCGTTCTCGAGCTTTGTTAGCACGTACAGGAGCCAAACAGTCAGCGACGAGGTGACAAGGCTGCCGCTCCAACTGGCTATGTAGCTTCTCGCCTGCTCGCCGAACTGTGGGTGGGCCGTCAAGTAGTAGTAGAGGACGTTTACGTCAACGTAGATCCGCTTCGAGTATCTTCTCGGTCTTGATCTTGACAGCATCATCGATCTCCTCGGGGCTCGTCAGCTTAGCGGGCGCGGCAATTCCGTAGTACTTATCCACAGCTGGCTTCACTGGGGTTAAGATTAGGCGGTCGCCCTCCACCTCGATTCTGAAACGCCTCCAAGGCACTCTGCGCCTAATGCTAACCGGGATGTAGAGGCGCCCGGAGCCGTCGATCTCCACGACCTCCATTTCGAACCCCTTATGGATATGCATTTTACCATAATATAAGCTTATTGCCATAACCAGGCCGCTCGCCAACAGCGTAAACCATTTTAGAAACACCCCAGCTTCCGTTCCCGTGTGGCACCTCATCTTACCCCTGCTGCTGGTTGCCAGCTCGCAAGCGGCGGACGACTTGCTGAAGTACTACGAGTACGATAAGAGCCTTCCCCTTAACGCGACGATGGAGAAAATCGGCGAGGAGGAAGCTTTTACAGTGTACAAGGTGTACTACGACAGCGCGAACCGCGTCCGGGTGCCAGCTCTGCTCGTCGTCCCGAAGACGAGGAAGCCGCCCTACCCGTGCATCGTGTTCCTCCACGGGTACGGTGGGAGGAAAGAGGACGCGATCCCCCTGGCTAGGGTAGCGGCGCCTCGCGGTTACGCTGTCTTCTCGATCGACGCTGTGCTCCACGGCGAGCGCAAGGTCCCCGGCAAGCAGCTGTACTCGCCGGACTTCGAGGAAACATCGGTCAAAGGCATTGTGCAAACGGTGATCGACATGAGGAGAGCACTGGACTTCCTCGAGACGCTCGACTTCATCGATAAGGAAAGAATCGGGTACGCAGGCGGCAGCATGGGCGGGATCATCGGAGCCATATTTATCGGCGTCGAGCCGAGGGTGAAGGCTGCGGTCTTAGCGGTTGGCGGCGGCAATATGTCGCTGATGGTGAGGGAGAGCGAGCACCCAGCTGTCCCGCCGATACGCGAGCGGATTAAGGAGCTGGGGATGAGCTGGGAAGAGTTCCAGAAGCTTTCGGAGCCTATCGAGCCGCTAAACTTCATCTGGCGTTTCTCGCCGAGACCCCTCCAGCTGCACTGCGGCAGGTACGACCGGATAGTCCCAGCTGAAGCTCAGAGGCAGCTCGCGGAGAAAGCTGGGGAGCCGAAGGAGGTGTACTGGTATGAAGCTGGTCACGGCCTGCCGCTCCACGAAGTGGTGCCGCGAGCGCTCGACTTCTTCGACCGTCACCTTAAAGGAAAAACGCCTATCGACAAGTTCATGGAAAGATTGCCGCTAGCGCTAGTCATAGCGGCGTCCACCGCTGCCGGTTTCCTGCTGGCTATCTTTAAGCAAAAAGCCTAGCTATAACGGTCACCTTACCTTTTTTCGATCTTCGCGGTAAAGCGCGCTCGAAATAACACTTTTCTGAGCTTTACGCGCTAAGCCAGCAGCAGCAAGCCGAAGAACGCGGGCTTCTCCTCGTAGGATGCTACTACCTTCAGCTCGTATCCAGCGTTGCGAGCTGTCGCGTAGACGTCGATCCCGCAGGCTTCCATCGAGGGTCTCGCCCTCTCGGGGTGCCTGCAAACACCCTCTTCCACGTTACACTCTTCGCAGTAAGGGCAGGGACCGCACGCCATCGCGAACGCCGAGTAGAGGCCAGAGAGGAAAGCGGCACGCTCCAGTTGGAACATCACCTCGTGCACGTTGATGCCGTTCTCGTAGCCAGCTTCCACGCACGGACCGAACTTCACCAAGAGGCAAACCCCGTACTCGCCGATAACTCTGCGGGTCTCTTCCGGTGTGGGGCTGTAAGGTGGGCAGGTCAAACGGCGACCGTACTCTCCGCAACCGAACTTACACTTCCACCGAACCCAATCTCTTACGACAACAGCGCCAGCTGGCACGACTTTCGCGTCTTCAGCTCCGAGCTTCAGCGCAAGACTCCTTAGATCATCCAGCTTAGAGGCGAGAACGCTCGCTCTCAAATGCTCGGACACGCGCCACTCCCTTAGAGGCTGGTATAAATGGGTGGCTGCAGAGCCAAGCTTGATCCAGAGGGATAGTCGCGATGCGATAGCGTGCGCGCGATTTTGCATCGTTTTCTCGCTAGGCTCTCGAACTAACGGCGGGAGCGCGTTGCTACTCCCGGCGGGCGGCGCTAGACACGATGCTCGCTAAGTTCGAGATGAACAGGTCGTTGTCGGCAACGCGGCAGAAGGGTTCGCTAAATACTGTGATGTCGCCGAGCGCTATTACGGTGCCGTTGCCGATTTTAGCGAGCGCGACAACCGCGTAGCGATCCTGAGCTTCAGCCGCTGAAGAATACGTAGTGTTAGACGTCCAAGCTGCAGCGTGGTCGGTTCTCACGGCTGACGCTGTGAACAGTACCATCTCCTTAACCCCTTTGAACAGGGTGGAGTTGGAAAAGTCTCTCACGCGCACGTTCCTGTAGATACCGTAGTAGTCGCTCTCGCTGTACAGAAAACCGTAGGAGAAAGTAATGCCGAACCTTGCGGCCAGCGAGTTGACCGGTGCAACCACGTAGTTGGATAATCCTAGCTGGCCGATGTACTCGTAGGAGGGATCGAAGAGGAGAAATAAGATTCCACCTTTTTTCACGAACTCCTCGACGCGTTTCGCTTCATCCTCTCTGTAGGGCCTCGTGGGGGCTGCGACTACCAAACACGCCGCGTCGTCCAGCGCTTCCTCCACCTTGCTCCACGAGTCGTAGAAGCCGGCTGTGACGTTGCGCCGTGCAAGTTCCGCGAGGAAAGCGTCCAAGCTCCACCAGGAGACCATGTTGCTGTGAGAGAGATCGATCACCACTTTTCCCCCGCCTGTGGGCGGTCCCGCTTGCTGGAGGGGTTGCCCACTCGCTAACGCTGCAGCGGGAACATAGGCGTAGTAAATGGCTGGAGGCGGGTGAAGGCTTTCGAGCAGGCTTAACGTCACGTTGCTCCACGAGTAGACGCCCTTCTGCTCGCTCTCCTCTTCACCAAGCTCGACCACGTTGTAGAAGACCAACCCGGCTCTTTCCACAGCTTTCTCCAACGCCTGGTCGAAAGTGCCGATCTCGTCCACCAGCCCCAACTTCACCGCCTCAGTGCCCAGGTAGATGAGGCCGCGGCTGAGCTCTTCCCTCGAGGCCTTCAGCCTAAAACCCCTCCCTTCCTCGATTGCCGACAGGAAGGCGTCGAGCGCGTGGCTCAAGTTGCTGAAGAAGAGGAGTCTCGAAAAACCTGTATGCTTGTAGGGACCCGTCTCCACGACTACCTCAGATGGCACGAGCAGCGGCGGAGCTGTGGAGATCACACCCACAGCCCCCACGAAGGATGAAGGGTGGGCGAGTGCGTAGCCCGCAGCGGCGCAGATGTAGTAGCCGCCGGACAGCGCGTTCACGGCGAGCGCGACGACCGGCTTCCTCTCGTTGAGGCGCTTGAGCGACAGGTACAGCTGCTCCACGTAGTTCGAGTAGCCCCCAAAGGAATCGACCACCACGACCACAGCTTTCACTCTACTGTTCTCGGAGGCGCTCCTGATAAGGGAGTGGTAGTAGTCTGCGACGTCGCTGGTAAGAATGTAGCCTTTGATCCTGATTACCGCAACCAGACCAACCTTCTGCTGCGCGTAATAAACCGCAGCCGCTAGCAGCAGTAACACGGCGACACTAACCGCCAAGTAGACTCGCAACTCTCGCATTCGCTTCTCCTCCCTGAAGGTGCTATTTAATACTCGCGTGCAGCAAGCTACAGCAAAAGGTCTTAAGGATAGTTAATAGAGAGGAAAGCAAAAAGTTCGTTAACCGCTAACGCTGTTTGTAAGCTGTTGCTATGGCTTGAAGCGCCGCGAGCTGTAGTGGGTACGCTAGGGGTGATGCTGTGAGGAGTGGTTGGGTTGCGAAATTCATTTTCACGATGTCGTAGGCTGTGAGGTTCTGCTGTATAACAGCGGCAGCGTAATTGATCGCTTCACCTACTGCTTCGGGTCCAGCTATCTGGACTCCTACAAGCTTCAAATCCCCTTTCGCGAAAAGCGCTTTGAAGGTTATCTTCGCGGCTCCCGGGAGGTTTGCAGGGTGCCTGTTGACAGCCTCAACCTTGACCGGTATAACATCTAAACCGAGCTTCCTAGCTGCAGCTTCCGTCAAGCCTGCTGCGGCTAAAGCCGTTCCACCAACCACAGTTGAGAACGCTGGTAGCGCTCCTTCGAAGCCTTTCGCCGGCGTAGCGCCGGCGATGTGCATTGCTGCTACCCTTCCTTCGGCGACGGCGATGCTGGAGAAGTAGGCTTTCACGGGTTTTCCGGTGAAGTAGTCTT
>Ga0185307_1000536_pt1 | contig 23572 bp, 21 predicted proteins | sample LHCtaG_FD_128010 | JGI IMG/M metagenome (GOLD analysis project Ga0185307, IMG submission 128010) | Hot spring microbial communities from Little Hot Creek, USA to study Microbial Dark Matter (Phase II) - LHC4sed_matched (SPADES... | ecosystem: Environmental > Aquatic > Thermal springs > Hot... | reverse complement strand
ATTTCATCAAGAGCTAGAGCCCCCAGCAATTCTGGATGAACTAACGCTAACCCTCACCAACTCCTAACCCACCCAAATAGCTGTTTAGAAACTCTATGGACCTCATAATCTCCTAAGATGAAAGCTGTAAAACGCTAATCCCAAACCTTAAACTCTAATGGAACTCTCTCAAAACACTTAAACCCTCAACCAGAGACCTAATACTCAACATGAAATAACTAGCAATAAAATATATAAAACTTAAGTTGCCAGGTCCTACATAACATGCATTATACTTATAGGTTATTAGGCTTCATACTGTATATTTAAAACCTCATTTTAAAACCTATTTTTTAAAACTGGGGTTTATGATAGGTTAAGCTGTTAGCTACATGCATAACATACACTATACTTAACTCCCAAGTTGCCAGGTCTGCCTGATTTGTCAAAAAATTTATAAGGAGGTAATAAGCTCTGTTATTCTGGTGTCGGTAAATGATGGATTTCATAGCTTTACTAATATTATTTCTTGTGTGCTGTATTGCTCCAGTCCCTATCTACTATATTATTAGGAGAATATTTAGTGAAGGTATTAGAGGTGAATAGTATGAGTATTGAAATATTAAGTGTGATGGTTGGCTATATCGTTATTGTACTTGTTATTGGATTCTATGCTGTAAGATATGTTAAGTCTTTAAGGGATTACCTGATAGCTGGACATAGACTTGGATTGATTCCACTTACATTTACGTATTTTGCAACTTACTTTAGTGCTGTATCAGTCTTTGGGTTTACAGGTTTGGTTTATAGAAGTGGATGGTCTGGCTTATGGCTTCCAATATTTTGGGCTACTGGAAGCATTATTGGTATGTTTATAGCTTTAAGGCTTAGAAGAGTTAAGCTTTTATCTCCACATGAATACTTTAAGGTTAGGTTTGGTCTTCCACATGGTTTTCAAGTATTTGTAGGTTTACTTACGGTTATAGCATTAATGGTTTCACTTATTGTTCAGATAAAATCTACAGGAATTGTATGGAGTATGGCTTTAGGTAGATCCTATGTGGAGGGTGTGCTTCTCTCAATGATTATAATACTGGTTTATGTTGTAGCTGGAGGCTTATATTCTGTTGCTTATACTGATACATTTCAAGGTATAATGTTTACAGTATTGCTAATACTTGGAGGTGTATGGGCTTTACTTGCTACTGGAGGATTAGGTAGCCTATATGTTATGGCTTCAAGGATAAGTACTCCTCCAACACCTGGTGCATCTCCTACGCCTGAAGGATTACTTACATCAGCTCTCGGTACCTATACTTTTATTCCACTACTATTCCTATGGCTTAACTGGGCACCTGGAGTTGCAGCACATATCAGATATACTCAGAGGATGCTGGCTGCTAAAAATATAGACTTATCCTTGAAGATGTACGTTATAGCTTGGCCTATCTTATTTGTATTGTATTTATGTATGGCTCTTACGGCATTGGCTGGTAGAATATTTATACCTACAATGCCTGAGGGAATGAGTGTTGATTACATTATGCCTCTTGTATTTCAGAAATACTTCCCCCCAATAGTTACAGGTTTATTCTTTGCTGGTCTTCTTGCTGCCGCTATGTCCACTATTGATAGTGAGGTTCAAATATGTAATTCAATAGTGTTTACTGATATACAGAAATATTTGAAACTCTCTGAAAAAGGAATGTTAACTTTTGCAAGAGCTTTAGCTATAGTTGTAGTAGTTATCTGTACCTTAATAACTCTTTATCCACTACCAATAATCATTGAGTTTTCAGCTTACTGCTGGGGGATTCTTGGAGTCTTATACTTTGCACCTATGCTTCTTGGACTGTATTGGAGGAGAGTTAATAAGTGGGGTGTTGTTAGTGGTGTTTTTGGTGGTCTTATAGTTTTCGCTATTTGGCAGATGTTGTGGGGTACAAGGATTTACGGAATACAGCCATTTGGAGTTGGAGTATTAGTTTCTATACTATTAACGTTTATTGTTTCAGCAGTAACGAAGCCTCCTCCCGAAGAATGTTTAAAGATTTATTTCTCATCTAGGTGATGATATGTATGGATGGAGGGGAAGAATAGGGTTAATGGTTCCATCATCTAACACAACGATGGAGCCTGAGTTTTACAGATTAGCCCCTAGAGGAGTATCAGTACATACTGCAAGAATGCATCTAGTAGAAGCAACTCCTGAGGAATTAATGGAGATGGAAAGGTACTCCGAGGAGGCTGCTAGAGAGCTTATGGATGCTGATGTAAGCATACTTGTTTACGGATGTACAACTGGAAGCTTAATTGGTGGTTTAGGTTTTGATTTAAAGTTAACAGGTAAACTTGAATCGCTATCTGGACTACCTGTAGTAACTACAGCTAGAGCTGTTATTGAGGCTTTAGAAAGGCTTAAGGTAAACAGTATTGTTGTTGCAACTCCTTATATAGATTCCCTAAACATTAAAGAGAAAGAATTTCTTGAGGGAAATGGATTTAAAATACTCAAAATTAAGGGATTAAACATTCGGAGAAATACCGATATAGGAAGGCAGGATCCTGCAGTAGCTTATAGATTAGTAAAAGAGGTCTTCATCCAGGAGGCTGAAGCAGTATTTATAAGCTGCACTAACTTTAGAACTATTGAGGTAATAGATATTCTTGAGAGGGATTTAAAGAAACCAGTAGTTACAAGCAATCAAGCAACAATGTGGGCTACACTTAGAAAACTGGGAATAAGCGAATCAATAGATGGCTATGGGAAACTGCTTAAAGAATACCTTTAATCTAACCGTAAAATTCAGCTAAACCAAGAAATACTATTATCCATTTTAAACTTCTTATATAACAATTCCTTCAAACCTAGGGGGAACATTGTATTTACTATTAGCTTTAAAATGATCAGTAATAACAACTTTAACTCCATGCTTATTCTTTACATCCTAAGATTTACACCATTAGGTTATTCAGTTAATAATTTACTGAATCTCTTTCCACTTTTCCTATATTAGGTATTTATGCTTTATCTATTTTGCTCCTGAAGAATTTTTCAAGCATGATTTAAATAGGGTCTCATCGTAAAACCTAATAAGACATGTTGGGACTAACCGATCTTAAGGGCTTTGTAATAGATTCAGCCTAAATGTATATATCTAACACTAGTAAGTATTTTGGTAGGAAGCTTTCATAAGTTACTAGTTCAACATCATTAAGCTTATCAATAAGCCTTTTAGTTAATTGATATAACATCATAGAGACATAAATCTGCTTCATATCTATTCTAAAGTCTTAAGATTAATTAACAACAGCATATTTTATAAGGTTTGCGATGAGCTTATTCATAACTGTGTTCAATAGCTAAAATCCCACTCTCTTAAGCCTACATACTGAACAGTTAAAACTTAAGACAAATAGTATTCTTACTCCATTGAGAATCTATAGTTAAACCCAAATATTAATAGGAAGCCTTACCTAGTAATGTGTCAGTCTTAGGAAAAGTTTATTAGCATCTTTTATCTGTAGTAATTGCTATGTCGGAAAATATTCGTGTTGTTGTTTATGGTTTAGGTCCTATTGGAGCTTTAATAGCTAGAAACGCGTTAAGTAGGAAGGGTATTGAGGTTGTTGGTGGTGTTGATATAGCTCCCGATAAGGTTGGTAAGGATTTAGGTGAGGTTATAGGTTTAGGCAAGCAGCTAGGTATAGAGGTTGTTCACGACAACGATTCTCTAAATCTTCTACTAAGAAGTAAACCACATGTAGTACTGCATTCAACAGCTACATATCTTGATAAAATATATCCGCAAATCGTCAAATGCATTAAGGCTGGAGCTAACGTTATCTCCACATCAGAAACCCTAGCCTACCCATGGTATAGATATCCTGAGCTCGCTACTTTAATAGATGAGATGGCTAAGAAATACTGTGTTAGGATTCTCGGTACCGGTGTTAATCCTGGATTTATATTTGATACTTTACCAGCATTCCTAAGCTCAGTATGTGTTGATGTTAGGAGAATACATGTTGTTAGATCTATTGATGCATCGAAGAGAAGATATTCATTCCAGAAGAAGTATGGCTTAAGCATGACACCACAAGAATTCCAAGATAAAATATCTAAAGGAGAGATAACAGCTCATGTAGGATATGCAGAATCAATAATGCTTACCTCATGCATGCTTGGATTAAAGATAGATAAGATCGTTGAAGGTCAAGAACCTATAGTAGCTGATAAATACATGGAAACCCAATACTTCAAGATCCAGCCTGGACAGGTATGTGGTATAAGGGGTTACGGTATAGGATACATTGATGGTAAGGAGTTTATAATGCTTGAGCTTCTAGCAGCTGTTGGACGTACAGATTACGATGAGATTGTAGTAGATGGTAACCCCCCACTTAAATGGAGGAATGAGTATGGAACAGCTGGGGATATAGCTACAGCAGCAATGATTATTAACGTTATTCCAAGAGTTTTAAAGGCTTCACCAGGCCTACTAACAATGAAGGATGTAGCTATTCCATCACTATATCTCGGTACATTTAGGTTTTAGATATGTATCTGGATTCTACACCTAAATCTAGAAGCCTATTTGAGAAGGCGAGGAAGTATCTGCCTGGCGGTGTCTCCTATGGCTTAAGGTATTTCAGCCCCTATCCATTCTACGTTGTTAAGGCTAAGGGCAGTAGGGTTTGGGATGTTGATGGTAATGAGTATCTTGACTTCTGGATGGGTCATGGAGCAATAGTAACAGGCCATAACTACGAGCCTATAATTAAAGCTGTAAGGGAGCAGTTGGAGTATGGTGCTCATTTCGGATGGTGTAATGAGTGGGAGGTTAAGTGGGCTGAGGCTGTATGTAGATGGTTTGATATGGATATGGTTAGACCCTCTAATAGCGGTACCGAGTCAAACATGTATGCAGTAAGGCTTGCAAGAACATATACCGGTAGGGTAAAGGTAGGTAAGTTTGAGGGTGGATGGCATGGTGGATATGATGGACTACATAGGGGGGTTAGCTACCCATACGATAAGCCATCATCATCAGGGCTAACTGAATCAGTAACTAAGGATATTGTTCTACTTCCATATAATGATCTGGATGGTGTACGTGAAAGAATTAAGGGTGAGGATTTAGCATGTATTATTGTAGAGCCTGTAATGGGTGCTGCAGGCTTTATACCTGCTGAGAAGGAGTTTCTAAGGGGTCTTAGGGAGCTATGTAGTGAGAAGGGTATTCTACTAATACTTGATGAGGTTATAACAGGTTTTAGATTCTATAAGGGTGGGCAACACTACTACAACGTTAAGCCTGACTTAATTACAACAGGTAAGGCTGTAGGAGGACAATACTTCCCAGGTGCAGGTGCGATATGTGGAAAAGCTGAAGTAATGGAGAAGCTTGATCAGATTAAGATACCTAACTTCTGGGAGAGATCTTTTCATGGAGGAACATATGTTGGAAATGCTTTAACAATGAGGGCTGGATACACGTTAATAAGAGAGCTTGAAGATAAATCAGACCAATTCTTCCCATATCTAGATAGGCTTGGAGAGAAGGTTATAAATGGGTTAAACAACATATTTGCTAGAAACAATTTTGAAGCATACACTACAGGTATAGGATCCCTATTCGCTATACACTTCACAAGGGAGAAGCCTGTAAACGGCTTAACAGCTGAAAGAACTAAGAATAGGGAGCTTAATAGAAAGCTTTTTGAATTTATGCTAAACCATGGAGTTGTATATTCATCACCTAGCACAGCCCACTTCATATTCTCAATAGCACATACCGAGGAGGATATAAATCGCTTCCTAGCATTAACCGAGGAGTTTGTTAGGGAGGTTAGAGCATAATGGTGCTCTACGGTGTTAGGGGTAGGGTAGCTCTCATAGTTCCACATGAAGACTATACTACAGAGTATGAGTTTAATAAGCTAGCACCAGGAGAGGTTGCATTCTACACTGTAAGAATACTTCTAAAATCTGTTAGTAGAGAGGGCTTAATGGAGATGTCTAGGGAGCTTGATTTTGCTCTTGATAGAACACCGGCCAGAGTTAATCTAGCTGTTTACCACTGTACTAGCGGTACCTTTATACTTGGCCCTAAATGGGAGGAAGAGATTCTTAAAAAGATAGAGGGTAGACTTAACGTAGCATCTACAAGCACGATGAGGTCTGTTGTAGAAGCCCTAAAATATCTTGGGCTAAATAAAATATCCCTTGTAACACCATATACTAAGGAGCTGAACGATTATGAATCCAACTACTTACTACAGTTCGGGGTAAAGGTTATTAAGGATTCATACCTATCATTAACAAGCAGTGAGGCTATGTGTTCTGTGGAGCGTGATGAGCTTAAGCAACTTATTGAAAGAGCGGATACATCTGAGGCTCAAGGAATATTTATTAGCTGTACTGGCTTGAAAACTATGGGTTTAATCGATGAGTTTGAGGAAACATATAGGAAGCCTATAGTTTCAAGCAACTCCGCAACCTTCTGGAATGTTTTAAGGCTATGTAGGATTGGAAGGGTTAATATAAGGGGGTATGGTAAACTCCTCATGATGGGTGGTTAGATGAGGTTTGCAGTAATACTTGGCGATATGTATCCTGCTGATCGAGCTGTTAAATGTGGTGTACTAGCTGAAAAGTATGGTTTCCACGCTGTCTTCGTACCAGATCATCTTACAGATATTGATGGGGCGAGGATTGATTGCTGGACTGTTCTAGGAGCTATAGCTTCAAATACAAGTAGGGTTTTACTAGGTCCAGGTGTAGCAGATATACATCATGTAGTTCCTGCTAAAGCAGCTCAAATAGTTGCTACACTTGATGAGCTATCAGCTGGAAGAGCTATTCTGGCTGTAGGTGCGGGGGAGGCTATGAACATTATACCTTTCGGCCTCGAGTTTGAGAAGCCTAAAGATAGGATTTTAAGGTTAAGGGAGTATGTTGAGGTTGTTAAGCTACTATGGATGTCAAGCAGGGATAATTTAGCATATTATAGAGGTAAATTCTATACTTTAAATGAAGCATTCATTGATCAGAAACATGTTAGAAAGCCTCATCCACTAATATATATTGGAGCTATTAAATCTAGGAAGCTACTGGAGCTTATAGGCGAAATGGCTGATGGGTGGTTTTCATGGATTGTTCCAGTTGAAAAATGTGGGAAGTATATTGATGTAATTAGGGAGAGTGCTTTAAAACATGGTAGAAACCCTGATAGCATAGATACCGTTATATGGATTTATACATGTCTAACAGAAGATCCAAACATAAGGAAAGCAGCTATAAATATAGGTAAAGCCTATTTATACGTTGAGAAAAGCATACTTGAAGAGCATGGATATAAGCTGGAAACTCCTAATTACACATATCTACTAGCACATAAACCGTTTAAAACAGGAGATGAGCTTGTTAAAGCCTCCTCTTTCGTACCTGAGGATCTTGTTGAGAAAACAATTCTAGTTGGAGATGTAGATGAATGTATTGAGAGAGTTGAAGAATACCGTAAAGCAGGAGCTAAATGTGTAGGGTTTAGAATAATGACTATTAAGGGAGGGTTATCAATAGAGGAATCTATGAAGCTAATATCGGAAAAAGTAATTCCATGCTTTACCGAAATATATAAATAACCACTCTTTCTATCCGTCTTAACGTATTAGGTTATGATGGGATTATGTAATGGGGTGTTATGGACAGCTAGATGAGGAAACCGTTAAGAAAATTGCTGAGATTGTTGGTGGGGAGAATGTTTCAATGGAGGACTTTAACCTAATATGCTATACTAAAGACTTCTATAAGCCCTACCCCAAGGTTAAACCCCCTGAATTAATCGTATATCCTGAAAACACAGATCAAATTAGCGGGATCGTTAAGCTAGCTAATAAGAGGCTAATTCCAGTAACACCTGTAGGCGGTCTTACAGGGCTAAGTGGCTGCGCTATTCCTAAATATGGTGGTATAGTTATTGATTTGAGGAGGATGGATAGAGTTATTGAGGTTGATGAGGAGGATATGTATGTAACATGTGAGGCTGGAATAACATGTGCTAAGCTAGCATACGAGCTTGGGAGGAGGGGCTATGCTCCTCCCCACTTTCCAGCAAGTAGATTTGCTGCTACAATCGGCGGCTCTATAGCCCACTGCGGGGTTGATGGGCTGCAGATAGTTTATGGAGCTATTGGTGACCGTGTTTCAAGCCTTAAAGTAGTTTTACCTACGGGTGAAATACTTAATGTCGGGGGAGGTGTTTCAGGTAAGATTAGGAAGTCATCCTCAAGCTTTAATCTAAAATGGCTATTCATAGGAACATGTGGAACACTTGGAATAATAACTGAAGCAACATTAAGAATCTATCCTAAACCGGTTGAGAGTAGTGTTCTAGTAGCTCTTAACAGTGTTGATGATGCACTTAGAATAGCTGCTGAAATAAAGAGGAGGAATCTACCTATAGCTTGTTTTACTGTTTGGGATGAGGTTGCAGTTAATCAGCATAGGAGGATGGCTTACGGATCCAAAATACCCCCGCTGAACGTACTTGCACTAATAGACATTGCATGCTACAATAGCGAGATCTGCAGCTTAATTAGAAGTGAGGTTTTAAGGATATGTTCAAACTTTGGTGGGGAGGTATGTGATGGTGAAGCTGCTCAATACATTTCAGGCTATGCTTCAGACTTCTACTCAGCACTAGCAGCAACAGGTAAAGGTGGATGGGGATGTGTAGATGTAGCTGTACCGTTAAGGAATGTAGGAAAGGCATTAGGTAAGCTTTACAGCATTCTTAAAACCTATAGTATTGAGCCTCTGGGCGCTCTTATCTTAAAGCTTGACCCAATGTATATTGACTTCTTCTATAGAGTTGATGAGGCAAACAGGGAGAAGTATCCTGTATATGTTAGAGCTATAAGGGAGATGCTTAAGGTAGCCTTGGAGCTTGGGGGTGCATTATCCCACTCTATGGGTGTAAAAATTGATGCTAGGGATATGATACCTATGGAGCTGGGATACGGCTACGAAATCTTGAAGAAGATTAAAAACGTTTTAGACCCTAAAAACATTTTAAATCCTGGAGTGCTTTTTTAAGAGTTACTTAATGAATTGGTTAATAAACTCAGCTAAATCCATAACCTTAACGTCAACATCGAAATCGTAAAGCACCTTAGCGACAACAACTCCATCATTTAGGTTTACCGTACATGTTGGGCATGATGTTACTAGATAGTCTACATCTTTCGGTACTGTAAGAACTCGTTGAGCTGCAATAGTTGTTGATATCTCCGGTAAAGCTAGTCTAACTCCTCCACCACAGCATTCAGTTTCAAGCCTACCTTTCTCCACCTCCATAATGTTAATGTTTAAACTCTTCATAATGTCTCTAGGCTGATCATAGATGTTTAGGTACCTACTTAAGTGGCATGGATCATGATATGTTACAGCTATATTTCCATCTCCAACATCTAGCTTTAACTCCCCGCTTTTAACATATTCTTGAAGCATTTCAGAAATGTGTTTAACCTTAAATGGCAGCTTCCCCCCAATTATTTTAGGGTAGAAATCCCTAATAAATCCTATACATGCTGGGCAGCTACTAACCAGCATGTTTGAATCCAAATTCTTAATAGCCTCCACATTCCTCTCAGCAATATCTTCTAAATGCTTCCAGTAGCCTACCTGATATAGTGGGTATCCACAACATGTATTAATTAATGGTTTAAAGCTTACTTTAAGCTTACTTAATATGTTATTTATTGATGTAAGTATGCCTCTCCTCTTAACGGATGCTACACAGCCAACCCAATGGATGATCTCAACGTTCTTGCCATGAACTTGATGATCAACATCTCTACATCCATCCTCCCCAAATATATTACCAGTTCTCAAAACCGCCTCCATAATAGATTTATACTGTGGAAGCTCGTAACCGTTTTTTATAAGCTCATACCTGAAGGATGGTATTATCTCCCCCATACTTATACGTGTACTTGTTAACTTATTTACTCCACATTGAGCTTCACAAGCTAAGCATAAAGCACAGTATGCTGTATTCTCCAGTAAACTCTTTGATGGAGGAATTTCCCCTCTAAGATATGCATGTATTATTTTTAACTTCCCTCTTGGGCTTACCCCCTCCCTCCTTACAACCCTATATATTGGACATGTATCTAAACACCTCCCACATCTACAATTAGCGCATACCTCAACAACGTAATCATATAGGCTTAAACCATTCATGAATCTAGCTATAGCATCCTTCTATTAAATCTTTAGGGTACGGTTTAAGATATAGCTTCACGGCTAATTTCGAATTCTGTAAATCATCTATACAATTAATATAAGCCTTAACGCTATTCCTTAACTGTATTATTCTCTCCATAAGCTTCTAAAAGCTTTATAATCCATTTTAGGTTGGGAATTCTGCATGAATACCTATATTAGTAAGCACAATCAGTCATAAGTTATGCTAAGCTGCAAATAGCTCTAACTTAATGATGTTAATAGTTAGCAGCATTAAAAGCCATCATGTATACAACCCCCTAAATAAGGCTTAAGTTTAGGGAGCCGCCATATTTAGGAAAGATTTATAACCTTGCTGGTTTTAGGTTGTGGGTGATGCTGTGGAGCCTATAATGCTGGCTGTTGGGGTTTTAGCGTTAATTGTAGGCTTGGTTATTGTTGCTGGATGGTTTGAGGATGCGGAGTCTGATGTAGGGTCCCAAAGCAATCCAAACTCTCAAGTACAGCTTGCACCACAGGTAGGTACTATACATAGATTCTTTAATAAGGCTATATCTGGGGAGCCTATATCGAACGGTATGTGGTGTATGACTGCAGGAACTATTTTTGTAGCTTTATGGCTTGGATGGAATATTTATCCATTAATCTCAATACCTCTATCATGTGGTTTAACAACGCTATTCCATATGACCCTAGCAACTACAGCCTATCTAGGCAGGGTAGCAAGCCAGAGAAGATTTGGGCAGCCAATATATATTGATGTTTTACTAAGCCATTTACCGTTAATAGGTGCTCACGGCTTCATGGTTACATTAACTATTTTAGCAGTATCCTACATAACATATACAGCCTCAACAAGCACAATCATTAACCTTGATATTAGTAGATATATAGGTTATCCAGTAGCAATTCCAATACTTGCATTAATGCTTGGAATTATCTCAGGGTCGATAGGAAGCTCTACAGGTGATACTCATTACGGTGGTGAAAGACTTTACCAGCATACAGTCTATGGTGAGGGTATATCTACAAAGCATTATGGAGTTATAACTGTTAAAGCTGAGCTTGGATGGAGGAACAGTATTGATACTGTATGGTTCTGTAGTAAGTATGGCAGTATGATGGCTGGCTTATGCTATGGATTAATTCTACTATTTGATAACTTTAGGCTATTTCTAGGCAGTATATATGGGCGGACAATTTTAAATGTAGGTGTAGGAGTAGCAATATTGCTTATGCTTTTTCTAGCTAATAGATGGATTGAGGCTTGGGCTAGGAGAAGGTTTGGACCCTACATGGAGAATACCGGTTTTAAGGGTGGGAAGTAGTGGATTTCATTACGGTAACAGTTATTCTACTAGCTATATCCACTGCAGGTGTTTTAATCTCTATTGGCACTATGCTTCTACCTATTGGTGGTGCTCCAGCAGCTATGTTTACATCAACAGGAATTGCTACAGGTGCTGAAATGATGCTTACAGGATCTGGGATTACAGGTATTTTAATGTCGGCAGCGTTGTTTAGGGAGGGTGGATTGATAGTTATGGTTAATGCAGGTTTAAGCTCAGCCATAATGATGTCAACAGTGATGTTGATATGTAACCTTCTAGCTGTTTATGGACGCGGCATCCCTCCAGCATTGTACACGAGGGAGAAGGATCCTGTAACTGGTGAGAATGTTAAGATATACGTTACACCAGGTACAACAGGTCACGGTATTCCAACATCATGCTTTATAAGTGGTGTTATTGGGGCTTTTCTAGGAGGTTTTGGCGGATCATTAACTTTTATACCTGTATTTAGGGTGTTAATGATTAAATCACTGGGATTAACTCCATCCATAGAATCTATTTTCTCACAGCTGGTTGAAGTATCCGGCAGTAGTGCTGTTTCAAGTATTGCTGCTGCATCTATTGCAGTTCTTGGAATGTTTCTAATTAATGCAAACATTACAGCCTACGCGATTAGGGGTGTTATAGAGGGATGGTGGGATCCTAAGTTTAAGAATGCTCCGAGAACTGCTTTAGCATGCTTCCTAGCATCAATGGTTTTCGGGTTTATTACCCTACTATTCATATTGTAGGTGGTTTTATGGGTCATAGCGGTGTAGTAGCTAAGGCTGAGGAAAAGATTTCAATAAGATCCAGCTACTTAGCAGCTTTAGCTTTAGTTTTAAGCCTCTCAGGTATATGTTTAGGCATTCCATCTATAGCGGCTCTGCTTGCTATTCCATCAATAATCTGGGGGGCTGATGCTGTAAGGAGAATTGCATCTTACGGTTTAGGTACAGGTGTTCCATCAATAGGTAATCTATCAGTAAGTATTGGTATTCTCTCCTCTCTTGTAGGGTTAAAATATAATCCAATACTAGGCTTACTAGTAGCTGGAGCTGCAGGCTTCATGTTCGGCATTATAACATCAAGGCTTAAAATACTTAAAATACCCCGACTTCCAAGACTAATTACTGAGTTAGCATTATCAGGATACCTAACACTTACATGTTTAATAGTAGGTGTTGCTAAAACCGATTTATTACCGGTGTTTTTTAATAGCTTACTAACAGATGATGTTGTTAAAGCATTATTCTGGACTGGCTTTATAGCATCTATATATTGGGCTTCAACGCTAGCTATATTCCACCCGTTTAATGCAGGTCTAGGAGCAGATGAAAGGCAGGGTAGAACCTTAAGAATAGCTATTGTAACTTCTGGTATGGCGGTATGCCTATCCGGTATTGTAAGGCTTGGGAATGCTGGAATACTTGGAAGGCCATGGATGGTTTACGATGCAGCTGTAATGATCATTGCTGGAGGATTGATATGGGTTTATGGATTGTTAAGCCTATATAACATATGTAGTAGGGAGTCAGCTTTAACTTTATGGACAGGTATACCTGGTAGAGGTGTTTAGAATGTCGATATTAATATCTTCCAGGATGAATGTAGTGCTCGATGAGGATTATAGGCTTATCGGGGAGGCGAGGTCTGATGTTGCTTACCTGAACCTATCCCCCCTATCTAAAATCGTAGATGAGCTTGACCTATTGTCAAGAGAGCTCCTCCTATCTCTTGACCCGAAATCATCCCCGCTAATATCTTCAAGACCTGGTAGAGGCGGCTTGTATAGGAATGCAGGATTGCTAAGCAATATTGCTTTAGGCTTTCTTATAGGATCCCTTATATTCAGCTTAATTATCCTATTTATCTCGTTAAGAGGGTAGATTTATGGTTGGTGTTGAGCCTGCTCAGGGATGGCCTATAGTAGCTGGTGAATTTATAGCTTCAGATCCTAAAGCGCCTGTTGCAGTATGTCTACTATCTAGTGAATCAATTTTAAGGGAGGTGGCTTCAATACCTGGTGTTGCAATAGCTGGTCCATGTAAAACTGAAAATATTGGAATTGAAAAAATTGTTGCAAACATTGTTTCAAACCCTAATATTAGATTTCTATTAGTATGTGGGGTGGAGGTTACTGGTCATGTTACTGGGGGAACTATTGAGGCTTTATGGAGGAATGGCGTTGATGAAAGTAAGAGGATTAGGAATGCTCCTGGTGCTATACCGTTTGTTGAGCATTTAACATCTGAAGCTGTTGAGAGATTTAGAAGTCAAGTAGAGCTGGTAAGCCTAATTAATGTTGAGGATTTAAATATAATAAGGAAAACGGTGGAGGACCTTGCCTTAAGGAATCCAGGTCCATATCCAGCTGAGCCCTTAATCGTTAAGGTTGAGGAGGCTGCGGCTAAGCCTATTACTGTAAAGATTCCATTAGCTGGATCTGTAAATCCTATGGTTGATGGTGTCCAGCAGCTTCTTGAAGATATTAGGTATAGAGTTCAAGTTCTAGGTAGAACGCTTAGACTTGTAAGTGCTGTTACTTCCCTAAGAGGTTTAGGAATATCGATAGGTATATTAATCTCCCTCATAACATACATTATCCTACTACTAGCTATAGTATGGTGGTGAAATGTCTGATAAAGTGGAGGTATATAATGCTGAAACATCAATAGTTGAAGCTAGAATATCTGATATTAAAACTAGGATTATGATGATTGGGCGTGAAACAAGGTTTGCCTCAGGATTTTACGTAGGAATCGTTAAGGGGTTTGTAATAGGTATTACTACCTCACTTATCCTATTCGGATTTTTACTCCACTACCTTATTGGGTGATTGAATGGTTGAAGATGAAGTGAAAAAGCTACCTGTTACAGTAGCTCCAGCGGATGAGTTTAGAGCTTTAATAGATAAGCTGAATTTAATAGATGAACGTATAGAGTTTGTTCTAGGTGAAGTTTCCCAGAGGGAGGGTTTAAAGATAGGGATGCATATTGGATTCATATATGGCGTAATGTCCGGACTCATAATAACCATTATTCTTAAGTATTTACTGGGGTTGATTTAGATGTTTAAGTTTAGTAGGGAGCAGATGGTTTTTGAAGTCGGTAATGTTAGGATTGGAGGTCAACCTGGAGAGTATCCAACAGCTCTAGCAGGTACAATATTTTATGCAGGTCATAAAATCGTTTCAGACCCGAGGAAGGGCGTTTTCGATAGGGGTATTGCTGAATCCCTCATTAAGAAGCAGGAGGAAATATCCGATACTACAGGTAATCCATGCCTCATACAGGTATTCTCAGAGTCTCCTGAAGCTATGAGGAGATATATAGACTTCATATCCTCAATATCTAAAGCTCCATTCCTAATCGACTCAACAGATGCTAACACGAAAATTGAGGGAGTGAAGTATGCAGCTGAAATAGGGTTAATCGATAAGGCAGTATATAACTCCATCAATCCATCAATAACGGATGAGGAAATTAAGGCTTTAAGCATTTTTAAGGTTAAAGCATCAATCATTCTTACATTCAATCCTAGAGATGTAACTGTTAAGGGTAAAATAGACCTATTAACTAAGGGGGTTCCAGGAGTTGTATCTAGAGGATTGCTGGAAATAGCTAGGGAGGCAGGTGTATCTAAGCCACTTATAGATGTAGCTATTCTACCATTAGGCTCCGGTGCAGGCCCATCATTAATGTCAACATACGTAATTAAGGCTAAGCTCGGCCTCCCCGTAGGTAGCGGCATACATAATGCAGTATCTGCATGGGAATGGCTTAGAAAAACTAGAAAATCAATACCTGAGGGTAGGGAGATGGCTAAGACATGTGATGTAGCAAGCAACATCCTCCAAGTATTAGCTGGTGGAAACTTTGTGCTTTACGGACCTATTGAGAACGCTCCACTAGTCTTCCCGGTTGTCGCTATGGCTGACTCAATAGTTGCTGAAGCAGTACATAGCGAGTTTGATGATGTAGTTCCTGTTGAAAACCATCCATTTAGAAAGCTTGTACTATTAAAGTAGTGATCTATTAGATGCCTCATAGGAGAAACCCCTATGATAAATACAATCCTAAAATTACATATAGTAAATATTGCAGTATTAGTGAGATTTCAGGTTTAGGAAGGTCAAGCATAGATGATGCTTATAAGCCACCTCTCTTCATAGTTTTATCTGTAGAGCTTGGCAATACAACAACTAAATGTATACTAACAGCTACCGATTTAAAAATCGGTAGAACATTTCTTGTTAAGAAATCTGTTAAGTTAACTAGGGAGGCTAGAGATCCTAAAGCTGGGGAAAATGTTTTCGGTAGAACCATATGGGGTAAGCCCCTATCAGAGGAGTCTATATCTGAGTTTATAGCAGATATAATTACTGAAACAGTAGCTAGTGCTGGTTTAGGAATTGATGATGTTCACTTCGTTGTTAGATCTACTGGTGTTACTTCAAGCTTCAATACTCCTGAAGAGGTTGGCGTAATGATTAAGGCTTTAGCTAAGGGATGTTTAAAGGCCGGTGTCCACCCATCAAGAATGGTTGCTCCATTAACTAGGGAATCTATACCGTTAAACATTAGGGAATACTCTAAACTCGATTTCTCCCCATTTACTGGAGCTATTGCAGGCTCCCTACCGCCTAAATCCTATAGTGAAATAATGGCTAACGAGATGGAGGCTGAATTGTCAACTGCAGGTATTAAGATGGGTGCTAAATGGGTTAATGTAGATTTTAGAAATCCAGTTATTACAATGGATTTCGGAACAACGCTTAAGGGAAGAGTAATTAACGACCATCTACCATACGGTGAAACTATCGGTAGCATAACTGGTCTGGGAGGAGCTATTAGCGACTCTATTATTCAAGGTGTTGGATATAGTAGTGTTCTTGAATTTCCTCAACGCAACGTTAAAGGCATGAATGGGTTTGAAGTTGCTGAGCAGCTAGCTAATGAAGTACATAAACATGTTAGAATTGAGAAGATACCTCCAGGTATAACTAGATACGGGATGATACCTATAAACTCAACAGCTGCTTTTAAAGCAAATATTCTACTTATTGGATGCGATATTGGCTGTAACGGTGATCAAATACCTAAACTTAGGGAGCTTGGAAGACAGTTTGCTGAAGACTACGGCTTAACGATTATGCCGTTAATTCTCGACTTCATTCAGTCCATAGCTGTGATTAGGATAATTGAGATTCTAACATCTAGCGGGGTAGTGTCTGAAAAGTATAGTATTGGAATTACTGGTAGAGCAGGCATAACAGGGTTTAAACCTAAAATTATCCTTAAATACATCGATGACCTAAAAATGTATAAAAGCTTTAAAGTTGAGGATATGGTCGTATTTGTTGAAGATGGTTTAGCTCTTGGAGCAGCTGTAATGGCGAAATGCATGCATGCACTTGGAAACCCGCAAAGCCCTCTAGGCGGTAATAAAGGTATGGGCTGTATTCTTCATATGAAGAAGACCAACATAAACAAACTGGTTTAACGCTATCGCTAATCCATGTAGAAAGCTTTATTACCGCTGAGTATGTCTATGTACTTTCCAACATTTTTAAAGATTTCAGCATCTAACTACATTAATTAGCCGTGGAATGTTCTATATCCAGCATGTAGTAGCAGCATATAGCTCTTATGTAATGTGCTGATGTAGCTGCTTTCCAATCCAGGTATGCCGTAGGCATCAGCTCTACACATCTTGCATAGGCGGAACTGCTTAATATATTTCTCACATTCTTCACGAACTAATCTAAGCTCCTCACATGTTGGTGGTTTAAGCTTTCTAAATCTATATAGTGGGATTAGAGGTATTATATTTTGAATGTATGCTCCAAGCTCAGCCGCCTTCCTAGCTACTTCAACCACATGATCCATGTTTACTCCAGGTATTAACACAGTATTTACCTTAACAACTATTCCAGCATTAACTGCTGCCTTCAATCCTTCAAGCTGGTTAAATATGAAAACCCTGTATGCCTCAATATCCCTCCTCCTCCTACCATCGATAATTACATATTCATATATTTTAGAGGCGATTTCAGGATTAACAGTATTAATAGTTATTGTTAGTGTTTTTACACCAATACTTCTAATCCTATCTATATTTTCAAGTAGGGCAAGTCCATTAGTAGCTATACAAATATTTTTATCAGGATATTTTTCATGAATTATCTTTAAAGCATTAAATGTCTCCATATTGTATAACGGCTCACCAGGTCCAGCTACAGCAATAACTTTAAGTCTAGAATCTTTTCTAACAAGTTCATCAACATATTTTACAGCCTCATCAACACTAAGTATTCTAGCTGTTAATCCAGGTCTAATAATACTCTTATCAATACCTCTCCTACAATAATTACATTGAATATTGCATTTAACAGCTAAAGGTAAATGGACACGTGAATATTTAAAGTGAGCCTTCTCCGAGAAGCATGGATGACTACATACTTCATCCTCCTTAGTATTTGCATTAAGCATCTTTATCACTGTGTTATATTTTCGAGGTATATAAATCTTTCCAATATACTAGAAAAGCTTACTTCCATATCGGAATACATAAATCCACAGTAACTATAAATCTTCAAGAACTAGCCTAAAACTGTATACTGAAACATTATCTATTTAGCCTAATTTAGCAACAGTCTTACACAATTATGTGAAGTATTATTGATTAGAACTGGAACTTTCTATTTACTATGATGTAAAGCCTATAGTATCCATAGTAATGATATTTCGGTCATGGGTTTAAGATTTAGTGTTGAGGAGTCTCCATTAGATGAGGAAGTCTAAGTCTCCCAACTACTATTAAATATCATGGAGCAGACCTAGAGAAACCCTTAGTAAAATAAAGGAGTGCTGAAGAAAAACTATAGTTTACTTTACCCTCCTCTTCCTGCAGCTTCCTCCTGAAGAACTGTACGTAGCTTTGGCTCTATTTCGCTCAGTCTTGAAACTGCCTGGTTTAGCTGCTTCCTAATTTCAATTTGTGCTGAGTTAAGTCTCTCCATCTTCCTTTCAAGAATTCCTTTAGCTTCATCAATTGTTGTTTCCACATATGTGCTTGGATTTAACGGTACTACAATCTTAGATCCTGGAATATATTTTACTTTAAGAAGAACTCCTGCACCAATATTAGCCAGTATTTCATTCTCCTCCGTATGGCTCTTAAGCTCATCTAAAGCTGATAATGCTGACTGAACATCAGATATTGATGTACTCACAATTTCCAACTGCTTCTGCAATCTATCTACTAGAAGCTGTAATGCATTATACTCAGATATTAGCTGCTGCGTTTTCTCATCAATTCTCCTAATAGAGGACATTTTCCCACCGTATATGTAGTAGGAAAGCCTACTTTTAACTCTATCTCTCACAGCTTGGATAGTGTCTGGATAAGGATATATTTAGAAGAGGGGAGTTCTTTTGTGTATGGATGTTGCGGCTCTTATCCCTGATTGTTTAATCGTAATGAAAAGTGGGAGTTAAAGGTTCTAGCTGTCTTAGAGTATATGTTCCATGGAGCTGTGGAAAAGCTTTAAGGTTCTTAGCTATTGAGCCAATAGGCAAGTCAACAGTTCATGACTAAAGCTTCAACCATTAAGGTTTCATCAAAGCCTGAGCTTAGAGGATTTAGCTATTGATGAGGCTAAGCTGGCATGAGGAAGGCTTAGTATATGTATGGTAATGTTTATTCAAGAATTACTAATTAGTTCTATGGAGAAGCTTGAATGCATTAATATTCTTAGAAGCTATCATTAATAAGCCGGAGGTAATAGTGGGCAAGAATCCTTGTATTCATGGCTCTAAAGAGGCTTGAGCTGGAATACAAACATCAAAATTCGGAATACATAGTAGAATAATAGGCCCCTTAGATACTTGAAAGAACTGTTGTTTCCACCATAAGCTAAACGCTAAATATCATACAAGAATAAATAACTATTCCTAAACTCCTTCACGCTATGCTATCAAACCATAACGATGGAGAATAAATGAAAATGCTTATCCGGACACTATCGAATTATGTGGGAAAAGTTTATATTTGCCATCTAAAACATTATGTGTGAAGAATGTTTTAACTCTTCCATATGGTGGACGTGAGGTTAGCGTAAAGCTTAGCGGCGGCCTTATTAGAGAGGTTAAGCCTAGACTTGGACGCATATTAAGTAGTGATGAGGTTAGGGAAGCTATTGTAGATGGAGTTAGGGATTATCTTAGTAGTAGGGTTAAGCCTGGTGTTAGGGTTGCTATAGCTGTTCCTGATAGTACTAGACCTACACCAAGTGGTTTAATAGCTTCAACGGTTATTAAGGAGCTTGAGGGTTTAGGTGTACGTAGTGATGATATTACTGTGTTGATAGCTACTGGCATGCATAGTCCTGAGGATAGAAGTAGTATTTTAAGAATACTTGGTGAGGAGGTTGTTAATAGGGTTAAGGTAGTTAATAATGACCCGTATGATAATTCTAGTCTAGCTGAGCTTGGATCTACGAGTCTTGGAACAACAATACAGGTTAATAAGGTATTTGCTGAGGCTGATGTTAAGATTATTGCTGGAACAATTGGTCCATGTATGCTTACAGGATGGAGTGGTGGTGGGAAAACTGTTATGCCGGGAGTGTCGAGTAGGCGGAGTATTCATGAAAACCATAAGTTATTCGTTAGGAATGTGAGAAATGCTAGGAGGGGTGCTATGTTTGGATTGATTGAGGGGAATGTTGTACGTCAAGATATAGATGACTATGCTCAACGGGTAGGTGTAGACTTAATTGTTAACGTTGTTCAAGACCATAAAGGTAATGTTCTCGGAGTTTATGTTGGGGATGTTGTTAAAACATTTTATAGAGCTCAGGCTTTTGCTAGGGATGTCTTAAGCTCAAGCGAGCCTGTTGAGGGTGAGGCGGATATTGCAGTCGTAAGTCCGGGAGTTTTTAGCCATGAGGTTAGCTTATATCAGTCCGGTTCACGTATGCTTGCCGCTGTTGAGGGTTTGGTTAAGAGTGGAGGATCAATAATTCTTGTCTCATCATGCTATAAAGGCATATATGAGGGGGCTGAGGTTGAAGGGTTTAAAAACTTCTTCATTAAGTATGAGGATGTTGAGGAGGTTTTAGATTTAACTGAGAAGGATGTAATTCCATCTTTCGAATCATGTATTGGATACCAGTTTCTATGGATGACTAGAAACTTCAACGTATGTGTTGTAAGCAATAATCTTTCAAGTAGTGATTTGAAGATATTTAGGATGAAGCATTACTTAAACGTTGATGATGCTTTAAGTGATGCTTTAAAAATTCATGGTAAAGACTCAGCAATAATAGCTATTCCATACGCTTCAATAACATATACAGTAAAAAAATAGGTTATTTCCCCCTTATTATTTCCTCAATTTTTCCCTGAGTATCTTCAGGTAGTGGCTTCGGTCTATGTGTCTTCAATATCTCTCTAACTCTTCTCTTAACAATATCCCTAATACTAGGTTTTCCAGATCTTATCCATTTAGCCTCACTATCCCTATTAAATATTTCAGGTATGTAGATTTCATCCCTTAAATGTTTTAATGTATGTGGATGGCTTAGGAAGTGTCCACTTGGACCTATGCTTTTCACTACGTTAAAAGCTAGATTCTCCTCATCAACCCTTATTCCTTTAAGTATTCTCTTAATCATTCCAGCTACTTCATTCCCTATTACAGCCATCTCCATCGATCCAATACTTCCACCAGCAAGATAGCCGAAGTCATGGATAAGATTAATTCCTGAAAACGCGGCTATTAGGGAATTCATCATAACCTCAGCTCCTGCCTGAACATCAGGCTCCTTACTGTCACTACATCCACCCCATCCGAAGCATGGGAGACCATAGTATGATGCTAGAGCTGAATCAACAATATTACCCATAGCAAACTCGGGGGAGCCGTAAGCACATCTACCTGTTCTCTGATCCATTAATGTTACGTAGCCTCCATATATGAATGGAGCTCCAGGATTAATTATTTGTGTAAGTGTTAGGGCAGCTAGGTTTTCAGCATTGCTTAAAGCAGCTGCTCCTGCAAACGTTACTGGAGCTGTAGCTCCAAGCTGGGGCATCTGCCCAATAACTATTGGAACTTCATTCTCAGCTAGAACTATAATATTTTCGTTTGCATCATGTAGTGTAAGTGGTGAGGGCATTTCAACATAAACTCCAAACATCGGCTTCCTCCTAAAGCTGTCTTCATCTCCAGCTATGGCTTTACCTATTCTAACCACTTTCTCAGCATCTACGATTCCAGGTGCTGGATAAACTATGGGTTTACTGGTATTGCTTAGTATAGCTTTCCACTCATAGAGGTACTCATCCTCATACGGTACGTCAAATGCTCCAGCTATCGTCATTATGAAGTCCATGTTCGGCAATGCATCCCCAAGTCTTGCAGCATCAGCTACATCTCTTACACCTGGTCTTCGAAGCTCCCCGCTTTCAGCATCGAGTATGTATGGTGTTGGTGTACCTCCAAGACCGAAGTAGGTACGTCCATCTTCAAGAGTTATTGCGTTCTCCTGGTTACGTCCGTATATAACAACTCTTTTAGGTGCTTTCTTTAAAGCCTCCTTAACATGGCTTCTAGAAATCTTAACAATTCCCCTATCGGTATCTACATCCATTCCTGAACGGCTAAATACTTCAAGTATTCTTCTTGAAGTTGATTTAACACCTACCTCCTCAAGTATTCTAAGAGATGTTTCATGTATTTTTTCAACCTGCTCCTCTAATAAAAATTTTAGTTGTCTACCAGTTAGTCCCTTAGCCAATTTCTCTACTCCCTTACTCCTGATAGTGTTTTAGCTACTTTTACAGCTTCTATCGCATCCTCGCCATATCCATCTGCCCCTATTTCCTCAGCCCACTCCTTAGTTACAGGAGCTCCTCCAACCATAACCTTTACCTTATCCCTTAACCCCTCCCTACCTAACCTCTCAATAACTTCCCTCTGTATTGGTAGAGTTGTACTTAGAAGAGCGGACATAGCAATAATATCTGCATTAACCTCTCTAGTCTTTCTTATAAACTCCTCTACAGGTACATCTTTACCTAAATCGTAAACCTCAAATCCAGCTGCGAAAAGCATTGATGCAACAATATTCTTACCAATATCATGAATATCTCCATGAACAGTTCCAATAACAACTTTACCTAAAGACTTTCTTTCACCACCTATCTTCCTAAGCTCAGGCTCAAGAACCTCGGAAATAGCTGTCTTAACGTTTTCAGCTATTGCTACAAGCTCAGCGAGGAATAGATCACCAGCCTGAAACTTATCACCAACCTCTCTTAAAACAACGGTTAAAGCATTAACAACATCAACAGCACTTAACCCCTTACCTAAGCTTTTCCTAACAGCATTAACCAACGTATCCAAATCATAGCTTAAAACAGCCTCTCTCAACTCGTTAACAAGACCTGTAGACATCAACAACACCATTCAAAACTAAGGGGGTGAATATTTAAAGTTTACGTTTAGAAGAATAGACGTGGCAACTTAAGAAGTTAAGTACAATATTTTAAGTTTGCTAGGTCCTGTAAAAGAGACGTGGCAACTTAGAGGTTAAATATGGGGTGTTGTTAGGTTTATGATGTGGATAGGTTATTAAGCTTCATACTGCATATTTAAAACCTCATTTTAACTATATAACATCTTTTTTAAAACTGGTTTTTTAAACTGGGGTTTATGATAGGTTAAGCTGTTAGCTACATATATAACATACACTATACTTAACTCCCAAGTTGCCACGTCTTGATATCTTATAGCAAACTTTAATAACCCCTTCCTAAGAGCATATTGGGGATTTAATGGTTGGCACGAAAACCATTGGCGTTATAGTAGTAGCTATAATTGTGATTGCTGCTATTGCTGCTGTAGCCTATTTTACACTTATACCTAAGCCTAAAGAGAAGATAAAGATAGGTGTTATAACACCCCTATCACCACCAGCAGACTATGTTTCTGGGAAGC